>Ga0183095_11349_pt1 | contig 20470 bp, 18 predicted proteins | sample BioMet4_FD_130346 | JGI IMG/M metagenome (GOLD analysis project Ga0183095, IMG submission 130346) | Microbial communities from bioreactor (seeded with sewage sludge) at LBNL, California, USA - Biofuel metagenome 4 (v2) (version 3) | ecosystem: Engineered > Bioreactor > Anaerobic > Unclassified ...
AAGAATGCAAAAAAGATAGAAGAATACATACGTACACAATTGCAGGAAGATATTGCAGACGATCAGTTAACGCTGAAAGAGTACATAGACCCGTTCACCGGAAAGAAGAATCAATAACCCTTTAGGGGTTGTAGAAAAGGTGGTGCGGTTGGTGGACTTTTCAATACATCTTAAGATGTGGCAGGTAAAGAGCCCTTCTAGGGCTAAAACAAACCACCGGCTGAGCCGGTGGTCATGATTTTTGATATCAGCCGAGTACTTCTTTTGCCGCATTAGCGGAAGCTGTAGCATCTTTTACATAGTAATCGGCACCGATCTCCTTTGAATACTCAGGCGTCAATACCGCCCCGCCAGTCATTATCCTGCAGTCTGGCGACTGTTCGTGTATGAGTTTAATGGTTTCGACCATGCTCGGAAGCGTCGTGGTCATCAGCGCTGACAAACCAACCAGCTTTACGTCATCCTTTGCTATTGTTTCTGCAATCAACGCTGGGTCCGCATCTTTTCCTAAGTCGATAATTTCATATCCATAGTTTTCAAGTATAACCTTTACGATATTCTTGCCTATGTCATGGACGTCGCCCTTTACCGTAGCAACGACTATTTTTCCTTTAGACACGCCCTTTTTGCCAGTTGAGTCCAACTTCTCCTTTATGACCTCAAAGGCTACCTGCGCCGTTGTCGCACAAAGTATAAGCTGTGGTATGAATATTCTTCCAGTTTCAAAATCTTTGCCGGCTTTATCTAATATTGGAATAAGTTCATTATTGACTATATCGAGCGGCTCTCTGGTTTCCAATTCTTTCACGACAGTTTCTCTGCACTGTGATTCCAGGCCATTGGCAATAAAATATCCCAGGTCTTTTTCTGTTTTGTCAGTTTTAACAGCTTCGCTCTTTGCATTGACAACTGGCGCAGCTGCAGCAATCTCAATGTCCTTATACTTATCAACAAAAATCTTTGCATCCTTATCAATAGCCATGATCAGTTTATACACATCTATGGCTTGAACCATGCCAGGTGCTCCGGGATTTATTATTGCCAGATCAAGTCCGCATGTTAAAGCCATTTCTAAAAAATACTGATTGATTATAGGACGCTGCGGCAGACCAAAAGAAATATTTGAAACTCCCAGCACTGTCTTCAGTCCCATACTGCTCTTTACCATTCTTATTGCTTCCAGCGTATTCTGGGCATTTTCCTGCTCTGCAGACACTGTCAATGTCAGGCAATCAACAAATACATCTTCTTTACGAATACCTACTTCTATGGCATGTTTCAATATTTTTCTGGCTATTTCAATACGTTTCTCTACCGTCTTAGGTATTCCCTCTTCGTCCAGCGTTAATCCGATCACACAGGCGCCATATTTTTTGACGATAGGTAAAATCGCATCAATTGACTTATCCTCACCATTAACGGAATTAACTATAGCTTTACCACAGTATGTGCGCAAGGCTGCTTCTAAAGTTTCAGGATTGTTGGAATCTACCTGCAAAGGTGCAGTTACTGTTCCCTGTAGTTTTTTGATTATGTTTACAATAACCTCTTTTTCGTCAACACCAGGAACACCGGCATTTACGTCCAGGATTTCTGCACCTTCATCGATTTCATTTAAAGCGAGCTCAAGAACGTATTCCAAATCTCCGGCAGCAATTGCAGCTTTAAGCTTTTTTTTGCCGGTTGGATTGATTCTTTCACCTATTATAGTCGGCTGATCTATTACTACTATCTGCTCAGGAGTACAAACCGCCACTGGTATTTCAGGTTCCTGCTTTAAATATTTCTTACCGTCAAATGCTTTGTGCAGGGCATTGATAAACTCCGGAGTTGAGCCACAGCAACCTCCAACATATTTCACGCCAAACGGTATCAATTGAGCGGCGTAGCTGGCAAAATCTTTTGCTGAAAGCCCATATTCTCCTGTCTGTGGATCGGGCAAACCGGCGTTCGGTTTTGCTACTATCGGCAAAGTCGTCCATTTCGATAGTTCTTCAATCAGCGGTTTAAACTCCTTGGGTCCATATGAACAGTTTATTCCTATAGCATCTGCTCCAAGTCCTTCCAGTGTCAGTGCCATAGACGGAATGCACGTACCCGTAAACGTTTTGCCGTTTTCTTCAAAAGTCATCATGCATATAACAGGCAAATCAGTATTTTCTTTTGCAGCCAGCAATGCTACACGCAGTTCATATAGATCTGTCATGGTTTCTATAACGATCAGATCTGCATCACTTCCGGCAATGAATCTTTCCTTGTAATTCTCATATGCCTCCTCGAAAGTCATGTCACCATTAGGCTCCATCAACTTGCCAATAGGCCCTATATCAAGGGCAACCTTTGCATATGAGCCTTCTGCCGCTTCCCTGGCATTCTTTATGCCGGCTTTTATTAGCTCGGCCGCATCATATCCTGAGCCTTCCGTTTTGTATCTGTTAGCACCAAAAGTAGATGCAAATATTACATCAGAACCTGCATCGATATATTGCTTATGCAGATTCTTAATTATTTCAGGATGTGTTATATTCAGTACTTCCGGTATTGATCCCATGTCAGGTACCATCTTTTGAAGCATCGTACCTGTCGCTCCATCCAGAAACACGAATTCACTGTTAAATAAACTGTCTAATTTCAAATTATTTCTCCTTAAAATAGCGATTTAACGCTCTCACTGATTCTCTTTGCAATATATGGATTGTTCATCGTGTATAAATGAACCCCATCGACGCCATGGGAAAGCAGATCTACTATCTGGTTGACTGCATATGCAATTCCTGCGTCTCTCATAGCTTCAGGTTTATTCTCATAACGCTGCATCATCTTTGTGAATTTACCGGGCAAGCTGGCTCCACAAAGTGATACCATTCTTTCTATCTGTTTTTTATTTACTACAGGCATGATTCCCGCTTCAATTGGGACATTTATCCCGGCTATCCTGGCCTTGTCAATGAAATCATAAAATATCTTATTGTCAAAGAATAACTGTGAAACCAGATGTTCAGCACCTGCATCCACTTTTTTCTTCAAATTCAATATATCTTCTACCTGAGTATCACTTTCTGGATGGCCTTCTGGATAGCAGGCAGCTGAAATGCCAAAATCATAATCATGCGCTTTGATAAATGAAATCAAATCGCTGGCGTGAGCAAAATCGTTTTTTAAAGGCACATCTGGGTTGATGTCTCCTCTCAAAGCCATTATGTTCTCCACTCCATTTGTCTGCAGCCTGGCCAGCATTGTCTCAACTTCATCCTTTGTGGAATTAACGCAGGTAAGATGAGCCGCAGATTCGATGTCATAATCTCTCTTAATGGCTGATGCAATCTCACATGTATAATTGTCGATGAGGCTGCCGCTTGCTCCGTAAGTAACGCTGATGAAGTCAGGCTCCAGGTATTGCAGTTCATCAAGTGTCTTATAAATAGTTTCTATTGGATTGTCTCTCTTAGGCGGGAATACTTCAAATGAAAATACCGTCTTTCCTTTACCGAATAAATCTTTTAGCTTTAAATTCACGTTATCAACTTCCTTTTCTGTTCTGTTATCTACTGCGTTGACGGTTATAAGTCCTTCCTTAATCTATCTCTGACTATTTCTTAATATAACATATATCAAGGTCTGCATGATTTTTGATACCGCTTATCTTTCCAGAATCCGAATACTGCCACATTTTATAAGTATAAGGATAATTGGTCGTATCTGAGTAATGGGCCAGCCATGTATAATACTTTGTCAGGAATGACAGGTTGATATCTCTTAGAAGCCATTTCTGATTTCCATAAATCATCGGTGTATAGCCATTATTCTTGATTATTGTGCAGAATGCATCAGCTATCTGAGTTCTTTCCTTATCCGTAAGGTTGCTGATCCTGTCGTTTTCCATGTACTCCATGTCAAATACTACAGGATATGTTATACCCCTGCCTCTGATATGTCTAATAACATATTTGGCTTCTTCTACAGCTTCGTCTGTAGTATTGGCCTGTGAGAAAAAGTACACTCCAACCTTCAACCCGGCGCTCTTTGCACCTTTAAGGTTTGTTTTGTACATATCATCTGCCTGAATAGTACCCTCAGATGAACCTCTATAGCCTATTCTGATCATGGCAAAATCAAGTTTTTCAGTCTTAACCTTGTCCCAGTCTATCGTTCCCTGAAAAGTCGAAACGTCAATGCCTATAGTTGACTTATAGTCGCTGTCCTCATAATGCTTAAAGCCATCCTTAGTATAATAGCTGTAATTCGAATAGGTATTAAAAGGTATCGTCGTACTCTTTCCCAGACCTTTATATGTACCAACTACAACATATGAAATGCAAAATACAAATACTAATAATATGATCGCCATTATTGAAGCGATCACTATTGTCGTCTTGCTCTTTCCTTGTAATAGCTTGCTTAATTTACTTTTGCGTTTTCTTTTACCTGCTTTATTCATGGGTATTATTCTACCATAAATAGTTCCTTAAATAAAGAACAATTGACTTATGTTGCTGATATGGCTTATTATGAGATAAAGAGGTGTTATTATGATTGATTTTGAAAACCTGTCAGTTGATGTTACAAAGTATAGGCGCGATCTACATCAAATGCCCGAGCTTGGATTCTTTGTTTACAAGACCAACGCCTATGTACGTAATATACTAGAAAATCTATCATGCCAAGTTGAATCTATCGCCAAAACCGGGCTGGTTGCATATTTTGATTTTGGTAAGGAGTATACGATTTGTTTCAGAGCTGATATGGACGGCCTTCCGATACAGGAAGAAACTGATCTTCCCTTTGCATCTAAGAATGAAGGCTGCATGCATGCATGCGGACATGATGGACACATGGCAAATCTTTTAGGTTTTGCAAAGGTCCTCGATTCATACGTCAAAGATAAAATACCCTGCAATTACAATGCCCTCCTGCTGTTTCAGCCTGCAGAAGAGACTATTGATGGTGCTCTCACCATATGCGGTACACATGTATTCGACCACTTCAACGTCAAAGCCATATTTGGACTCCACCTTTGGCCTTTCCTTGAAAAAGGCGAAATCACTACCAAGCCGGGGCCAATGATGGCTAAGTCAACTGCCCTTGCAATTGATATCGAAGGTCTAAGTGCTCACTGCGGTGAACCCGAAAAAGGTCACGATGCTTTGGCCGCGGCCTGCAGATACATTGATCTGATTTATGATTTTAAAGATGAGCACATAAGACAGCGTTCAGTGCTCAAGTTCGGAAAAATGCAAAGCGGTACTGTGCGCAATATAATTTCAGATCATACCAGACTAGACGGGACTATGCGTACCTTCGAGGAAATAACCTGGAAACGCCTGGTAAATGCTCTTAAACACTATGCGAAGCAGGTCGAGCACCAGTATCAGGTCAAGATCGATGTCGATACTTCCAAGTATCATCCGGCAGTAATAAACGACGAAAGTCTTTATGCGGAAATAAAGCCTGAACTGCTTGATAATCATTTGAACTTCGTAGAGCTTAGACGTCCATCTATGATAGCCGAAGACTTTTCTTTCTTTGAAGAAAGATTGCCGGGATTGTTCTTTTTTCTGGGTACAGGTACGAAAATACCGCTTCACAGCAATAATTTCAACTTTGATGAGACCGTGCTAATTGAAGGTGTAAAGCTCTTTGACACTATTTTCAAGAAATTTAAGTAAATTAAAAAGCGAGACATACGTCTCGCTTTTGTTATTATCAGCTTGCAGGTGCTGATTTCTTCATTGTTTTTAATTCTATTCTCTCGTCTGCACACCCTGCAACATATGACGAATGGGTTACTATGATTACACATTTACCATTCGCTGCAAGCCGTTTCATGATTTGCATTATTTCTTCCTGAGTCTCCTCATCAAGATTTCCTGTAGGCTCATCCGCAAGGATGATATCAGGTCCATAAGAAAGTGCTCTCGCAATGGCTACTCTCTGCTGCTGCCCACCTGATAGCTTCAAAACTCTTCTGTCAGCTTCATCTCTGTCCAGTCCAACCTCCTCAAGAATTTTATAGGCATTGCGCTCTATTTCATCTCTGTTTAGCTTTTCTTTGTTGTTCTCTTTGGAGATTTCCATTGAAAGTTCAACATTTTCAACTGCAGTGAGCTTTGTCAGCAGATTGAAATCCTGGAATATTACTCCTATATTCTTACTTCTATATTCGTATTTATCCTCTTTTTTCATATCGTTGCCATTGCAGTAAATAGTCCCTTCTGTTGGTTCCACCAGGCCTGAGATAACTGAAAGTAATGTAGTCTTTCCAGCTCCGGACTTTCCAACTATGGCATATATCTTTCCAGTCTCAAATGTATAGTTGACTTTACTGAGCACCTGTTTCTTGCCATAGGAGAAGCTAAGATCTTCTAATTTTAAAATTTCCATTGTTATCCCCTCCTTAATCTCTATTTGCGAGTATTTGCAGCGGTTCGTACCGCATTATTGCTACAACTGATACCATGCCGGCTATTATTGCAAGCAGTATGCACGACCCGAGCAGTTCTAACAGGACCCATATATTTATCGAGTTAGAAACACTTGATACGTAGTTTGAAACTGCATTGCCCGATGAACTGCTTGAGTTGCCCGATACGGTTCCTGAACTTGATGAACCCGAACTTGAGCTTGAGCTTGAACTGCTTCCAGGACCTGCTCCATTGTTATCTCGTCCAAATGCCTGCTGCATGTCGTTGGATTTCGTCTGCTGTGATGTTATCTGTGATGATAGCAGTGCATTTGTTATCGGCACAGATGTCAATGCACCCACCGTACCTCCAACTATGACACCAGCTAAAGCCAAGATAACGATTTCAGAAACGAACAGCTTGGCAACCTTTTTCTTTTTCATACCAATTGCTGTGAGTACTCCGATTTCATATTTACGTTCTCGAGTACTGAATATGTTCATTACTACCAGGATGATAGCTCCTACCAGTAATATTACAAGCAAGAAGTATCCAGCGAATTTAGCCAGGTTTTCCAGTGGCTCTGCACTTCTTTCATAGCTTTCTATATCAGTTGATGATACTGAGTACTTACTTGAAAGACCTATAGACTTGACCTGTGATTTGAACTTATTGTAATTTGCTACTGTTCCAACTACATAAGTACCATTGAGCTGTCCTGAAATAGCTGTTGTACTGCTGCTGCTGTATTTAGCCTTCGAAGTTGTAACGATCTTGTTCAATGTGTTATAGCTTGTGTAGATTTCGTTAGCTGGATCTGTCGTCTGTCCAGGGCCTCCCATGGAAGCCTGTGTTGAACTCTGACTGTTCTTGTAGATTCCAACTATTTTCAGCTTATATTTTTCGCTGCTCTTATTAGGATTTGCTACTGTGATATAATCGCCAACTGACAAATTGTTATAGTCTGCCAGATCAGATGAAATTACACATACCATAGCGCTAGTACCTTCTGTGAACATCTTGCCTTTCTTGATTTTACAAGTGCCATCAACAAAGTCTGTCATGGCTTCATCTGACGAATAGCCAGTGATCGTGAAATCACCTGTTGTCATGCCGCTTGGCCCTTTGCTGCTTGAGCTGCTCGAACTTGAACTTGAGCTTGAACTGCTCGACGAACTAGAAGAGCTTGATGTACTATAAGCTTCTAAACTGCCTGATGCGTCTACGGATGCCGAAAGCGTGTAATAGAATGATTTTACTGCACTAGCTTTAGCATATTTTTTTAACTGAGATAACGTCAGCGATGTACCCATCGCCTTCTTCAGATCAGATTTGCTTACGCTTCCGGAGCTTGATTTAGCTTTACTCATGGCGCTGTCACGGTCGATAGATATCTGTGCCGTGATGGTCATATCCGAAAGCGCGCTTTCCTTCGCGTTAGCTGCTGATTGCCTGATACATAGTCCGATGCATACTGAAAGAGCGATAATGGTAATTATAATTCCGATCAATAAGCTTCTTCCCTTTGCTCTAACTATGTTCCTAAGCGCATTTCTAAATGTGAACATGTCATACCTCCAATTTATTTTCTATGTATGATTCTATTCCTCCTTTGCGTGATTATCGGGTCTTAAATGCGACGTTTAACAAAAGAAAGTGTGTACAATTTGTGAATTTTGTAAAGAAAAAGACACCCGCAGTCTTAAGACCGCAGGTGTCATACATTCATATATATGTTAAATCTCTTCTTTTTCCTCATCTTCTTCTAACTCGCTATATGCAGTAATCAAAACGATTGCAGCGACTGCTAATATACTTAGCACAGTCCATTTTTTCATCAGAACCACTCCTTTCTAACGATTTAATTATACCCTCATTGTGTTATTAAATCAATAAACAAACCAATTAATGTGTAATTATTTTGCCAGACTTCAAGGGAATAATCAATTTTTTTCCTTGTATCCGGCTGCGATATAAAGTATATCCCTTTCTTCCTCGCTGACCTTCATCTTCTCGCAAATATCATTCAATATTTCTTCTTCAAATATGAAATCAGGCTCCATGCATATCTTGGTAAAGTCCGTCTTTGTGATACCACTTTTACTAAAAGTGATTTCACCAGAAGCTATCTTTCTATCATATATTTTAAAGAATTCATGCTTAAATGCCATTGATACTCTCCTTACTCGTGTATGATTTCCTCGTCCGGATTTACGTGGACCATGCAATGCTTGATATTCTGATTTTCACGTTCCAGCAGATGGTGCACTTCTTCAGCCGTCTTATGCGCCTCAAACAGGGTAAGTGTTCCATCCATGGTTATTTCAACATCTACATATATTTTAGATCCAAACTGTCTGGTCATAAGTGAATCAATATGCTCAACTCCATCTACGGAAAGCACTTCAGCTCTCAATTTATCGTTCACTTCGTCCGGGCAGGTCTTATCTATCATCTTATCCATGGTTTCTGTGAAGATGTTGATTGCGACCTTAACAATGAATACAGCAATTATTACACTGGCTATTGGGTCGAAAACCGGATAGCCAAGTCTGGCTCCCAATATCCCTACCAGGCTTCCAATGGAAGAGAATGCGTCGGACCTGTGGTGCCACGCTTCTGCCTTAAGTGATACTGAATTGATTTTTTTGGCGGCGATTATTGTGTACCAGTATAAACCTTCTTTAACTGCTATGGATATAATAGCTGCAATCAATGGCAGTAAAGTAGGCACTACGATATTTGACGGATGCATGATCTTTACAATACCAGAATAGCCTATACCGCAACCTACGATTACCAGTATGTTTGCAAGCAGGATAGAAATAATGCACTCCATTCTTTCATGCCCATAAGGATGCTCTTTGTCGGCCGCTTTATTGGACAAATTGGCACCAATAATTACCAGAGTAGTTCCTACTACATCTGATGCCGAATGAACCGCATCTGATACCATCGCTGCTGAGTGACCATAAATACCAGCGAAAAGTTTAAAAGACGCCAAAAAAACGTTGCATACAATGCTGACCGTTGAAACAGTGTATATAACCTTTTTATCAGAAGGTTTTTCCTTGGTTTTCTTTTTCAAGTTATTATACTCCTTGTAAAATTTATGCGCCTAACCGGATTCGAACCGGTGGCCTTCACATTCGGAGTGTGCTACTCTATCCGACTGAGCTATAGGCGCATACAATCGTCATATGCAAATGCATATGACTTGTTTGTCATTATAACATAGTTTGAAAGAAGATTAAACAGTGTAATAATTAATTAATCCAATTAACACAACCAAATACATATTGAAATATAGCGATTTATAATGTATACTTATTAGAGTTTATACACGGGATTCAAAAGCAAGATAAAGGAAGTGTGATTTTGAGAAGTAAAACCTATAGTCAGGAATCAAAAGATCAGGTAGTAAAGAAGTCTGGTCTAAGCAGGGGTAAAATCATTGGTATTGTCATAATTGTAGTTGCATTAATATGTACATGCATTTTAATTAATATCTTTATAGCAAATCCAAGTACATTCCCTGATCAATCATCCATCAATGGAGTCAATGTTTCAGGAATGACCGTATCTCAGGCTAAAGCAAGTCTTACCAAAGAATGGAACAAGAAAAGCATAACAGTCAAAAGTAACGGATCTACGGTTGGAACCATTTCCAACTCTGATTTTGATTATGCCATTAACGATAAGATCACTGATTGTCTGCATCCAGGATTTTTCAGTGCCATCGGGCGTACATTCAACAAAGACAAGCGCAATTATACCATTAAGATGACGCCTGCCAAGGCAACAAAGTCATTTAACAGCCAATTCAAGGCTTTGAGCATCGTCACAAACGGCAACGGAACAGTTACTACTAAAAATGCATATGTCAACATGTCTAATACAGACTTTAACATAGTCAAAGAGGTTTACGGTAATAACCTGGACAAAGCTAAGCTGAAAAAAGCTATCTTAAACAGCATAGCCAAGGGTGATGATTCATTTACCTATGTAGCTAAAAAATACTATGCAGTCCCTACTGTAAAATCTAACAGCAAGAAGCTGACTGCCAAACAAAAGTACTGCAAAGAAAATCTGACAACTAAGATCACATATAATGCGCCGCTTAGAACATATACAATCAAGCCTTATGATCTTGATAAAATGATAACTGTTTCAGACGGTAAAATATCTGTGAATGAAAAGAACGTAAGAAAATTCGTCAAGAAACTCGCCGTAGCCTGCAACAGTGTAGGCGCAACTAGAAAGTTCAATTCGTTACACGGCGGAACCTACACTATTTACGGTGGTACTTACGGCTACACAATTAACGTCAATAAAGAAACCAAGAAATTGATAGCTGATCTCAAAACAGGCAAAGATGTTACGAGAAAGCCAGTATATTCAAGAACAGCAAAAGGCACTACCGGAAATAATGACATAGGAAGTACGTACGTTGAAGTAAGCATAGGCTCACAGCATTGCTGGTATGTACAAAACGGCAAGACTCTCCTGTCCTGCAGCGTAGTTACTGGAACTACATCTACCGGACATGGAACACCGACTGGAGTTTATTACATACTTTACAAGTCAAGAAATACAACCCTAAAAAGCTCAAACACAGATGGCAGTAAATATGCAACAAAGGTCAGCTACTGGATGCCTTTCTATAACGGCGACGGTTTACATGATGCCTGGTGGAGAAGCGCTTTTGGAGGTACTATTTATAAAACTGGTGGAAGCCACGGATGCGTGAATATGCCATCATCACAGGCGGCCAAGCTTTACAGCTATGTAAGTGCCGGCACACCGGTGGTTATCCACAATTAAATAATTTAGATAATATAAAAGGAGTCGTAAGACTCCTTTTGATTTTACCAGAATTTAAACAGCCGCATAGCTCCAATAGCCAGCTTCATATATAGAGGTCTGAGCGCTTTATCAGCTATTTTCAGTTCTCTAGGTATATCTATGCCCTGTGGACATCTTCGAACGCACGCTCCGCATGATATGCAGTTTTTAGCCGATCTCATGGATTTTTGAAAAGCCATCATCTGCATATATTCAAATCTGCCAGCAGACCTGTTTTCGGTGAACATCCTGTTATAACAGCTGAATATAGTCGGGATGTCTACGCCCTGCGGGCATGGCATGCAATAGCCGCACCCTGTGCAAGGCACCTTGATCTTTCCGTTGATTTCTTCTCTGATATTATCTATCAATTCGTAATCATAATCATCAAAGCTATCCGTTTTTACAGTGTCAGCGACTCTGCAGTTTTCATCGATCATTTCTATGGAATTCATGCCTGACAATACACATGTTACCTCAGGTTGATTATATAGCCAGGAAAATGCCAGTTCAGCTGCAGTTCTCCCCTTTTCATCAGCCTTTACCAGCTCTTTTGCACTTGACGGCATCATGTCTACAAGCTTACCTCCGCGAAGCGGCTCCATGATTATCACTGGAATATTCTTTGTTGCTGCAGCCTTCAGCCCTGTCGTACCAGCCTGCGTATCTTCATCTAAATAATTATATTGGATCTGGCAGAAGTCCCAGTCATATGCCTCCAGTATTTTGATAAACATCTCCGAACTGCCGTGATATGAGAACCCTATATTTCTTATCTGGCCGCTTTCCTTTTTGGCTTTTATCCATTCTTCAATGCCCAGCTTTTTCAGTTTATCCCATGCGGCAATATCCGCAAGCATATGCATCAGATAATAGTCTATGTGATCCGTTCCTAACCTCAGTAATTCTTCATTGAAATATTTATCGATGGCTCCACTGGATTTAACCAGATACTGCGGAAGCTTAGTAGCTATCTTTATCTTATTTCTTAAATCATTACGCCTGATTATCTCGCCCAGAGCAGCCTCACTGCCAACATAAGAATAAGCGGTATCAAAGTAGTTTACACCCTGCTCCACTGCCCTAAGTATTTCCTTTTCAGCCTTATCGATATCTATCGACAGCCCCTTCTTTGTAAAACGCATGCATCCATATCCCAGCAAAGATATAGAATCGCCATATTTATCATTTCTGTACTGCATATTTCCCTCCGTATATTTGATTTTAATCCACATGATAAATCAATGCAAGAAAATAAGCATAACCTATTGACATTTCAGTGATAAGTGGTACATTAGTATATGTGTTTAGCACTCTATAGCAGTGAGTGCCAAAAAGGGATATTACATTTGGAGGCGAGAAAATGTCAAAGAAACAATTTAAGGCAGAATCCAAGAAATTGTTGGATTTAATGATCAATTCGATTTACACACATAGAGAAATCTTTATGCGTGAACTAATAAGCAATGCCAGTGATGCACTTGATAAACTATATTATCTGGATCTACAATCTGGCGGTACAGGTGTCAAACGTTCTGATTATGTTATCAAAATCAGCACAGATAAGGATGCACGTACTCTCACTATCAGCGACAACGGCATAGGCATGACTGCTGCTGAACTGGAGGCTAACCTTGGAACCATTGCAAAAAGCGGAAGTATGGCTTTCAAGGAAGAACAGGCTAAAGAAACTGACGAGTCTGATGCAACCGCTAAGGCAAAAAAGGCAGTAGACATTATAGGTCAGTTCGGAGTAGGCTTCTATTCTGCATTTATGGTTGCTGATGAAGTTACTGTAACTTCCAAGGCTTATGGTTCAAATGAAGCAAATGCCTGGGAATCAAAGGGTGCTGATGGCTATACTGTATCCCCTGCTGAGAAAGAATCAAATGGAACTGATATAGTTCTGCATATCAAGGATGACAGTGAAGGCAACGATTATTCAACGTACCTGGAAGATTACACTATCAAGATGCTCATCAAGAAGTATTCCGATTATATCCGCTATCCTATTCAGATGGAAGTAACGAAAACCCGTCCTAAAGCTGATGCACCTGAACCAGAGGATGGAACATCAATTGAGACCGAAACTTATGAGGAAGTCGAAACTCTCAACACTATGGAACCGATATGGAAACGTCAGAAGAGCAAAGTCAAAGACGAGGATTACAACGATTATTATAAGAGCAAGTTTGGAGACTATATGGATCCATGCAAGGTCATCAGGACCAGCGTAGAGGGTGTTTCAAGCTATACCGCCCTTCTGTTCATTCCGGGACATGTTCCTTTTGATTATTATACTAAGGACTATGAAAAAGGCCTGCAGCTTTATTCTTCCGGTGTAATGATAATGGATAAGTGCAAAGAACTGCTTCCAGACTATTTCAACTTTGTTAAAGGTCTGGTAGACTCACAGGATCTTTCACTGAATATCTCCCGTGAAACATTGCAGCAGGACCGTCAGCTGAAGAACATAGCTAAGAACCTAGAGAAGAAAATCAAGAAAGAACTGCTGGACTTCATGAATAATGACCGTGAAGGCTATGAAAAGTTCTTCAATAATTTCGGACGCCAGATGAAATACGGACTTTATGACGATTTTGGCATGCATAAGGATGTTCTGTCTGATTTAATGTTATTCTATTCATCTACCGAGAAGAAGCTTATATCTCTCGATGAGTACCTTGCCAAAATGGGTGAAGAACAGAAATACATCTATTATGCTCCAGGCGAAACAGTTGAGAAAATCGACTTGCTGCCTCAGACAGAAGCTGCGAAAGCTAAGGGCTATGAGATCTTGTACATGACAGACGAAATAGACGAATTCGTAGTGAAAGTAATCCACGATTACAAAGGAAAGGAATTCAAGTCTGTTTCTGACGAGGATATGAGTGCTGAGGCTACTGATGCTGAAAAAGAAGCTATCAAAAAGGCTGAAGAGGATAACAAGGACTTGTTATCATTTATCAAAGAAACTCTTGGCGAAAACGTCGAAGAAGTCACCCTGTCCAACAGACTGAAGGACTCCCCTGCCTGCCTGACCAGCAAAGGCGGCATATCTATCGAGATGGAGAAGACCATCAACAAGATGCCTACAGAAGAGACCATCAAAGCTCAACGGATACTTGAACTGAATCCGGATCACGCAATAATGAAAGCTCTGCAGGATACCTTTGCTAAGGGAGATGCAGATGATGGAAAAGCTCTTACGGCAACCTATGCAAGATTGATATATGATCAGGCAGTTCTGATTTCAGGGCTTACTATTGAAGATCCTGTAAAATTGGGCGAAGACATCTGCAAAATCATAACTAAATAAGACATGACAAAGGCCGCCTTGAAAGGCGGCCAATTTTTTTATGCTCTTAGTCTTCTTTTAAAATGTTCGTTCCAAATGCAGTTGAAGTCCCGTAGTACTTATCGAATGCTGTCCTGCTTATGGCCTTGTTTGTCAGTTTATTACTGCTTGTCGTCTTTACCGTAGTGCTGTAGCTGCCAGTAACATTGACAGTATATTTGCTTGTGCCCTTGACCTTAGTCGTACCGTTTACTTTGATAGTGACGGTATTTCCATCTTTGTCGACCACTTTGCCGCCATCTGCCACGTTAAGCTTAGAAACTGTGCAGTTGCCCGTAACGACCCATTTTGAATTCTTGCTAATATTCATAGTGACCTTGCTCCCGCTGCCTACAGTTTTACCTGTATACTTGGTGCCGGAAAGCAGATACATATGAACGTAGCTTATACTGTCTGTCTTGATATTGCCCTTCAAGGTTTCTCCTATTGCTGTAAATGTCAGTTTGCCGCCATTACTGCCTGAAGTGCCCCAGTTATTGGAGTTTCCTGTCGCCTGGATCAGATTGACATTGCTGCTGTCAAAGGATAGCTTGGTATTCTTCAAAACTACATTAGCGGTAGTATTTGTTACATAAAACATAGCTCCGCTGGAAATACTTGTTTTAAGTGTTGAGTTGCAAGTCTCAAAGGATGCTTTGCTGCTCGTCGTAGTTTCAGCATCTCCTGATGTTGACTGGTACAATATTACTCCATTCTTGATTGGATCACTGCCAGATTTTGCATCATTTGTACTTGTAAGCTTAGAGTTATATATCAATATCCTGTTAAGGCCTTCCATGCCGGCTATCTGGCTGCCTGATGCAGTTCCAGTTACTCCATCAACTTCGATATCTCCTGTAGAGTATATCAAAGGTGAACCGGAACCTGCAGTCTTCAACTTACTGTTCGTCACAGATATGTACCCGCCTCCTCTGTCCGTAGCCAGAGCTGCGCAATGATCCTTAGCCGTGCTTATCGTTAACTTATTGCCATAGATAACACCGCCGTATGTGGCATCAAGTCCTCTGGAATTAGCTCCGCTCTTGGTGGTTATCTTGACGCTGTTAGCATATATCTTAGCGTTATCCGTGGCAAAGAGCCCATTGCTTCCGGTACTTGTTGAATTTATTGTACTCTTTGATATATATATTTTAGATTTACTGCCCACTGCCAGTACCGATGAATTCAATCCATAGAAATTGCAATTGTCTCCATTACTGTCAGTACCTGATTTAACAATGGTAGCGTTCTTGACCTTCAGTGTACCTCCGCTTTTAGCGAGCAGCACATTCTTGTCTGAAGTAGTCGTTTTCAAAGTCTTACCTGTTGATGTCACCGTTTTTCCACTGGCTTTCAGCAAACCCGATAATGTTCCCGAATAGTCGTAAGTGGTTGTATTAGGTCCTCCTCCACTACTGCTGCTTGAAGAGGATGATGACGATGAAGGATTAAATGTCTTCAACGCCGTTGCAGTTGTCTTGGTACTGCTCGATTTACTTGAGCTCTTGCTGGAGCTTGAATTCGATCCACAGGATGCTATCAATCCCATGGTCAATGCTACGGAAATCAATAATATGGCTGTTACGATTTTTCTTTTTAAATTACTATGCATTTTATTACCTCTAATATTAGTTGGAATTAATTGTCACAATATCTATATTCTAGCTTATAATATTAGTATAGATTTGCTACGAAATCATGGAGGTAATGTGTGATTACTGTGTTTGAGGGTATAGATATACCATAAATTTGAGAGGAGTAACTTATGTCATTATTTAATAAATTCGGTCATAATATCAACGAAGGCGTTGAAACTGCAAAGAAAACACCAGGTTCCATCATAGTCGATGTACGCACGCCAGATGAATATAATGAAGGTCACGTACCTGGAAGTGTCAATCTTCCGCTGAATCAAATCAATGATGCTGATTTCGATGAGGATGCTCAGCTGTTTGTCTACTGCCTGAGTGGCGCAAGAGCCGATAGAGCGAACGATCTTCTAACTGCTCAGGGCTACAAATCAGAAAATATTGGCGGTATCAACAAGTATAAAGGTGAATTAGAAAAATAGCAGCTTACGCTGCTATTTATTTTACCATAATCTATTTTAGTAACCCAAATCCTCATTTATCAAAACTACTTCGCATTCGTCAACGTTCATCATTTTGTTCATCAGTACCAGCAAAGCATTGCAAATACGTTCCGGGCTGTTACAGTCAAAGCATTTGAGTTCACCGCTGTTCACGCATGGCGTATTGGTATTGAACCTGCGCGCGTTCAACGGAGATGCTATATTTCTGGCTCTCCAGACCGCCTTCTCATAATTCTCAGCTATCTTATTGACTCCAGCAATAAAATACACCTTCTCTTTGTCGTAGATCGATGCCGCAAGCCTGTTCCCTGCTCCATCGATGTTTATTATTTCACCCGTCTCTGCAATGGCATTAGCACTGCAAATATAAACCTGAGCATTCATCGCATTCTTACGGGCTTCCTCGACCGGTTTCTGTTTCCAGTGCCAGAACACTTCATTGTTCTCGCTCAGGCGTTCATAGAGGCCCAGCGCCTCAACAGTTTTGCTGCCTCCAATTCCTACTGTCTTACCTGAAACTTTCTTAGAAACGTAATCTGCCGCTTCTGAGCCCCTTTCAAAGTAAGAGACGATAAATCCTCTTTTTTCAAGATTCTTAATTGTTTTATTGATATCCATTACTGCCCCACTCTCCTTGATAAGCTATCCTCTTAGTTCCATCCTCTTTATATATGATACCACACATTTTCAACCCGTGCTTGTCCATCAATGTCAGCATTACATTATTATCTTCATGTGTATCTATGCGTATGTTGTCTGCCTTGCCCTTTGAGAACTGAAGGACTGCATCGAATATTCCCCTGCATTTACTATCACTTGCTATTCTGTGTAACGTAGCATATGGTCTGTCATTTAACCATTGGCCATTCTCCAGCAAAGCATACGTTGGGTCTTCACCAAATATCAAAGCAAAATACCCATGTATGACGTTATCTTCGCCAATAATCACGTACCCCGAGTCACAGCGGATATCTTTTTCCACACTTCCAACTGAAGGATAGGACTCATTCCACTGATCAGGATTCCCATTAGCTTTCATAAATGTTTTAGCTGTCTTAAATACGTCCATTATCTCTTCTATATCTTTAGTTTGCGCGTTTCTGATCTTCATTGTTCACCTCTCGTATCTTATTATACAGGATATTCAGGCAATGTTAATAAAAAACGCCCGGATCACTCCGAGCGTTTGCAAATCTTATTCATATGAAGTTGTCTGTCTTACCATGTTTATATATCCATAAGTCGAATAATAACTCATGAAATAGCTTAGGGATGATTTATGATATCCAATGATATTAGTCCCTATATAATTATTGTCAGTCCAGATAACTTCTGAATCTGTTACTTTCAATAAAGCTACTGAATGTCCATAATATGCACTGAATGTGCTGTTTCTCGAAAGCCTTAAATGTGTTCCAGACTTTACGCCTACGCACAATTCTTTGAAATTGTTTTTGGTAAACTTCTTGCCCTTGTAATATGAAGACTTTCTCGATCCTGCAATGTTGGTGCTGACCTTCTCAGCATATCCCCAGCACTGACCACCTGACTTAAATTTACTGTGGTTTGGATATTTCTTAATGAGCTTATTTATATTGGATGCTGCACTTGTACTGTTTGTACAGTCACTTCCTGTAAAATTAACGCTTGATGCGAATACGCTCTCTGCTCCAAGTGGCATCATGCAAAGCACGAGTGTCAAGGCCACTAACATGCATATTAGCTTTTTCTTCATCTGTGATCCTCCAATTAAGCATTCTTTTTCTTAAGAATTCTTAATAAGTATATACCTGGATCACAAAAATATCAATAGTATTTCTTAACTTTTCTTAATATTCATATGCGTCGTTATTTATACCTTTGAATTATGGTATGCCTGTTTCTCTATATACATACTTTCATCAGCACTCTTAAATAAGGACTTTATCTGGTTTTCCGCCAACTTATCAACGACCGCACTTCCGATGCTCGGCGACAATAAATAAGGATATTCAGATTTCTCATTAAATTCATTGAAATTATCTCTCAGTATTTTGATCATTTCTTTTCCCTGATCCTCGTTATCTATTGGCAATACAATAACAAATTCGTCTCCACCATAACGAGACAAAAAAGCTGATGTATGTTTAAACGTATCTTTAATAATTTGAGCACATTTTATTAAGGCATCATCCCCAATATCATGTCCCAGCATATCATTGATCATCTTAAAGTCATTGATATCTATCATTATCATCATTACTGGTGAATCCTTTTCAGAATTGGAATAAGACCTTAGATATCTCTCTAAATATAGTCTGTTGTTTATTCCCGTTAATGAATCTCTGGAAACTGCCTGGTTTTGCCTGTTTATATATATGAGTAAAAGTGATAGCACTCCACACGGCCACAGTATGCTGCATCCGTATAAAAACGTCTGTGCTAATCCTCCAACAAATGGCAAAATTGGAAAGCCTGCAATAACAATAAGCTCTCTATTCCGGTCCAATGCATCTTCTTTTTTGTATTGTTTAAAACAGTTAATTGATGCTGAGATAATATAACCAAGTGCAATAATTGCTAAAGGCGCTGACAATATTCCCCTGTGATAAGCATTCACATCATCAACGTAAAAGCACCAGCCGTTTATCGGTGCCGTAATAACTAATGCAGCCATAACAATAAATGGAACTACTACAGCATATAATTCCTTCTTTTTATCCATATGCTGCCCGAATATTCGGTAATGTGCATATTTTAGCCACTCAAGCGCTACCACAAGCTGGAAGATAAGATAAAGCATATTATCCAGGTAAATGAGTATCCTTACAAGATTTCCATTCTCTCCATCAATCTGCCAGGACCATGTATCCAATAAAAGTATGGCTATCATCCATACCCCTATGCGACAAAGGAGTACATTATCATACGCCCTGGAAAACCACATTTTACAGCTGATTATCAGGATCAATACGACGATGATGGATAAAATGTTCACTCCGAAATTATAATAAATCGTCTTATCCAAGTCTAACGGTATCATTGTTTCTCCTTACCTATGACTATTCAGCAGTACTTCATAATCATATCAATCAACACTCTTATTCTAATCGTATTACATTACTACTGTCAACCTCTCGGACGGCTGTCGCAGAAGCATTGTTAACCGATTCTCACATCGGTCACGCTCTTGACAGACGGACGACGCATTCCACGTGGCACGGAATGACCGTATAAATACCTATATTTGCAAGTGTAGAAAACTTGTTACCGAGCATAATACGTTGATAGTAATTCGGTATGACGGCAACTTAAGCAATATAAAAACCTTCGAAATAAGAAGTACGTTGGAAATGCTCTGCTGAAAAATGCCTATACCCCTAACTTCATTACCAAAAAGCGGATCAATAACAACGGTATGATGCCACAGTACTATGTAGAAGACAAAAATAAAACTATTATACCGAGGAATATCTTTATGCAGGTAAAAGTTGCGCTTGTACACTTCTAGGCAGTTCACGTCAATCCATTCAGCCTATCACCGTTTTTAAAGACCATTTCACCGTAGAATTCAAGTCCGGTGTCACCATCAATATTCAGTAATATTAGACAGAATAACAATCGAGTCTTTCTCGACTATAGCCGAGCGGTACTTTCTATTCTTCACTATTATCGTCTTTTGAGGCATCTTCTTTAATAAGGTGCATTGTGCCATCCATTGCAAAAAAGTTCATATGCAATATCTGTGATTTATAATTATCCCGAAAATTTTCAATATACAAGATATATTCAATTGGCTGACACGGTTCAACAGAA
>Ga0183095_10718_pt1 | contig 20456 bp, 20 predicted proteins | sample BioMet4_FD_130346 | JGI IMG/M metagenome (GOLD analysis project Ga0183095, IMG submission 130346) | Microbial communities from bioreactor (seeded with sewage sludge) at LBNL, California, USA - Biofuel metagenome 4 (v2) (version 3) | ecosystem: Engineered > Bioreactor > Anaerobic > Unclassified ...
GGGTGGATTTCCCCTGGTCGCTGGCGCTGGGGGCGCGGTTGCTCGGTCTGCTGCCCCCCCGCCTGGCCGATGCCATCCAACGCCGCTATTTTGCCTTTAGCGTGGCCCCTGACGCCGAAACCGCGGGCTCGGGATAGGCTGGGTTGCCGACGGCATTGGCCACCCGCTTGAGCTTTTGTCGCAGCACTTTCTCGAGCGGTTTCCAGTCAATGAGGCGATATCAGACTGCCATCAACGCCGTTCTCCGGACATTCGTAGAGAGCCAGGAGCGTGGAAAGAGGACATAGCAGTTCTGACGCACAAGGAATACGACAAGGGCGCCTGGAAGAGGGGATAGAAATGAACTGCACCACCCCGACTGTTGACCCCGCCGCCATCCTTCAGGCTTGGATGCCGTTCAAGTTTGGGAGTCTGGCGCACACCATATTCTTTTGCGCTCTGGTCGTGGCGGCTTCCGTTCTAGGGTAATCTCCAGCCGTGGACCTTGCTGGTTTCGGTATTGGGGAAGGGGTAGCAAAAGCCGTTTTTGACTTGCCAGCCATCGCCCTGTCAGCGCATGAGCCGTTGCAACTCGCCCTGGGTGGCGAGCTGGTACACGGCCTTGCCCTCCTTGCTTGTGGCCCCAGCCAGCATACCCCCCGACGGCTCAGGAGACCCGGTCGCGCCCATGCAAACCGTAACCAGGTGAAACACCATGCACCGTTTCCTGTGGGTCTTTTTCCCTGTTTTCCTGGCCGCCGTCAGTCTGGGGCCGGCCTTCGCCGCCGACCGGGACCCGGCTTGCCAAGCGGTCCGCGAGTGCGTCAACCGGGAGGTCGACGCCGGTGCGGCGCTGCAACGCTGCCTTGATCATCCGCCCGCCGACGGGCAGGTGACCCTACCGCCCGGCGTGTACCGGGTGCTGACCCCGGTGCGCATCACCCGGCCGCTCACCGTGCGCACGGACGGCCGGGACGCGGCCGACGGCCGGATCTGCGCCCGCGACGGGGCCCGGGATTGCGCCGAACTCGTCCTGGACCCGCGCCAGGTCCGGGAGACCGGAGCCGCGCAAAAGGCCGACTTCCCGCTGGTCGTGGCCAGCCCCCGCGTGACCTTCGATCATATCGTCATCTCCGGCAGCCGGGGACGGGACAAGTCCCTCGACGACGCCATCTGTGAAAACCCGGCTTGGCGGCAACGGGGCGGTGGCCTCGACGTCCGGGGCGAAGACTTCCGGATGACCAATTCGGTGGTCAGGAACGTCCCCTGCCTGACGGCCTTTTCCTTCGCGCGCGGCCGGGGCCTGACCGTCGTCAACAACTGGATCGGCGGCAACGGCGACCATACCGCCCACTGGGCGGACGGCCTGACCGTGCACGAGGCGACCGAGGCCAGGATCGAGCACAATACCTTCGTGGACAACACCGACGTGCAGTTGATTTTCGGGGGATGTCGCGCCTGCCAGGTACGCGGCAACCGCTTTTTGCACAGCGGCGCCCCCAGCGGCGGCGCCTTCGCGGACCTGATGCTCCAGGCCTGGCCCAAGGGCAGCAGCGGCGACTACAGCGGATCGGTCTTTTCCGGGAACACCATCGATTGCGGCCCGGCCAAACGCTGTGGTTTCGGCATCATGCTCGGCGGCGAGCCCTGGTACCGCGTTCCGACCTTCGGCGGGGAAGTGGTCGACAATGTCGTCACCGACGCCATGGTCGGCCTCAACATCCAAAACCTGTCCGGCCCCATGACCGTCCGCGGCAACCGCGTCATCCGCAGCGGCGGCCGCTTCAGGGGCGCCTGCGGCCAGCAGGAGGCGGCGGCCGTCAACATCGGCCAGGCCTCGCGCGGATTCGTCGATGTCGGCGCCATCGAGGCCAGCGCCGGCACCCGTGCCTCGGCCCTGCCCCTTTGCATCCTCAACTATCCGCCCCAACGCCGGGTGACCACCCTCTACCAGGAGCTCCTGGGGCGCAAACCCGATCCGTCCGGATTGCAATTTTGGGTCGGCCGACTCGAACAAGGGGCCTCGATCCCGGACATCCGCAAAGGCATCCTGCAATCTCCCGAGAGCGAGGCGGCCATTAAGACCGCCTTGCGCCGCGCCCTGCGGCGTGACGCCACCAGCCAGGAGGTGGCGGCGGCCAGGCAGCGCCTGATGACGGGCACCCCGCTGACCACGTTGCAAGCGGCGGAACCGAGCCGCTGAGGGCTAGGACGACGGTGCGGCCGCGAACAGGGCGATAAGCGCCTCCAGGCGCCGGGCATACGCCGCCCCCACCACGGCCGGGGCGTAGTGTTCCCGGATGTGCCTTGCGCCGGCGCCGGCGCGTTGCCGGGCCAGGTCCGGCGCCTCGCGCACCAGCCGGATCTGGCGCACCAGGTCGGCCGGATCGGGATCAGCCCAAAACTGATTTTCCGGGCAGGGATACTCGTCCGCCCCCACCGTCAACGGCCGCCAGCGGACCGGAAAGCCGGTCGCCTCGGTGAGGAAATCGGTGTTGCCGGAATAGTCCGTGGCAATGACCGGTTTTTCCAGCAGCATGGCCTCGGCCAGGGTGCGGCCGAACCCCTCGGCCCGATGCGGCGAGAGGTAGGCGTCGCAGGCGGCGAACAGGCCGAGCACCTCCTCCCGGGGCAACGTGCCCTCGATCAGGAACACCCGGGCATCGGCCGCGACCAGCTCCCGGATCGTGCGCCAGGCGGGATCGTCGTCGCGGGCGTGCATGGCCTTCAGCACGAGTCCCACCGGCTCGTCACCCCGGGGAAAGGCGGCCAGGAAGCCGCGCACCGCCGCCCAGGGATTCTTGCGCGCCGGGTAGGAATTGCAGTCAAACACGTAAAGGTAGAGGAAACGGTCCCTGGGCAGCCCGAAACGGGACCGGGGCTGGGGACGCAGCCGGTCCACGCTCACGGCCGGCGGCAGGAACGTAATCGGGACCTTGCCCCTGGCCGCGAAGGCGGCGGCGGTATAGTGGCTGGCCGCCCACACCTCGTCCACCAGGGCAAAGGCCGCCTCCCAGGCCGGCGGCCACAGGGCCAGTTCCCAGTGCCAGCAGCCGATGTTGATCCGGTCGGCAAACAGCGCCTCGCCCCGGCTCAGCCAGACGTGGGCGGTGTCAAAGCCGGTCAGGCACAGCTGGTTCACGCGGTAGGGGGCGGACGCGTCGTGGAGGGGATCGAGCAGGTGGTCGGCCTGGAGCACGTCGCGGCCGGCCGGGATGGGCACCACGGCGTACGGGATGCCGGCCGCCTCCAGGGCGGCCGCGGCCATGCGCGATTCCTCGGCAACGCCGAATTCGCCCCGGGCAAAGCCCACGATGTTGACCCCGAAGGGGCGGTCGGCCACCGACACCCGGCCGCGTGCGGCCGGGGCGCGGTCGGGCGAAAGGCGGTGACGGGGGATGCGGTCGCGGCTTTTCTTGTCGCGCCAGTGGCGGATGACGGCGGCTTTGGGCAACGGATCGGGCCGGTCGGCCAGCCGGCCCCGGTCGTAATAGGCAAAGGCCAGCACCTCGAGCCAGGACAGGTCGCCTCCCCGGGGATGGGCGGCCGCCAGCCTGTCGGACAATCCCATGGCCCCGGCGTACGGTCCGTGGCCCAGTTCGTCGATGCCGACGCACACGTACCAGCCGGCAAAGGCCAGCCGATCGGCCGGCCGGGACAGGTCAAAGGCGGCCTGCAAATCGGGCCGGGTCCGCCAGACGGCGCAAAACAGCCGGCTGATCTCGGGCCACTCCGGCGTTACCGGACCGGCCAGCCGCTGGAGCAGATCCCGGTCGAGCCAGCCAAACAGATCGTATTCCGCCACGCCGTACACGAAAAACCAGTCGACGAATCCGGCCTGGACAGCGGGATCGCGGTAGGGAAAACGGGCATGGATGTCGCAGCGGCAGCGCCACACCGCATCCATGAGCCGGGTGAGCGGAAAGGGATCGTCGGGCGAGGCGGGCGAGGCCACCACTTCGGCCAGCACGGCCCGGACCCGGGCGTCGCTCGGCAGCACATCGGAAAATTCGCGCCGACCGAACAGGGCCCACCAGGCCGTAAACGCCTTTTGGGCCGGTGCATCGTCCAGGTCGGCCCCGGCCCGGACATCGGTCCGCAGCAGCCAGGCCAGGCGCAAGGCCAGGGCAAGGTCGCGGGCGGGACTCTCCATGACGAGTGACTCCTTCACGAGCGTTCGGCGCGGGTTTCCCCCGGCGTTGCCGGGAGGCGAGCCCTCTTTGCGGCCCCAGGTCTTTTTCCCACGCGAAGCGCGCGCCTTGGGGACTAGGCCGGGGGCACGTCGCGCTCGTCCCAGGTGATCCCCTTGCGGACGACCTTGGCCGGCACCCCGGCCAGGACGCAGTGGTTGGGGAAACGTTTTTTCACCACGGCCCGGGCCCCGACCACGGTATGGTCGCCCAACACGGTGTTGCCCAGCACCAGGACATCCAAGCCGAGCCAGACGTGGCGGCCGATGAGCACGTGACCGCCGAACAGATTGAGGCGGCGTCCCGAGCGCTTGTCCAGGATGGCGTGCATGTCGTCGGTCACGAGCTGGACGTTGGAGGCGACCAGGCAGTCCTCCCGGACGTGGACCATGCCGCCGTTTCTGGAGTTGACGGCGAAATTCCAGACGACGCGGACGGCATCCCCCATGTGGATGGCGGCCGCGCCGCAATTGAACACGCTGCTGTTGTAATGATTGTTGGCCCCGATAAAGATGCAGGAGCCCTCGCCCCACAGGAAAAAACGGGGCAGGCTGGCGGAACGGCACACGATGAGGCTGTTGGTGGGGAGGGGGCTGCCGGGGGGGCAGGCGAGCTGAATGGCTGGCGGGACCAGGCCGCGTTCGAGATAGAAGGCGTTGTTGTTTTCCCGCCACCAGGCCGGCAAACCGGCTGTAACCTCCTCGAAGTGTTCCGGGTCTAGGGACGGCGCCTCCAACTCCAAGGGACGATAATAGCGTTCATGATAGGTGGCGATGCGGTGCATGGGTGCCTCTGTCCTGCGGAACAGCTCGAAGGGTGCGCCAGACTAAGGGCGTCTTCATAAACGAAACCGGTGCGTTGCGCAACGCGCCCGGAGGCCCCTTCCAGAGACAGGACAAGGGGCTGGTGCGACAACAATACAATTTGTTTGAAAAAATAGAGGTTGAACAAGTGCGGCGCCTCGGCTATCTTGCGTCAAGAAATGCATTTCATGACGCAAATGATACCGTGCTATTGCGGCCGGTCATGGCCGGCACCCGCGACGAGCGCTCTTGCCCTTTGACCAACCGGTTCGGAACGCGACAATTCGCATACTCTATGAAGCACAGACTGCCTTCTCTCATCCTCCTGATCTTCGCAGCGGCCATGACTCCGGGCTGTGCCTCTTTTCTGCCCAGCAGCGGCCCCACCCAGAGCAATGTAGAGAGGGTCGAAAAAAACAATGTGGCCTCGGGCATCCAGGTGCTGGACGTGACCCGGGACCTGACACAAGAATTGATCGCCGCCCAACACAACGTGACCTTCGCCGCCCTGGCCCAGTCCGAAAAAGATCTGGCCACGCCATCCCAGGTCGTGGGACCAGGCGACGTCATCGAAATTTCCATTTGGGAGACCCCGCCGGCGACATTGTTTAGCTCTTCCGTGACCTCCCCCGACGGCACCACCGTGCAGCCGGGCGTGACCCCGACCACCCTTCCCGCCCAGCAGATCAACGCCGAAGGCCTTGTGTCGGTGCCCTTTATCGGGGCGCTCCCCGTGGGGGACATGACCCTGCGCCAGATCGAGCGGGCGGTGCAGGACCGGCTCAAGGGCAAGGCCAACTCGCCCCAGGTGGTCGTTCGCCGGGTGATCAACACCTCTTCCACCGTGACCGTGGTGGGCGAAGTCAACAAGAGCAGCCTGATCCCCCTGACCCCCAAGCACGAGCGTCTGCTCGACGTGCTGGCCGCATCCGAGGGCGTCAAGCAGGAGGTCAGCAAGCTCACGGTGCAACTGACCCGGGACAGCCACGTCTACGCCATGCCCCTGGAAGAGGTTATCCGCGACAACACCCAGAACATTTACGCCCACCCCGGCGACGTGGTGACGGTACTCTACCAGCCATTGTCGTTTACCGCCCTGGGCGCCACGGCCAAAAACGCCGAGATTTCCTTTGAGGCCAAGGGCATCAACCTGGCCCAGGCCCTGGCCCGGGTCGGCGGCTTGCAAAACGCTCTGGCCAATGCCAAGGGCGTATTCATCTTCCGCTACGAGCCGCTCGACAACCTGCACTGGCCCAACCGGCCCAGCGTGATCACTCCGGAAAACACCGTGCCCGTGGTCTACCGAGTGGACCTGAGCGACGCGTCCAGCTTTTTCGCCGCCCAGTCCTTCCCCATTCGGGATAAGGACGTCCTTTATGTGGCCACCGCGCCCTCGGTCCAGCTCAGCAAATTCTTGTCCTTACTCGGACAGGTGGTCAGCCCAACCATGAGCACCAGCGTGCAGGTCAGGACCCTGACACGTGAATGATGCGCCGGAATGAAAAAACTTGTTTTGTCCCAAACCTGCCAAGGGGCCATCCTGCGGGATTTGCTGCTGTCCTCGCCCGAGCTGGCCGAGGCCTACCAGTGCCTGTTCGTGCCCAATTACGCTCTGGAGGCCGACGCGGCCAAGCCGGCCGCGGTTGATACCCTGGTAGCCGAACTGCCCAACTGTGATGTCCTGATCTATCACGACATCGCTGCCTTTGATTTCCCCGCCCGGCTGGCCCAATTGCCCCCAGGCGCCCTGGCCATCAAGGTGCCCTACGTTACCTCCACCATCTACTGGCCCAGCCACGACTACCGGCATCCCTGCAGGCTGGCTCCGCGCGGTACAACCGCCCTAATTCCCTGGCCGTGCCGGGTGCTTAACGACCTCATCGTACGCCTGCGCGACGAGGACGCCATTGTGCGCGCCTATCTGGACACCGACCTGACCGCCGGCCTGGATCTGTCCCGGCATCTGGCGGACCAACTCGACTACCTGCACAAGTCCCAGGTCGGCACGCCCTTTGCCCTGGCCGAGTGCGTAGAACGGGATTTCGCCACACAACGGCTGTTCCATATGATCAACCATCCGGCCATGCCCTTGATGCGCCACATGGCTGACGTGATTTTGGACCATTTGGGAATGGCGCCCCTGGTTGGGGAACGGTTCGATCCGTTTTGCATGCACCAGCTGCCCGTGCACCCGTCCGTGGCCCAAGGCTACGGCCTGGCTTGGTGCGACGCTGACACCCGCTACTATATGCTGGACCGCGATTACAGTTTCGAGGAATATGTGACGGTATACGTACGGGCCTATGTGGCTCAGTACGGATACGCCTCGTATCCGGCCCCCCCCGCTCCCCCCCGGGGGAGGGCGTGGCGACGCGTCTTGCGGCACGCCGTCACGGCCATCCGACACGCCACGTCCGTCGCACCGCAGCGCGGCCCCGCCATGTCGAAGCCAGGAGACGTCTCTTGAAGATCATCGCAACAACCGGCCACGTCCTCTCCCGATACGAGGCCGTCCACCACCTGCTCACGGCGGCCAGCCAGCTCCAGGCCCGAGCCGCGGCCGAGATCGGACTGTCTTTTCAGCGATTCCAAAGCAAGATGCTGCGGGCCGTGGCCGGCGAGCTAGAGACTGCGACCCAGGCCGGCAGCATCTGGCGACAACAGGCCGCCAACCTGCTTGCTGCCAACCGGGAACAGCCGACCTGGGGATGGGCCAGCCCCGAAACCGTCTCCTTGCTCGATTTTTGGGCCGAGTGCGACCCGGCGATCCACTTCCTGCTCGTCTACGATCGACCCGACCACACCCTCGCGCGTTTTCTCGAGTCCGGCGCCAGCGCCACGGATGGCCCGGGCCCGTTGCTGGACGATTGGTTGGCCCGTAACATCCAGTTGCTGCGCGCCCGGAATCGCCGTCCCGACCGCTGCCTCCTTGTCTGCGCCGAAACGGCCTTGACCCACCCGGACGCCTTGGCGGCCCGAGTGCGGGAGACTTACGGCCTGACGCTCGAGCGCCCCGAGGCCCTTGAGCCGGCTCAGATTGCCCTGGGCCAACATTTTGTCCCGGCCATGCTCGCTTCCCGCCCCGAGGTCCAGGCCCTGTTCCAGGAACTCCAGGCCCTGGCCGACCTGCCCGGAGCCGGCCTCGCCCAGGACGAGCCCTTGCCCGGAGAGAGCCAGAAACCCGTCCCGGTCCTGCGCCGACAACAGGCCGAGTTGGAGGCCGAACGCGACCAACTCGTGGCCAGACTGGCCGCCATCAACGACAGCCTCGGTGTCCTGTACAGCCAAGACCAAAGACCTCGGGAAGCCCTCGCCGCATTCAAATCCCGAAACGGGGAGCTCGTTGGCTGGTTGCGTCTGGTCCAGGACGAACTCGAAAGCTATGTTGCGAGTCGAGGGGTCCAGCCGGCCCCGGAGTCGTTCCGGCAGGAGGAAGAACAAACGCCGACCCCGGAAGTCGCCGCCTTCCAGACCCGGCTCCACGACCAGCTCGAGGGCCTGGCGGGTGAAGACCCTGACGGCTTGCGCGACTTTCTACTCAAGTTGGCCAGGAAACGGCCGGACGTGGTGGAGTACTGCCTGCCGGCGGAAGATTTCGCCGTCGAAGCGTATCTGCTGTGGTGCGTGACACACGGAACTGCCGAGGAAGAAGCCCTCAAACGCTTGCGCGAGCCGTTGTTGTGTCTGCTTCAGGACTTGGGGAGCGGACCAGCCTTCCCCGGCAGCGGATCGGACTACAGCCGGATTTTGCATGCCATCTGGCTGTCGCGCCCCGACTTACGCAAACAGTTCGACCCTCGCAAGGTCAAGGGGCGGACCAAGCTTAAGCAATGGTTGCTGCGTTCCGGTGCGGCCGAATATGGCCTGACAGCGTCGGGTTCGGCCCGATGAGAACGCCCCCGTCGAGCCAAGCCAAACCACGCACCCCGCCCGCCTGGCTGGGGCCATCCGAGGAATACCGTATATGAAACACGCGCTCATTCTCGGCGTCTCTGGTCAGGACGGCGCCTACCTGGCCCGGCTGCTCCTGGAGAAGGGCTATCGGGTGTCCGGTACCTCCCGCGACGTGGCGTCCGGCTCCTTCGACAAGCTCGACGCCCTGGGCATCCGCCAGGACGTGGCCCTGCACAGTCTGTCCCCGGTCGACGTACCTGGCACCCGGGAACTGCTGGCAGCCCTGGCCCCGGACGAGGTCTACAACCTGGCGGGCCAATCCTCCGCCGGACTGTCCTTCGAGCGCCCCCTTGAGACGTTCGAATCCTTGGCGATGGGCACTATGGCCGTGTTGGAGGCCCTTCGCCTTCTGAGGGGGCCGACGCGGCTTTTCAACGCCTCCTCCAGCGAGTGCTTCGGTGACACCGGCCACACCCCGGCCACCGAGGACACCCCCTTTGCCCCGTGCAGCCCCTATGCCGTGGGCAAGGCGGCGGCTACCTTCGCCGTGGCCAGCTATCGCCAAGCCTACGGACTGCATGTCTCAAGCGGCATTTTGTTCAACCACGAGTCGCCCCTACGTCCGGTGCGTTTCGTGACGCGAAAGATCGTGGTGGCAGTGGCCCGCATCAAGGCTGGCTTGGGTGAGAGTCTGCATCTGGGCAACATTGACGTGGCTAGGGACTGGGGCTATGCTCCAGAATATGTGCAAGCCATGTGGCTAATGCTGCAACAAGACCATCCAAGCGACTATATTATCGCCACGGGACAGACCATTTCTTTGCGTCAATTCATTCAAGAAGCTTTCGCCGCCGTCGATCTCGACTGGCGCGACCATGTCTACATCGATCCGGCATTGTACCGTCCGGCCGATATCGACGTGAGCCGGGCCGACCCCGGTAAGGCCGAGCGCATGCTCGGCTGGAAGGCGACTATGGGTCCGGCCGCGGTGGCCAGGGCACTGGTCCGCCACGAGCAAAACGTTTTAGCAGGGGAGAATTCCGCGCTATGACACAGAAGACGGCTCTCATCACCGGCATCACTGGGCAGGACGGGGCGTACCTTGCCGAACTGCTGCTCGGCAAGGGATATGTGGTCCACGGCATCAAACGCCGAGCCTCCTCACCCAATACCCAGCGCATCGATCACCTCGCCTGCAGCCTGGGCGACGCCGCCGACCGGCTCGTCCTGCATTACGGCGATCTGACCGACACGGCCAACCTGTTCCAGATCATCAAGGATGTGCAGCCCTACGAGGTCTACAACTTGGCCGCCCAGAGCCATGTGAAGGTGTCTTTCGAGAACCCGGAATACACGGCCAATGTTGACGCCCTGGGTACGCTGCGCCTGCTGGAGGCCATCCGCCTGCAGGGCTTGGCCAACCATACCCGGTTCTACCAAGCCTCCACCTCGGAGCTCTACGGCCTGGTCCAAGAGATGCCACAGGCAGAAAAAACGCCGTTTTATCCGCGTAGCCCCTACGGCGTAGCCAAGCTCTACGCGTATTGGATCACGGTCAACTACCGGGAATCCTATAATATGTATGCCTGTAACGGCATCCTGTTCAACCACGAGTCGCCCCTGCGCGGCGAGACCTTCGTCACGCGGAAGATCACCCGGGCCATGTCGCGCATCAAGCTCGGGCTCCAGGACCACCTCTCCCTCGGCAACCTCAACTCCTTGCGCGACTGGGGTCATGCCCGCGACTACGTCCTGATGCAGTGGCTGATGCTCCAGCAGGACGCGCCCGAGGATTTCGTCATCGCCACCGGTTGCCATCGCTCCGTGCGTGAGTTCGTCCAGCTGGTGGCCCAGGAACTGGGCATGTCCCTGCGTTTTGAGGGCGAGGGTGTGGCGGAAAAGGCCTATGACGCGAAGACGGGCAAATGCGTGGTGATGGTGGACCCGCTGTTTTTCCGCCCGGCCGAGGTGGACACCCTGCTGGGAGATCCGTCCAAGGCCCGGGAGAAACTGGGCTGGGAACCGAAAACCACCCTGGAAGAATTGGTGACCGAGATGGTGCGAGCGGACCTGCGCGACGCCGAGCGCGACGCGCTGTGCAAGACCCACGGCTTCGACCTCTAAACCGGTTGATTCCATTCCATATGCGCGGGGAGCGCTCCCCGCGCATATTTTTCTTTAAGCCTGTGGGGGAATTGCGTGGACGCGGCAGAATGTCGTGAATTGTGCAGCCGGCTACACTTCCAGTGTGTCATCGATGCCGACACGGCCAACCTGGTCTGCACGAATCATTCTGATTTCGTTGATGTTTTCGGACAAATTCGCAATATTGGAGACCATGCCTGGAACATCCTGCCGGACATGGGATTGCAACTGGGGGGGCGCATCCGTTGCGGCGACACGTTTTGCAACGAATGCCGCGGCCGGGTCGCCTTGATAAACCTCGCCCCCAACAAGTCCAGCCGTTTTCACCTGCCGGTGTCGCTGCACGGCCTTAAACCCGGCCACATGCAGCTACATATCAATCTGCTCTCCTCGGGACGCTTCTGGTTCGACGGTATCGGCGTCGCCGATACCGTCTTGACGCTGACCATCCTTGAGGCCCCGGCCCCGGCCTATTCCTTGTCCCCCTTGCGCCGCTTTTCCTCCACACGCCTCCTGCTCCGGGAAGCGCCCAAAATGGACGAGGACTCCCCCCCTTCTCCGCTGCCGCACCATCTAGTCAGACAAAACATCCTGCTGCAAACCACGAGTGAGCCAAGCCAGGTGTCGTACGCACCACCGTACCGCGTCGGCGAAGATCCTGTCCTGGCCAAGACAAAAAGCCCGGGCCCGCGCTGGCTGTCGGAGGCCACCGTGCCCGGACACACGGCCTGCCTGCTCCAGAACGCTTCGGTGCTGGGGGGCACGGGGGTCGTGTGGCAGCAGTCCCGGGGACTGCTTGAGGAAAGCATCAATCCCTCGCCGCTTGGGCCGCAGCGCTTGCGGGAAAACCTTCTGCACCGCCTGCGCTTTATGGGGGCCGAGCACGTCAAGGGGCGTTGCGCCGTCATTGCCCACGAATCCTATGCGGATTACTGGCATTGGCACGGCGATGTCATTCCCAACTTTTATTACCTTAAGACCCTGGGCCTCCTCCAAACGACGACCATCCTCGTGCCCGCCGAGCTCGCCCCCTGGCAACGCGACTCCTTGAGGATTCTCGACCCGACCGCGCGCTGTTTCAAGACGATCGGCGACAGAGAGATCCTCTGTGACGAACTCTATGTCCCACCTTACTATGAATGCAATCCAGCCCGTCTGGATTCGTTCATTGCCCAGGTGTACAAGATGAAATACCACCACACCTTCAATAAGCCCGGAAAGGAGGAGTCCCAGCACCGTATTTATATCTTGAATCTTGATCCGAATTCCCCAAAAATGAGCAATGAAAACGAACTGATCGAAGGCTTGAAGCAAAAAGGATTTTTTATTTTCGACGCACGCCGGGACAGCTACTATGACCACATAGGCCTTTTCTCAAAAGCGCAGTGTGTCGTCGGCGTCCATGGCGTTGGATTGACCAATATCGTGTTCGCCCAGGAACTCAAATGCCTGGTCGAAATTTATCCGGATCAATCCATGCCGCAGCACTACCACAGACTCTCCTCACTGCTCGGCATCTCCTACTGCGCCTACATACAGGCCAGGCATCCGGCTAGGCCCCTCGCGCCCTGGACTTTGAATGTAGGGCACTTTTTCACTTTCTTGCAGACTTGCCTGGACAGGCTCGGCCTTTTATCACTTGAAAAGCATTGACAACATTCGGACCGAACCTGAGTGATGGCTTGGTCGCATCTGGACATCCTTCGCAACCCGAGCGGCGCGTATAGGTTTGGAAAGAAGCCCAGCTCCGGGATCGTTGCGCAGACCAGCTCAACCGACAGGGTGAGGAAGCGCTTAGGTTATGCTTGATTTGTTCTCAAAGATTGTTGATGATGAGGAAATGGTACTTAGAGCTTATCCATAAATAAAATTGCACTCCCGAACTGTTTCTGCCATCCCTTCCCAAGGGAAGACAGGTAGATAAGTGCAAAAGCATGGGAAGCTTCGGACGCTTTTTGGGAGATAGTTGAGCCTTTGATTCCTAGGCCAAAGAGAGACGGAGAAAAGCTATAAACGCAAGGTTGTAGGAGGAAGAAAGCCAATTGAGGCTCGCACGGTCTTTCCAGTTATTGTATATGTGCTGCAGGCCGGCATTTACTGGAAAGCATTGCCCAAAGAAGTCTTTGGCAGTCCGAGCGCAATTCATCAATATTTCAGAGAATGGAAACACGCTGGTTTCTTTCTAGAGCTTTGGCAACGAGGTTTATCCGAGATGATGACATGGAAGGAATCGCCTGGGAATGGCACGCCATTGATGCCAGCATGAACAATGCTTCAATGGCCAAAGAAAGTTCCAGAAGAAATCCCACGGATCGAGGAACAAAACGCCATATCCTTGTGGACGAGCGTGGCGTCTCGTTGTCGTTTGTCGTCACCGGGGCCAACAGACATGATGTCAGTCAGTTGAAGCAGTCTTGGACAACAAAATTACATTGCCGATCATGGAGTCTGAGCCTGAAAATCTATGCGCGGATGCTGGGTATGCGAGAGAAGCTGGAAAATCCGTATTTCAAAGCGCGGAGGTGGGGCGTTGAGGCCTGCCATTCTTGGTTCAACCGGTTCCGCAAGTTGACGATTCGCTATGAGAAGTTTGAGACTACCCATTTAGCGTTGATCCACTTGGCGGCAGCTATCATTGCGTTACGGAAAATAAAAACCCAAATTATTTATGGATAAGCCCTAAGCAACGCCCTAGTGCCGAGATATTACCTGGAGCAGAAAGTAGTTTTAATATTTTGGTTTGCCATGGCATGCAGTCCATGTTGGACATGGATACTGCGAAAGTTGTTGCGTTCGGCTCAGGGAGCCACCCGCGTGAAGGTTGTGCGAGCAGCTGCCACTGGGTAACGGCCTATCGAGACGGTGGCGAAAAGGTTCTCAGAACCAAACAGTAAGGGCGTCCGGGTGGAGACAAGCTCAAGAATGAACAGACCTCTGGGATCAAAACGGCCATTTTGGAGTGCTGCCCTGATCAGGTTCGTCTTCCAGGTCTGCTGTGGAATCGTACGCTTGTCACCGAACTTATTGAAAGCCAGCATTGCGTTACGCTCTCACGTTGAACAAGGCCGGTATCTGAAAGCGTGGCATCTGTCCGCGCAAATGCCTGCAAAATGTACACTGTAACAAAATTTGGCCCAGTAAGCTACGGGCTTAAGACGAAGATCTCGCGGTCCGTCGCCAAGCCTATGATGAAAACGCTGAAATATGGTGCTCAGCAAGCGTTTCACCGTAAAGGTATTCATGGAATTTTAGACCGGGTTGTTCGGCACCAGGCAGGCCAGAAGATTTTTCTCATCATAGATCGTCATGCGGTCCACAAAACCTCCAAGGTGGTGAAGTGGTTGGGAGAGAATGAGGACAAAATACGTCTTTTCTTTCTCCCTACCTACAGCTAGGAAATTAATTCAGATGAACTGTTGAACCAGCAACCAGCACACCAAGCGCTTGGAAACTGGTTCCACTTCTACAACGAGCAGCAACCGCATACAGTATTTGACGGTCGACGGCCATGGACGTATACTGGGATAACGTTTGGTTTCCAAGGCGGCATGGGCACCAAGCGGTGCTAGAGCTTAACTGCGCCGCCAACCCGTCAAACCAAACAGGATCACTTCACAGCCTCTAATTCGAATGGAGAAAAATTATGATGGAGCAATCTGTAACTCTTGAAAAAGCTACAATCCAAGAACATAATTTAACAAATATTTATTTTGATATTTCCGACTTTGTTTTTTATTTGGGCCACCACGATAACGTAACCGGGATACAACGGGTTCAGTGTAATGTGTTACTAGAACTTTTCGGTGAGCATCGAGATACTAGGATTATTCCGCATATTATTTGCTATAATGTCGTGGAAGGTGTATTTACACATATAGACGAAAACATTTTTTTGGAAATTGCTAGAGATATCAAGAAAAGTACTGAACACCGTTGCGTGACTAGAGACAAAGCTGCTCTCGCAAAAGGTATTTTCCCTGGTGCACGACGACTCACATCTCTCCATCCAGGTTCGTTCCTGTGTATTCTTGGCGCAGCGTGGGTTTTGCAAGATTATTTTTCAACAATTAATTACTATAAGAGGCAATTCGGATGTAAACTACTAATTTTGATACACGATCTTATCCCGATTTATTGCAAAGACTCTTGTGATCAAGGCACTGCTCAAGTTTTTAAACGTTTTTTGGATACCTCATTCAGCTTCACGGATGGATATATTTGCGTTTCTGAAAATACGCGGAATGATTTAATCAAATACGCTGCAGAATCAGGGAAACAGCTCCCGAGCCTTTGGGTTTGTAAGGAAGGCCCAGGGTTGCAATCTCTTGGAATGGATTTAGATAGTTTGCAACCGCAAAACATTGAGGATAGGTATATATTATTTGTTTCCACAATTGAGGGAAGAAAAAATCATTTTCTTATTTTTAAAGTTTTGCAAAGTCTTGTGGCAGAAGGCTATAAAGTTCCTAAAGTTATCTGCGTTGGAAGAATCGGATGGAAAGTCGATCAGTTTATTGATGCATTATATGCAACGAACTACTTGGATAATAAATTTGAAATTCGCGAAGACATAAGCGACGACGAATTAGTTTTGTTGTATAAAAATTCGTGGTTTACAGTATTCCCTTCCTTATATGAAGGATGGGGACTACCCGTAGCAGAGTCTCTTGGATTTGGAAAATTGTGTTTAGCCTCAAGTTCCTCATCATTACCAGAAGCAAGCCAAGGCTGTGCTATCCATCTTGATCCATATGACTTTAGCGAATGGAGACAAGCTATCATTTCTATTTTGCAGGATGAAACAATTGTGCTGGAAAAAGAAAGAAATATCAAAAGTCAATACATGCCAGTCTCTTGGGGGGCTGTAGTCGATAGCTTAACCGATTACATAGAGATGTTTGAAGCGGTTGAATTGCCAAGATTAGAATTTAATAAAATGGTGTGTTATTCTTTTAAATCAATGCCAAATCAAGATGTTAATCAATTTAATTCACGATTGGTTGAATCGTGCTATAGCAATCCTTTTTCTTTTGGCATTCCAATTGTTTTTTCAGACCCTTTAATACATGAGATGCGAGAAGACTATAGGGAGTGGTACTCCGTTGAGAAAGATGGAATATGGTGTAAATACCCAGCAGCCAAGATGAGAATCCCAATTCCAAGTGATTATGGAGATATGGTTTGCTACCTGTATTTAAGTGCAATTACTTCGCTTGGTGGGAAGATGCTAAGTGTTTTTGTTGGGAAAAGCAGAAAAAATTTAAAAAAAGTTGAATTAAAAAAAGTACCCGGGATATTACAGATCACTTTACCTAGAAATTTGGCGATTTGTTCTGGAAATAAAACACACCATCTTGTAGAACTTTCGGTTGAATATGACCCACAGCTGCGTGATGAGATCAGAAAAATTGATTCAAGATTTCTTTTTTTGTATATTAAAAATTTGTTACTAGTAGATAAAAGTGACGTTGCTACCCAGCTTGAAATACTTAGCAACCAAATTCTGTAATATTTCGATTCTAATCGTTCATCCGCTTTTAGTTGATGAACTTAACTTAGCAAGATGACAAAATATTTCTCTGACATTTCTGGTCGGGACAGAGCGTTGGTCATCGCCTAATGGTAACCTACAAAGCGGGCGAGCCACAGAAGGAGCTTCCACATGGTTGACAACAAAATCCCTGTGATAATTATTTCTTTCAATCGTCCTGACTATCTTGAGTTAGTCTTGCTAAGCTTAAAAAGACAATCCTTACCGCTAGATCTGTTTAAAATATATTTATTCCAGGACGGGGGGATCGATCGCTTTTCAGGAAAGGTGGTGGCCGACACAAGTAAGTCTATTGAAACATTTAAATACATTTTCCCCACACAAACTATTATCGAATCAGATGTGAATTTAGGAGTTGCTTTAAACTACGACAGAGCAGAAAAATTCGCCTTTGATGTCTTAAAGGCAGATTATGCGTTTTTTTTTGAAGATGATCTGGTTTTGGGATTCAATTATTTAAAAGCCCTGATGAGAATGACAGAGTTTGCACTTGATGAACCACGCGTTGGTTATGTCGCAGCATATGGCGACCACTACGCCTCTCCTAAGGATCAAATTTCTAACGCGAAAAAAGTTATTATGCTCGACCACAAGTGGGGATTTGCACTAACTAAGCGACAATGGCTATTGCAAAAAGAAATTATCGATGGCTATATAGATATTATAAAGACGAGCAACTATCAAAGCAGAAACCATGGCCAGATTCAAAAGTATTTTAGGAGCCTTGGTTTTGTCTCTCCTGGGTCTTCACAAGATGCAGCTAAAGATGTGGCCTCCTGCGTTCTTGGGACTGTAAAATTGAATTGCTTTCTTCCATTTGCAAAATATATTGGCAAAAAAGGAACGCATTTCAATCCTGAATTTTATGATAAAGGAAAATGGGGTGAGTCTATTGTTTATAACGGTGATGTCCCTGATTTTAATTTTCCAAACAAAGATCAGATTGAAAACATATATCAAATGTTTTCTTCTGCAAGCAAAGATGGAGATGCGCAATGAATCGAAAAGAGCTTTTTGATGAGGCTATTTCACTTCGCAATAAAAAAGAGTTAGCAGCTTCTATGCAACTTCTTCGGCTAGGTGCTGTTTTTTCTCCTGACTTGCTGGATCAATATGGACATCCCGCTTTCAAAAAAGAATATCTAAGGACGATACTTAGCCAAAAACAATGGGAAAAGGCTATTCAGTTTGCAGAGGACGAAATCGACAAAAATACCGAACATTGGCATGAAATGCTTTTTGCTAGAGCATACCAAAGTAATGGACAAGAGGACATCGCGAAAGGATGGTGGGGGAAGGTCCTTGCTTATGAGCCGAATAATAGTGAGGCATTAGCCGCATTGGCAAAAATTAATCCTGTCATCAAAGGCGACTCGATTCATACGCGTGCTAGCATCATTAGTTGTCTATATAATGGCGTAGATCCTTTTGTTAATTTTAATGAAAAACAATACAAGCTAGATTTGCAAGGTTGGAATTCTGTCGATTCTTTTTTTGAACAACTTATCGGCATTATAGAACCAAAATTAGTCATTGAAGTTGGCACATGGAAAGGCGCCTCTGCAGCTTGCATTGGAAGTTGTTTAAAAAACAAAGGATTTGGCGTTTTATTATGTGTAGACACTTGGCTGGGCAATAGTACGCATTGGATACATAAGGACAAGGCTGACTATTTTGATTCTTTAGACATTAAAAATGGACGCCCAGATCTTTATTTACATTTTTTAGCAAACATTAAACAGCTAGACCTTCATCATATTGTTGTGCCTTTTCCTCAAACTTCTTTCCATGCTGCAAAAGTATTAGGTCATTTCAATATCAAAGCGGACTTGATTTATATTGATGCAGGGCATGAATTTGAAGATGTCTATCAAGATTTGGTGTCCTATTGGGATATCCTGGCAGACGCTGGCATCCTCTGTGGCGACGACTATCATCATACATGGCCTGGCGTGATAAAGGCCGCGCATACCTTTTGTAAAAATAAAAAACTCCAGCTTTACGAAAAGTATAACAAATTTATTATTACAAAGTCATCGCGTGACCTCTCGAATGTTTTCAATAAGGTAGATTTGACTTCAGCTTAACAGCCCGTTGGGAAAATACGTAATCTGACCGATGATCGCCGCATCGAGTGGTTGGAGGTGAGGGATGGGGCTTAGGGTCTGTTCAGGAAATGGTTTTGCCCATCCAGATAACAGCGCAGGCGAGGTAAATTATGCCGAGGAATGAGACGTCGAGTTTGTCGAACCTCGTGGCGCAACATCGAAAGTCCTTGAGCCGATTGAAAAACCGCTCAACCTTGTTTCGCTCGCGGTACAACGTCCTGTCGAACCAGCGAAAGGGGCCTGTAACGAAAACTGTGTAAACCTCCACTAAGGGGCAAAAGCCCCAGGAGGTTTCCGTGCTGATCAACCGTGACGAACTGGCCAGGAAGGTGCTCGAGGGAGAGATCACCAGCCTAGACGACCTCAATTCCGTTCTCCGTTCGATGATCAAGGACGTGGTCGAAACGGCCATGGGAGCCGAGATGACGGGCTTCCTCGGCTACGACCGCTACCAAACGCCGGACAGTGATCCCGGCAACCGCCGCAATGGCTACAGCCACAAAGAGCTTGCCACGAAGGTCGGGTCCATCGTCATCGATGTGCCCAGGGACCGAAAATCCGAGTTCGCGCCGGCCATCGTCAAGAAGCGCCACAAGGACATCGGCGGCTTCGAGGAACTCATCCTTTCCATGTATGCCAAGGGGATGAGCACCCGCGATATCCAGCACCACGTCAAGGAAATCTACAATCACGACATCTCGCCCGAGACGGTCAGCCGCATTACCGATGCCGTTATCGACAAGGCCAAGGAATGACAAAACCGGCCGCTGGAGCCGATTTACGCCATTGTGTTCATGGATGCGCTGTTCCTCAAGCTCCGGGTGGACGGCCGGGGCAAGAACGTAGCCGCCTACCTGATGGTCGGCATCGACCTGGAGGGGCGCAAGGAGTGTCTGGGCATCTGGCTTGGCCAGAGCGAATCCGCCAAGTACTGGCTCGGCGTGCTCAATGAGTTCAAAAACCGGGGCGTAAACGACGTGCTGATTTTTGCCGTGGATGGCCTGACTGGAGTTGACCCGATTTCGTGGACAGATAATCCTTTGAGAAGGAGAGGTTCACGATGTCGAAACGCCCCCCGTATCCCCCGGAATTCCGTAGTCGGATGATCGATCTGGTTCGCTCCGGCCGCAGCCCTGAGGATCTGGCCAAGGAATTCGAGCCCTCCGGTCAGACGATCCGCAACTGGGTGCAGCAAGCAGATCGCGACGATGGTCTCCGCCATGATGGACTGACCTCCCAGGAATGGGACGAGCTTCGAAGATTGCGCCGAGAAAACAAGCAGCTCCGCGAAGAGCGTGAGATCTTGTCAAAAGCCGCGGCCTGGTTCGCCAAGGAGGCCGACTCGACCACGCGGAAGCGTTCGGGTTCGTGATGGCAAATCAGGCCACGTATAGCGTTTCCACGTTGTGCCGCGTTTTGGGCGTCTCCCCCAGCGGCTACTATGCGTGGAGAAATCGGGCTCCTTCACGGCGGAAGGTTGCTGACGCTGAACTCACCGTGCTGATCATCGACGAACGGGGCTACCTGCCCTTCGCCTCGGACGCCGCCCACCTGTTCTTTCAACTGGTTTCAAGGCGTTACGAGAGAGGAAGCCTGTGCATCACCAGCAACCGGACGGTCAGCGAATGGGATGTGGTCTTCGGCGACACGGTGACCGCCTCGGCCATCCTGGATCGCCTGCTGCACCATAGCCACGTCATCACCGTTCGGGGGGAAAGCTATCGCCTCAAGGAGAAACGGCGTGCCGGCATCCTGGTACACCAGCGGGTCGGCTTAGCTGAAACCA
>Ga0183095_11350_pt1 | contig 20456 bp, 15 predicted proteins | sample BioMet4_FD_130346 | JGI IMG/M metagenome (GOLD analysis project Ga0183095, IMG submission 130346) | Microbial communities from bioreactor (seeded with sewage sludge) at LBNL, California, USA - Biofuel metagenome 4 (v2) (version 3) | ecosystem: Engineered > Bioreactor > Anaerobic > Unclassified ...
TGCTGAGTGATCTCGAGGTATTGCATGATAGCTCCCGATGCCACGATACCAGCACGTAGATGCTCTACGCCGAAGCCCTTGAGGTTTTTGGTGCCAAAATGCTTCAGCAACTTCTGGCGAGCAGACTGCTCCGTGAACACCCAGTCATCGAGTTCGAATACGCAATAGCGTGTACCAAAGTAGCGTTCGAAATCCTTTTTACGGTCGCGATCATAGAGAACTTCCTTTGGCGAGAAGCTACCCAGCAGCTTCTCAACGTAGTCATAGCTCCCCTGTCCAGTGAGAAATTCGCCCGTGGAGATGTCAAGGAAGCTCACGCCACATGCCGTCTTGCCAAAATGTACAGCAGCAAGGAAGTTGTTTTCCTTATAGTTGAGCACATTGTCGCTCATCGCTATGCCAGGCGTAACTAGCTCGGTGATGCCTCGCTTCACCATCTTGTCCATCTCGGTAAGTCCCTTCTTCCCTTTGATGGCTTCGCGTTTCTTCTTGGGGTCTTCCAACTGGTCACAGATAGCTACACGTCTGCCAGCACGAATCAACTTTGGCAGATAGGTGTCGAGGGCATGATGAGGGAATCCCGCCATCTCAGTGGATGCCACACTACCACCATTATTGCGCCTGGTAAGGGTGATACCAAGTATGCCAGAGGCCTCCACGGCGTCCTTGCCATAGGTCTCATAGAAGTCGCCACAACGGAAAAGGAGAAGCGCATCGGGATGTTTCGTCTTCATGGAGAAGAACTGTTTCATCATCGGTGTCATTCCCTTATCATTCGTTGACATAATGGATATCCTTTCTTAGATTTGCTTTTATTTCGCTCAGACCTTACATGGAGAGCTTATTTCGAATAGCCTGACAATGCAAGCAATCACCCTGGGTTACATATAGTCTACCTTGACAACGACCACTCTGATGTTTTGGTCTGCCTTATTGGTCTTTATTTTTGCGATGTGCCAGTCTCCAGGGAAGAAGAGAAAGAACCTAGACGTCTTACTATCATAGAAACGTGCCTTCTTCACGTCATAGTCGTAATGCATTGCATCAGGCTTATAGGCCGTATTGGCAGTGCTTGTAGCATGGTCAATGATTCCAAAACGCTCAGTACCCTTCACCACATATTGAAAGTCAATGTGATGTAAATGACTTTCGGAACGTTGGTCCTTCAAGTCCCTGTTGACGTCATCCTCAATGCTAGCCACCATTTCGGTGCCAGGTATAGGAATTCTACCCTTGGGCAAAGCCAAAAGATCAGTCTTTCCAAGCCAGTCGAACAGAGCCTTCCATTGAGCGGGATTCTTTTGGTATTGCAGATAGAAATCCACGGCATTGACGGTCTTATGCGGATCGGCCTTGGTAAACCCATTGCGCCAAGCGCCGCTCTTCAACCATTCTTGCGCCTGCTTGCGCAAAGCCTTGTCTCCATAATACTGCGTGTAAACGCCCTTAGCCTGAAGGCTGACTGCTATGAAGCAGGCAGCAAGGAATGTCAAAATTCTTTTCATCGATTCTATATTGTTCAATTTTTGAATCCTTCTTTCATGAACTACAGTGGTTCATTCGATGATGGATATCTTTCGTTTGTGTTATGTACAAGTCTATTTTTCAATCTCTAAGGATATCTTCGGAGGATATATGCCACTTTATTAGAGTAGATATAACTGAGAAATCCCCTTATTTTTTAACCAGATTGCCTAATCCGGAAAGCAGTGCACGCGCCAGCGGATTATTGTCAAAGTTATCGTCTTCATCCTTTGAAGGCTCCTCGGCAAAGTCTAGTTTGCGTGGGTCTCGCTCCACTACCTTGTATGCTGAGCGACCATGGATGCGCGTTCTTGTGAATCCAGCGTCCTGCAAGGCAAAGCCGACGTCCTGGTTCACGTGCTCTCCGGGAGTCCAGTAAGGGTACTCCCGCATCAATCTATCGATGATGGCATCGATATAAGTGGCCTTCACTTTCTTACCCCTAGCCGGGGAAGCGTAGAGCATCGTGACCATTTTGACCAAGTTATCAGCCTCTTGGAAGGGCGAATTCTTTACCGCCATGCTCTCCCGTTCCTCGTCAGTGAGCCCATAGTCGGCACCATTTTCGAGTTCCGCACTTAACTGCGCATAGAGCTTCTCATAGGGTACGGGCGTTTCAAGGTTAATCTTATGTTGCACCTCAACACACACTAGATGAGCTGCTCCCAAAGCATCGGTCATGGGGTGCATGTTACCCGTTGTTGCTATGCAGGCAGCAAAGGTAGGCCGACGCTCCACGCTCTTGCCAAAAGGAGTGCGGAAAACTGGCGTACTGCGTGAGAAAAGGTAACGTACTAACGGCTCTTGTTCAGTGTTCTCCTGATAGAACTCGTCGATGCAAAGCAACAGGTTGGTAGTTACAAGATCATGAACATCTGCCGTCGAACGCAAGTGAATCTGGTCTGTATAGTATGACCTCAACTCAGGAGGAAGGATTATATTACAGAAGGATGTCTTGCCAAAGCCAAACTGCCCTACAATGACGGGCACAATAATGTCCCGCTGTGCCACCTCGCGCCCAGTCCATCGTGCCACCATTTGCAACAGCCATTTATGAAACAGACCGTCCCAATCAGTGTTCGTTGTGATGATGCGCTGTGCCAATGCCTCTACATAATCTTTGCCATCCCATTCGTCAAGGCCTTCCATCCAGGCCTTGGCCGGGTTCCACTGCTCAATAAGCGTGGACTGGATATAGCGCTCCAAAAGCGTGTCTGTGAGCCCAACACCATCGCGTCCCGCCTCAAGAATGATGGTGTTCATGCCCTCGGGTGATAGAGGGCGATAGTCCTCGTCTTCTTTGGGTGCATAGAATGTCGCACCAGTAAGTACGTTTCGACGCAATCTACAATGCGATTCTAGGTAAGTCAAGGCATCCATGGGCAATATTTTATGATTTACAAAGATAATAAAAAAACGAAATGAAAAGAAGAAAACAGACAAAAATTCAATTGATTTGGGTGCAGTATGGTCGCAGCATGGCATAGCTAGGCTTATGAAGGGGCATCACCGAGGTTGTGATTCAAATTGATTCACACCGTGATCTAATTTGTTTCACAGAGTAATTCAATTTGATTCACTGCATAAAACAATTTGAAACAGAAGCCCAAAGACATCATTCTTAATGACTATAAAGGCTCAGCAGAATATCTGCTGAGCCCTTATAGTATGATAATTTGCTAAAAATACTACCATAGATAGCCTTTAACAAGCTGTCTGTTTTGGGAATCAAGCCTCTTCCTAAGGATGCCTTGTAGTCTATTCTTCGGTGAATATCACCTGTACTAGCGTCTGTCCCACCGCTTTGAGGGTGCTCTTGTCGATGTGATCCACATCATCCGCAAGGGTATGCCAAGTAGGACCAAAAGAACTCTCCTTACAATCAGGATAATAAGGCACAATGTCTATGCATGGGATTTTGGCTATTTGGTTCACTGGGACATGGTCATCGGTAATCATACCACCCTCCTTTTGAGGGAAAAAAGAGCTGAAGCCAGCACGTCGAGCGGCACGCCACACCTTCTTAACGATCTCCGGTGCATACTGCAAGGAGAAACTCTCCTGATAGAATTGAGCGCCTTGACCACCTACCATATCCAACAGAATGCCATAGCGAGGGCCATAACCCTGTGGCAAGTGTGCTGAGAAATACTGAGCACCAAGCGCCCAAGAATTGGCATCATCAGCCTGGCCACTCCACTGGGGCGTGCCCCAGTCCTCTGCATCGAAGCACACAAAGTCAACACCAAGGATAGGTGTTAAATTAGAGGTGCTAGTCTTAGAATGGCTAGCAGAATCCTTTGACAAAGACAGCAGACGTGCTATTTCGAGCATCACCGCTACACCGCTAGCACCGTCATTGGCTGCCAGGATAGGCTTGCGCCAATTGGTAGAGTCTGGATCGTTATCCGCCCAAGGACGGGAGTCCCAATGAGCACAAATCATGATGCGTGTTGTGGCATCTGGATTGTAGCTTGCCATGATATTGGTAGACTTCAGCATGGTACCGTCATAACCTTTCAGGTCAGCCTGTTGTGTAATGACCTTGCATCCTTGCTGCTTGAAGTTATTGACAATCCAACGCAGGCACTTCTCATGGGCGTCACTGTTCATCGTTCGTGGACCAAAGTCGCACTGCTCTTTGATATACGTAAAGGCTGTGTCGGCATTGAATATGGGACCCACTGACTCCACCTTGTCTATCTCCTCGCTGTCATCCAAACCATCGGTCGAAGCCGAATGAGTCGGCCAGAACACGAAACCCAAGGCTACAACGATACCTAATATCACTGTCACAAGTATTATTCTTTTCGTTGATTTCTTCATTGTTATCTTATTAATACAACCCTTTCATTGGTCGTCGATACAAGGAAATGAACCCGTACCAAAACATTCTTTCTCCTATTGAAGGGAACTCATGGAAGAAGATGCCTGTACTTGCGCCATTACGCGCAGCCAATTTCCACCCCAAATCTTCTGTATATCTTGCTCGCTGTATTTCCGACGTAGTAGTTGTAATGTAAAGTTGATGAGTTCGGAGGCATCCTTGCATCCGATGACCGTGCCATCACCATCAAAGTCGGTACCTATGCCCACATGGTCAATGCCCATCACATCGACAGCATGCTCCAAATGGTCTATCACATCGAGCACCGTGGCCTCGCCAGCTTTACGTAGGAAGCCGTGATAGAAAGTGGTATGCGCCACCCCACCCCGCTTTGCCAAGGCACGTAGTTGGTCGTCAGTGAGGTTTCTTGGCACGTCACATAGGGCACGACAATTGCTGTGTGAGCAGACGATTGGGGTGCTACTGATGTCCAAGGCGTCGTAAAACGACTTCTCTGAGGCATGGCTTAAATCCACCATGATTCCCTCACGATTCATCTCTTCGATGACCTTTGCACCGAATTGCGACACACCATTATGCGTGTTGCTGCCGCGTGCGCTGTCGCAGATATCATTATCACCATTGTGACAGAGTGTGATATAGACCACACCACGCTGTGCAAAACGTCCCACATTGGCAAAATCGCCACCGAGTGCAAGTCCGTTTTCTATGCCAAGCATGATACTCTTGCGCCCTTTGCGCTTGGCCTTGTATAACTCGGCGGGTGTCCTTGCAATGCTGATATATTGACTGTCGCCGTCTACCATCTGCTCTATCTTGTCGAAGATAAGGTCGGCGTACTGGGTCGGTGAGAGTTGAGCCGAGATGCCACTGAGCTGTGGATTATGCTCCAAAATGCCTTTAATGTCTACCTTTTGAGAAAACACCTCACCCATTTTTGGCTGTGGCAAGTAAGCCACCATAATGACTGCATCTTGTCGTCCTTCTGTCATCTTATGCAGATCATAGAGGATGCGTGGATCACGATGATTGAATTGTACCCCCTGTGGGAAAAACATCGGGGTGTCGCAATGGGTGTCGAGTGTGAGAATACGATTGTGGAGTTTTTTCGCTTGATAGAAATTGCTGGCGCGTTCAATGAGCCAACTGAATAGCTTCAAACCCACTTCTCCCATCCATTCGGGATGCCATTGCACCCCAATGACAGGCTTCAATTCGGTGCTCTCCATGGCCTCAATGACGCCATCGGGTGCTGTGGCAGTGACACGGAACAATTTTCCCGGGTCGGAAACTGCCTGATGATGGAAGGAATTGACGTAAAGAGAACCTGCGGTAGCATCACCACCACCAGTAGCCTCTCCCCTGACAGTCTCTCCCCTAGCGCCTCCCCAATGGGAAAGGGGAAACAAACTGTCTGAATAAATGTCTGCAAGGATGGAGTCGGATTCAATTCGCACAGAGTGCGTCGGCTCACTTCTATCAGCATCCTGTGAATGCTTTATCAGCGGTTGGACACCCTCATTCCCCTTCCCTACTGGGGAGGGGTTAGGGACGAGGCTGGTATCCTGCGCCACTTTTCCTCCCAACGCTATCGCCAATGTCTGCATACCGCGACATGTGCCAAGGATAGGGACTTGCCTGTTATAGGCAAGTCGCGTGATGAGCAGTTCGGGCAGATCACGCGTAGAGTTGATGTTGTGCAGATGAGGTGACGGCTCTTCACCACACCAAAGAGGGTTGAAATCCCCTCCTCCGGTAAGAATGAGACCATCAATATGGTCAAGCGTGTTGATGATGACATCCTTGTCGGCAATCGCAGGAATAATGACGGGAGTACCGCCAGCACGCACAACCTGCCTGCTATACACATCACGCACAGTGTCATCAACGTCAGAATGGTTGGCCGTTATACCGATGATCGGTTTGCAGCCAGCCTCAGGGAACGCTGAATAAATCTCGTTTAGATGCGCCTCGATGTCGAAAGGGTTCATTCTTCTGTCTGGATTACTGGAATATCTCGCTTGATACTTTGGTCCAAGGAGATGAGCGTTTCTGTTGAAACAACGCCTGGAATAGTCTGTATCTTATTATTGAGAAGATCCATAAGAGCTGCATTATCGAACGCAAAAGCCTTGATAAGCATAGTGTAGGAGCCTGTAGTGAAGTGGCATTCCACAATCTCAGGAATGTCCAACATGCGCTTTACTACCTCCTTATACATCGAGCCACGCTCCAAATTCAGTCCCACATAAGTGCAGGTGGTATAGCCAAGGCTCTTTGGATTCACGTCAAAGCCTGAACCAGTGATGACTCCAGCCTCCATGAGACGTTGTACACGCTGGTGGATAGCAGCACGAGAAACACCGCATTCTGCGGCTACATCCTTGAAAGGAATACGTGCGTTCAAGGACAGTATGCCCAAAATCTTGCGGTCTAGATTATCAATTTTTTCCATAACAAAGTATTAACAGATTGTCGTTCTAATGTTAGCAAAAGTAGGGAAAAGATATGAGCCAAACAACAAAATGCACGAAAATTTTAAAATTTTCGTGCATTTTGTAATGAGAAACACGGATTTTCGGGTATTCTAATCCCCTACTAAATAATCAAAATACTGGATTATCGCTATTTTTTAGCCTTAGCTGCCTTTGCAGGAGCGGCTGCTGGTGCCTCAATTCCTACAAGCTCCACGGTGAAGATCAATGTAGAGAAAGGTTTGATTTCACCGGCCTGAGTCCCTCCATAAGCCAGATCCTGTGGGATATAGAGCTCCCATTTGCTGCCAACAGGCATGAGGGTAAGCGCCTCTGTCCATCCCTTGATGACCTGGTTGCAACGGAAACTGTCGGTCTTCTTATCACCATGACGTGATGTTGCGTCAAAGACTTTCCCATCGATGGTCTTGCCTTCGTAGATCACCTCCACGGTTTGGTCTGCAGTTGGCTTAGCACCAGTACCTGCCTTGATCACCTTGTATTGCAATCCAGAGGGCATGGTTACCACTCCTGCCTGTGTGGCGTTATTGCGAAGCCAAGCCTCGTTCTCTGCCTTGTAAGCGGCATCACGCTGAGCTTTCACATCACTTGCGCGCTTTTGGAACAGTTCACCTGCCTTTGAAACATTGAAAAGCGTAGTATCCGACTGTACTCCGGCCATGAAACCTTTGTGGAAAAGCTCTTCACGCAAGGAGTCACGAGAACCCGAAAGTGCCTGGGTCATATTAGGAAATATGCGCGTCTGAGCCTGAGAAGCAATCTGAGAACCAGCCATATAAGCCACATAGGCGGGATCTTTGGTCTTTGCTAAGGCCTCCTGATAACCACGTACAAAATCTGCTAAGTAAGCGGTATCAACATGAAGTTGCTGCTGAAGGTATGGCATAAGACCCTCTGTTGCGGCATATCCCGCAGCATAGCTCAGCGAGTCGCTACTTGTTTGCAGAACGAGAGGTTGAACCTGTTCTACTTTTTGCTTGTCATCCTTCTTATTTTTCTTTTTCTTTGACTGAGCATTAGCACAAACGCTGCTTGCCAAGAAAATCATTGCAATGAAAAGAATTTTCTTCATAATAATTTTTGATATTATCGTAAGGTATATTGAAAAACCCCTCCTCTTGGGTCGCCGAGACCCAGACGGAGGGGTGAAATGTTAACTCTGGTATTTTATTTACCTACCTTAATCAACTCGATCTTGAAGATCAGTGTTGAGAAAGGCTTGATGTTGCCAGCTTGACGCTCCTTGTAAGCCAAGTTCTGAGGAATGTAAACCTCCCATACAGAACCTTCGGGCATATGTGTCAAAGCCTCTGTCCATCCTGGGATAAACTGCTTAGGCTGAATTGAAACAGGACCCTGGCCATTGGTATAAGAGCTCTCGAATACCTTACCATCAATGGTACGGCCTTCATATTGAACCTTTACAGTTGTGGTATCTGTAGGGATAGCTCCCTTGCCCTCCTTGATAACCTTGTACTGCAAACCTGAAGGAAGAGAAACTACACCTGGTTTGCTCTTGTTGTCTGCAAGGAATTTCTCGCCTGCTACCTTATTGGGACCAAACTCCTTAAGCATGGTCTTAGACTTGATAGCCTCCATCTTAGTTTGTGCAATCTGGTTAGCTGCCTCCTCTGTGAAGATACCCTTCTTGCCAGTTGTACCAGTAAGGAATCCTGCGAGCAGGTTTTTCAAAGAAATAGTCTTTGTTGAATCGCTGCCGTAAACTTCGCGGTTGATGCCCTTTACGAGCTGAGTAGAAAGCTGCTGACCGATCTGCAAGCCCATGATATAAGCTGCTTTCTTCTTGTCATCGCCAGCATTGACGCCCTCATTGACGCCCTTCACAAACTCATCCATGTAAGTAGTGTCAATCACTTGACCCTGCTGGATAGCCTGACGAATATACTGTGACTGCACCAATCCGATAGCATAGCTCATCGTGTCGACATCAGTCTTAAGGTCAGCCTTAGGAGCTGACGAGTTGCCACAGGCACTGAATGTAGCTGTAGCGATAGCCATTGCGGCTAAAACTTTCAAAGATTTCATTTGATTTATTAGTGTTTACTTGTTCTTTTTACTTCACATTGATCAATTCCACGTCAAAGATTAGCGTGGCATAAGGAGGAATTGACTGTCCGGCACCACGATCACCATAACCCAGTGTGTAAGGGATGAAGAAACGATATTTAGCACCTGCCTGCATGAGCTGCAAACCCTCTGTCCATCCCTTGATAACTTGGTCAAGACCGAAAGTAGCCGTCTCTCCGCGCTGGTAGCTGCTGTCAAACACCTGTCCATCAACGAGCGTTCCCTCATAGTGGCACTCTACCTGATCGGTGGCACTTGGTTTCTTGCCGTTGCCCTCACGAAGCACCTGATATTGCAAGCCAGAAGGCAGTGTGATGACACCTTCCTTCTTAGCATTTTCCTTCAAGAAATCTTCGCCAGAAGTCTTGGCTGATGCAGCCTGTTCTTCGGCTTTCTTTGAGAAATAACCTTGTAAAAGTTGCTGAGCTTCATCATCTTGGAGTGCGGCTTCACCAGCAAACACGTCCTTTATCGCCTGGGCGAAATCATCGACACTGAGGTCTTTGGCATTCATCTGTTGTAACTGATGCCCGATACTCATACCCAAGGCGTAACTAACTTTATCCATTCTTTAGTATTTGATTACAAATTTATTTCGCAAAGTTACTATTTTAAATCGTTTGCTACACCTTTATTGTGAAAAAAATATTATTTTTGTGGAAATATAACTATCAACCAACGTATTACGATGAAAAGGCGAATTGTATTTCTAACGGGTGCCGGCATGTCAGTGGAGAGTGGGTTTAAGACCTTCCGCGGCAACGATGGGCTATGGGAAAATTATCCTGTGGAACAAGTAGCCAGCCATGAGGGATGGCTCGAAGATCCTAACTTGGTCACTAATTTCTACAATATGTTGCGGCGAAAGTTATGGGATGCCCAACCGAATGAGGGGCATCGACTCATCGCTGAGTTGGAAAAAGACTACGATGTGGCAGTGCTAACGCAGAACGTCGACGACCTGCACGAGCGAGCTGGATCCTCAAATGTTATCCACCTACATGGAGAATTGTCGAAAGCATGTTCTTCTATCGACCCATACAACGACAACTATATCCGACAGCTCACACCCGAACATAATGACGTAGAACCAGGAACGAAGGCGGATGACGGCTCTCTCCTACGCCCCTTTATTGTCTTTTTTGGTGAGAGCGTGCCTATGCTCGGACCTGCATCTCGTGAGGCTTCACGAGCAGACATCTTCGTCATCATCGGTACTTCCCTCAATGTTTATCCCGCTGCAGGGCTCGTTGGCTATTGTCCTCGCAATTGTCCCATATATCTCATCGACCCCAATGAGGTGAACAGCAATGGCATGCACAACTTCACCCACATCAAGAAGGGTGCCTCTGAGGGCATGAGGGAGCTCGTCAAACTGCTGTAATAATAAACGGAAATAACGAAACGTTGGCGAGAATAAGGGATAACAATAAGTTAATCAACCAGAAGATCATGTTTAAACAATCTATTAACATATCAACGACATGAAAAAGAATCTCCTCTTGGGCTCACTTATGCTCTGGATCATGATCCTAAATGCCAAGCCTAACTTCACAAGTGGTACCCAATACCAAATCACTTGCAGCCAGTATGTTACTGGATGCGTGGTAGATGGCAACAGTTTTGGGCAAGCAACTCCCATCTATTTCAACACTACAGCTACCACAGACAAAGCCAGCTATTGGCTCTTCAACGAGGTGGAAGAAGGGAAATACACCATCCAGAATGCTGCTACACTTCAGTACGTAACTTATGATGGTGAGCGCATTGAGGCCTACAAACGTTATGTTCGCATGGATAGTCAGCTCCAGGGCAACGCTTCGCTATGGACGATTACTCTTAACAATGGCACCAATTACGTCATTCGCAACGTCCAAAACACAGATCAACTCTGGGATGTACGCGCTGACAGTTATATTGTGGGAACTTACTCGAGTACCACGGCAAGCGCAAACCAGCTGTTTTCTTTCCACAATGCCGGTGGCACTACGGTACAAGAGTACAAAGCCCCCTTAGTTGGCGAGACCGGCATTAAGGTGGATTCGTGGCTGGAAGGCTCCATGAGCGATACCGGAGGTTGGGATAATCAAAGCTTTTGGGTAAACACCAATGGCAACTATACCAACGGAACGGCTAATGTCACTGCTCCTTTCATTGAGAATTGGCACGACAAATCGAGTGGCGGACTGGCCGACAGCCACTTGCTTCAGACCATGACCAACCTACCCAATGGCAGTTACACCGTTTCAGCAGACTTCATTGCTTCCGACCAAACAGGACGTTACAGGCCAGAAGGAACCTACTTTGTTGCTAATTCGGGTAAGGTATGGGTGAGTACTTCCGATGGAGTTCCTCTGCATTATAACCAGACAATTACCATAACTGATGGCCAGTTGACGACTGGCCTTAGCTTAGAGAGCACTAATTGCAACTGGGTCGCCATAGACAATCTGCATATATTCTTCAATGGAACAAAAGCAGAACTGATTGCAGGAGAGCGTGCCAAGGTACTAGCTGACCTTCAGCAGTACTTCGACAATGCAACTATCAACCACAACTTGGACTCCATTGCCGCTACCCAAACTGATACCTTGTTGCTATTTGAGGCGATGGAGACCTACAGAAAAAAGGCATCAACTCAGCCCGGAGTTGGCCCCATTGAACATTGTCTCAGCAATCTCATCATAGGGCTACATGGCATTGTATACGATAACATGTACAATATCTACATGGAGACCATTCCCGATGCGAATTTCGGGAACGACTTCGTCGCCCAAATCAACTACACGCAAAAGCCTGGTTACGGGTTGTTGAATATCGATGGGCAACCCGTTGCTTCTGGCGAAAGTTACACCTTCAAGAATGTTGGCGCACTAACGACCTATACATTAAGCGTCACTGACAGCCTGGGTGAAGTAGTAAGTTCCAAGCTTACCTTCACCAATCTGCCTATCGTGCAGCTCTATGGCAATTTTGGCAACGACTATACCGATGGACTATGTCGCGTTTATGAGCCTGCCAATGCCAATCCTGAATTATTGTTTGCCAAAGCGAAATGGCGTGGAGGAATTACCAATAACCCTGATAAGCACAAGCGAAACTATCACGTAAAGTTCTTGGATGCAAGTGGAAATAGTATGGATCAGAAGTTCTTTGGTCTCCGCAACGACAATAACTGGATATTGGAGGCATGCCAAGTGGATATGAGCCGCATTCGCAATCGTGTACTTACAGATCTCTGGAACGACTTCGCCACCAAACCCTATTACTTCGACAAGGAGCCCAAAGCACTGGCCGGCACTCGAGGCAACTTTGTGGAGCTGTTGCTCAACGGCAAATACGTAGGCATTTACAGCATGACGGAGAACGTCGACCGCAAGCAGATGAAGCTGAAGAAATACGATGAGACCACCTCGACCCAACACGGATTGCTATGGAAGGCTTCAGAATGGTCTTATGAAGTGTTTATGGGGCATGAATCCAACAGTAACTATTACCCTGCTCACTCGCCTTCCAACTATGACAATAAGAGTGAGACTTGGAGTACTTATGAGAGCAAATACCCCGACATTGATGACTATGGTGTATCTGATTGGGAACCCCTTTGGAAAGCCATTAATTTCGTCTGCACTTCTACAGACAACGTGTTCAGCCAGCAGTTCACCACCTATTTCGACTATCCCGTTATCCGTGATTACTACATTCTCATGGAGTCCATTCTGGCAACTGACAACCATGGGAAGAATCTCTTCCTCGGCACATATGACAGACAGACCGATCAGAAGCTCACACTCGCCGTCTGGGATATGGATGCCTCTGTGGGACAGCGTTGGTCAGACGCGTTTTATCACAACACTACCCTGATGAGCCCCGAGCGCGACTATTCTGAATTCATCACCAACGAAGAGCATGGCGACTTCAATCTGTTCCGTCGTATGCGTGCCACCAACTGCAATAACTTCAACGAGGATGTGCGACAGCGCTATGCAGCCTTGAGGAAAACCTATCTAAGCACTGAGAATTTTATCGGTCGTTTCAATGCCTACTTCGACCTGTTCAAGCGTAGTGGTGCAGATGTCCGTGAGTCACGACGTTGGAGCGGAGACACAGACATCTCTGGATTAACACTTAATTTCGACATCGAAAGAGCCTATATCTCCAATTGGATCACCCGTCGCCTGAATTATCTCGATAATACTAGGTTCAAGATTGGTGAGTTGTCAGGCATAGAGAGAACCAATGCTGATACATCATTCAGTGTTAACGTCTATGGCAAAGAGCTCATCATCACATCCAATAAGCCGCTCGTGGTAAACATATATGCCATCGATGGAACTCTAGTACGCACCGAACAGGTGACTATTGGCGTGAATACCGTTAGTGGCCTGCCATCGGGTATCTATGTCGTAGGTCAACAAAAGGTAGTCATTCGATAGTTCATGACTGTTCGATGGGACAAGGGCGGCTCACCCACCCTACCCTTCCACACAATGTATTATTTAGGGAAACACCTATAATTGAATAGGTGTTCCCCACTGGTTAGGCTTCTTCATAATGCTTATATTTGCCGAAAGGTTTTAAATTAGAGCGTTATGAAGAAGTTTTTATTATCCAGCCTCGCACTACTTGCTGTCGTTACAACTTCGGCACAATACTATCCGAACGGACGACCAATACCTCCTCGTCATCGTAACGTTTACTATGGCCGTACCTCGAACTATTACAGAACCAATACCTATCCTCGCTATGGTAACACCTACTACGGTATACGGATTGGCCTCGGTCTAAGTACGGTTAACTCTGACGCCCTTGCACTAGATGCCAACTCACCCCGCACTGGCCTTAACATTGGCGTAGCGGTAGGAACGCAACTCACCCCTGCTGCACCACTTTTTGTGGAATCGGGACTTTATTACACCGAGAAAGGTGGGAAAAGCACCTACAACAACCAAGATTTCACCTACCAGCTCAACTATCTTGAGCTACCGGTAGTTCTGAAATATAAAGCTTATGCAGCGCCAGGAATGACCATTGAGCCTTTCGTTGGTGGCTATGCTTCAGTAGGGGTCGGTGGTAATATCAAGGACTATAGCGACCGACAAGCCTATTCCAGCTTCTCATCCAACGATCCAAACAGTTTCCGTCGACTCGATGCAGGCATCAAACTGGGTGTAGGCGCAAGTTTTCGCATGCTCTACTTAGAAGCTAGTTACGATATCGGACTAGCCAATGTGGGACACTACCAGTTTGAAGACACAAGAACAGGATGTCTCAATCTTAACCTCGGCTTCAACTTTTAATTAGACAAATTGTTATTATTGGGAAAAAGGTAGCATCTTTCGACATGATGCTACCTTTTCTTTTGTCTCCCAATTCGACACCCTTCGTATTGTGATTCAAATTGAATTACTGAGTGAATCAAATTGAATCAGTGAGTAAATCAAATTGATTCACAACGTGATTCAATTTGATTCACTACGCCAAAAAGCATGAATCGCAAGCTCAATCAATAACAATAGCATTCAGCACTGAATCTTTTTAAACATAATCTTAAAATTAATTATCTGTATTCTTATTGTAATTAATTGTTTTTTAGCTATTTAATAATACATAACACTCAAATATAAATAAAATTATCTTTACACTTTTTTGTCGCAGTTTCGGATGGATTTGGATGTATTTCATGAAATTAGTGCCCTAAAAATAACAAACCACTCTACCCTACCAAGTGACTCTGAAGACTACAATCCAACCCACAAACATTTGAAATAGTTCGTTAGTCTTCTTTCAACAAAAACTATTATAGAAACAGATAAAAGCCATCGAATGACTGACAGAGATAAAAACAAATCGTTCAGTTGGTTTTTGATCCCCTTTCCTTATTATCTTTGATAGTGAAAATTTAACTGCAAAGACATTGTGCTCAGAGCAAAAATACAAAACTGAAGTACAAAAACAACCTCGTTCTTAGCCACAAAGCAGAAAAATACATATCTTTGCAAGAATCAAAACAATAACAATGAAGAAAACATTCATATTATCCCTTGCCATGCTTGCAGCATTGCCATCCATGGCTCAAAAGCGCGCCTTCACGTTGGAAGACGTGTATCGCGTAAAATATGTATCCTCTCCCGCTGTTTCATCCAATGGGACGCTGGCCTATTCCACTACCCGCCAAGAGCTCAAGGTACAAAAAAGCTACAGCAACATCATGTTGCTGGCACCACAGGGCAAAGGTGTTGCAGGTATGACCAACGGCAAGACCACCGCTGTTACGACCGATGGCAAGAGCTTTTCACCATTTTGGTCGCAAGATGGAACAAGCCTCTACTACTCTTCTTATGCCGACGGCACAACACAGATCTATCGCTATGCCAATGGTAAATCAGAGAAAATTACTGATTATTCTTTAGGTGTACAAGGGGCTGAGCTATCACCAGACGGAAACCTCATTGCCTTTGCTGCACAAGTTATACCGGAGATCGGTGGGGCAGATGGCAAGGCCAATAAAGATGCCTTCGACAAAAAGTCCAAGAATCCGATTCAGGCACACATTGCAGACGAACTCTTTATGCGCCACTGGACAGAGTATCAAGATGGAAAGTATTGGCATATCATCGTCTATAACATCAAGAACAAAACCTATACTGACGTTACTCCGGGTCGTTACGATAGTCCAGTATTCTCACCCAATGGTCCTTCGGGCATCGCTTTCTCGCCCGACTCCAAGGAACTCTGCTACCTGAGCAATCACGATAAGCATCCTGAAGCCTCTACCAACTGCGACCTCTGGACAGTTCCTGTAACTGGTGGCGAGGCAAAAAATCTTACCGCTGATAACAAGGCCTGGGACGGCAGTCCACAGTATTCGCCAGATGGACGTTACATAGCCTATCGTTTTCAGCGCACCCCAAGCTATGAATCAGATCGCTTCATCCTTGGTCTCATTGATCGTCAGACAGGTGACAAGACTGTGCTCACAGAGCAATTTGACAACTGGGTGGACGACTATAAGTGGGCTAGCGACTCACGTAGCATCTATTTCTTAGGCGAAGTACGAGGCTATCAACCACTATACCAGATACAATTGAAGGATAAGAAGATTACCAAGCTTATCGGTGACCGTGCCATTGGAAGTTTCGACTTCGATAAAAATGGCAATTTCTATTATACCTGGACATCCACAGGAAAATTAGGCGAACTATATATGGCTAAACCAAACGGCAAAACCACTTCACGCGCTGACGTGCCAGGAGTTAATCGTCGCAACGTACTGGCTGAGACACAGCTCACCCATGTGAATGACAGCATGATGGAAGCAGTCGACCTACGACCATCCGAAGCAATGTGGGTTGTTGGTGCTAACGGAGATAGCGTAGAAGTCTTTGTTGTGAAGCCACATGATTTCGATCCCTCAAAGAAATATCCACTCGTCATCAACGTACACGGTGGACCACAGATGCAATGGATGGACAGCTATCGTCCAGACTGGCAAGTTTATCCTGGAGCTGGCTACGTTGTCGCTTATCCCAATCCTCACGGATCAACAGGATACGGTCAACAGTTCTGCCTTGACATCAGTGGCTCTTGGGGTGGCAAACCTTATGAAGATGTGATGCGTGTCACCGACATGCTCGAAAAGCTTCCTTACGTTGATGCCGACCGCATGGGTGCCATGGGATGGAGTTATGGCGGATACTTCATGAACTGGCTTCAAGGTCAGACCAAACGCTTTAAGTGCCTTGCCTCAATGATGGGTCTGTTCGATTTGCAGTCCATGTGGGGTAGCACAGAGGAACTTTGGTTCCCCAATTTTGAGCTGAACGGTCAGCCATGGAACTCATCTTTGTATAAGAAATGGAGTCCATCTGAATACGTGAAGAATTTTTCAACACCGACACTCATCATCACCGGTGAGCGCGACTATCGTGTGTCTTATAACCAAAGCCTTGCATACTTCACGACATTACAGACTCTTGGCATACCGAGTCGACTCATCATCTTCGACAACGACGGGCATTGGCCAAGTTCTTTAAAGTCTATGCCACTTTACTATAATGCCCATTTGGAGTGGTTCCACAAGTACCTCGGCGGAGCTCCAGCACCATGGGACAGCAAGAAAATGGTCATGGGAAGCCCCTATGACAGCGATGCCAAGTAAAAATTAGTAAAGAGACTTAATTTGTCAACATTGGCTGATACCCATGAGAATGAAGTAGGGTAGGGATCGAGCAGTTTGTTGTCCAACCCAATACACATTTCCTTAAGTTTGACAAGGCAGGTCTGAATAGGCCCTGAAAATGCGACGTTATCATTAATGCAATCGCACTTTCAGGGCTTTAAGATGCTATTTTGATTCGCATCCCCGGCACTAAAATAGCGGATTGAAAGATGTCGTCACTTTATGGCTGATATTTGGAGATGAATAACCCTCACTATAATTCCATCTACCTCCAAATCATAGCACCACTTTCAAGATTATTATTCGAAGAACTGTCTTTCCATTAACAAACAAAATGGAATGGACACGTTGTCCCTCTCATAATAGAATCAATGGAACACAACATTCAAACCTATAAAAAAAAAAACATCAAAAATGGAGTGAGTCGGAATTTTAGCGTATCTTTGTACGTAACAAGCAAATGGTGAAACATTATGGCAAATCGCGGATTATGGCATGATGAATACTGGCTTCCTCTCATGCAACTCTATTTGAAACGGCCTCAAGGCGTGAAGCCGATGTATAGTCGCAGGCTCGTCGACCTTGCCCTGGAACTGCACATCACACCGGAACACCTTTACAAACAGATGTTTCGGTTACGACAACTGGATACACCACAAATTAAACAGTTGTGGGACAAGTACGCCAAAAGCCCTCGGAAGCTCAATCGTGAAGTGGACCGCCTTCGAAAGATGAGTGGCTTCGGCAAGCACGAGGAGTTCTATGCAGGTGTAGAGATCAATGAGTCATGGGAGCGAGACTTCAAGCCTATACCTGGCGCAGAAGGAGAAAATCCGCTCATGCCCATAAAGATTATCGTGATACTCGATCTCTATTTCCGCCTCGTTCCTGCCACGATGGTGCCAGAAACGCCAGAGATCAAGACCTTGGCCAAGCAGATTCGTTCCACCCCTGAGGAAGTCTCCGAGTTGATGGAGGTGTTCCGCTTCTGCGATCCATTGCTCTCTCACGAAGACATCATGATTCATCCATTGCTGACACCTTGCATGAAGGTGTGGAAACGATTTGGCAACGAGTCGCCCGAGAAGCTCGCCGCACTCGCCGCCCAACTAAAGGATTATTGGAAATAAAGGCCATTTGGCCTCTTAATAGCTATGGCACAAAAGCTCATTCAGGCACAGACTCAACAACAGGTGCAGCAGCAGCGCCTCTCGCAACAGCAGATGTTGCAGGTGAAACTGCTAGAGATGCCACTTGCTGAATTGGAGCAAAACGTGCTCACAGAGCTTGATGACAATCCGGCTCTTGAAGAAAAACGCGACGATATAGAAAGTCCAGACGAGGAGAGTGGGGGAGAAAGTGACGATGACTTCGGTAGCGACGACGAGCAATATGAGGAGAAAACAGAGCGCGAAGAGCGCGAGGAAGCCCTTGACAATGCCCTGGAAAGTCTAGGAAGCGATGACGAACTACCTTCACCCGATATGCACATGGGCACTGCCAGAAACCCCGACGCCGACTATGAAGAGATCGTTTGGGGAGATACCAAGTCGTTCTACGACAAGCTGAAGGAACAGATGGGCGTCCTTCACCTGACCGACGAGCAAAGCGAGGTGATGGAATACCTCATCGGAACACTTGACAACGACGGGCTCTTGCGCAAGTCATTGGACGACATTGCCGATGAACTGGCCATCTATCACAACATCGATGTGACCGTAGACTTCGTCGAGGATATGCTCCGCATGCTACAAACCTTCGACCCTGCCGGAATCGGTGCACGGTCACTACAGGAATGTCTGTTACTTCAGATTGCAAGACGATCAGATAGCAGGCTCAAAGAACTCATGCAAGCAGTCATTGCCGACCACTTCGAAGAGTTCACCCGAAAGCATTGGGACAAGATAACACAGTCCCTGCAACTCAACGATGAGCAAGCCTCCTTTGTTCGCAAGGAGATACGCAAGCTCAATCCCAAGCCCGGGGCTGCCCTTGGCGAGACCATGGGAAGAAACACTCAGCAGATCACTCCTGACTTTATCGTGGACACAGACGACGAGGGATACGTGTCATTCACTATCAGCCGCGGACGTATTCCCGACCTAAAGGTTTCGCCGCTGTTCAATGATATGGTCGTCAACTATAGGAGCAATCGGCATAACATGAATCGTCAGGAGAAAGAAGCTCTGCTTTTCGCCAAGGAAAAGGTGGAAAAAGCACAAGGCTTCATCGATGCCGTGAAACAGCGTAGACACACGCTATTTGTCACGATGAAGGCCATCATCGATTGGCAGAAGAAGTTCTTTCAAGAAGGAGACGAGGCTGACCTCAGACCCATGATATTGAAAGACATCGCCGAGAAGACTGGTCTTGACATCTCGACCATTTCCCGCGTAAGCAACATCAAATACGCGCAGACACGTTGGGGCACCTTTCCCCTACGTTTCTTCTTCACTGATAGTTATGTTACCGAGGATGGCACGGAGATGTCCACGCGCCGCATAAAACTGGCATTGAAGGAAGTTATCGAAAAGGAAGACAAGCAAAAGCCCTTGAGCGATGATGCCCTCACAAGCGAAATGAAAAAACGCGGTTACCCCATAGCACGACGCACGGTGGCTAAATATCGTGAACAACTCGGCATTCCCGTAGCAAGATTAAGACGTATATAAAGGTCAATAATGACTTATCCATGACAAAAGAAAAAAACATCATATTGACAGCACGCGTGATGAGCATGACTTTCACGCCCTTTTATCTGCCACTTGTCGGCCTGATAGCCCTGTTTCTCTTCAGCTACATGAGTCTAATGCCTTGGCAATTCAAGCTCATTGTGCTCACAATGGTGTATTTCTTCACCATCTTGCTGCCCACTTTGTTCATCCATGCGTACCGCCGTTATCAAGGATGGTCCACCATGGAGATCGGCAAGAAAGAGCGACGCATGGTGCCTTACATCATTGCCATCGTTTGTTACTTTGCCTGTTACTATTTCATGAATATGATGCGCATACCTCAGTTCATGGCTAATATTCTCGTGGCAGCATTGTTTATACAGGTAGTATGCGCCGTCATCAACGTGTGGTGGAAGATTTCTACGCACTCGGCAGCTATAGGAGGATTCGAGGGAGCGTTGCTTGCTTTCTCCATTCTCTTCAGTTTTAACCCACTTGTCTGGTTCTGCATCTTTCTCATTATCGGCGGTATGGTAGGAACAAGCAGAATGATATTGAGACAGCATACACTCACACAGGTTATCACAGGATTTCTTGTCGGTATGGTCATAGGGTTCTGGACGATCATTTAGAAAGCATATAAT
>Ga0183095_11352_pt1 | contig 20404 bp, 18 predicted proteins | sample BioMet4_FD_130346 | JGI IMG/M metagenome (GOLD analysis project Ga0183095, IMG submission 130346) | Microbial communities from bioreactor (seeded with sewage sludge) at LBNL, California, USA - Biofuel metagenome 4 (v2) (version 3) | ecosystem: Engineered > Bioreactor > Anaerobic > Unclassified ...
AAAGCCCCTCCGCCGCGACGAAGCAGTTTCTGGAGGCGGTAAAAAAGCAGCGCTGAACAACTGCTTTTTGCCCGTCGGCCCGGATCTCTATGGCACTCGCCAGGAAAAATGGGGTGACATTCCCGCCTGCACGTGTTAAAATGGTCCGGAACTTTGGTATACCACCCTGCGAAAGCCTTTTCCTGCAGGAGAAGGCTTTTGCAGGGCGGCTGTGAGATCTCTGAGGTCGGTATGATAAGGAGAAGGCATATGGTATTCCATGCAGTAGAGAGCGTGCTGTCCCTTCTGATTCTGATCGGGGTGGGCTGGTGGCTTGCGGGGCGGTCCTGGTTCGGATCCTCCGGGGCTGCTCTCTTTTCCAGGTACACCGTCCGGGTGGCGGTGCCTTGTTATATGTTTTACAACATGACGAGCGTATTCAGCAGCCGTGAGGAACTGCTGCATCTGTTCCTTCAGGTGCCGTTGCCCGCCCTGATCATTTGCTGTAATTTTTTTATAGGACTCCTTCTGGTCAAACTGCTGCATGTAGTCCCGGCACGCCGAGGTGTTTTTCTCAATGTCGTCACCTTCTCCAATGTGGTGTTTGTCGGTTTTCCGGTGGTGAGTTCCCTGTTTGGTGAGCAGTGCCTGTCCTATGCTATGATCTATTATCTGGCCAACACGGTCTTTTTCTGGACGGCGGGCGTCTGGCTCCTGCGGCGGTACGGCACTGCAGGCGGCTCCTGCTCATTTACGCAGATGATCCGCGGCATCCTCTCGCCGCCTGTCATCGGTATGCTGCTGGGCGTTGCAGCGGTCTTTCTGCAAATTGATATGCCGGCTTTTCTTGACACGCCCATCACCATGCTCAAAAATACCGCCACCCCCGCCGCCATGCTTTTCATCGGCAGCGTGATCCGCTCCGCAGATCTTAAACAGATGAAATTGTCCCGGGACCTGGGAGCGGTATTGTTCGTTCGCTTCCTTCTCTCACCGGCTTTTGTCGCCATGCTGATGATCCTGCTCCCGCTGAACACGTTGATGCGTGAGGTCTTCTTTCTTCTCTCCGCCATGCCGGCCATGACCCAGCTGGGCGTCATGGCCAAGGAATCCGACAGTGATTACACCTTCGCCGCCGTCTTGATCACAGTGACCACCGCAGTCAGCATGGTTATCATACCGCTCTATATGGCACTGGCAGAAATTCTTCCCTTCTGAGGCATTGTCCGCCGGTGCCGTACGCTTCTTTGTCACGCGGCTCCGACAGATCATTTTCCGTTCTCTTTCCTGCGCAAAAACAGCCGGCGGCAGAATCTTTTCTGCCGCCGGCTGTCAAAATGCCGGTCGTTTTATAAAGCGGGCCTTTTGCCCCCACGCCAGCCTTTCATTTTGACGATCCTGCTTCTGGTCATGCAGCGGATGTTTTACCTGCTATTCCGCCTTTTTTTGCCGCGGGAACTCACAGCAATGATCCCGCCAAGGGATATCAGTGCGGCCGCTGTCAAAAGAGCAGGGCTGCCGGTGTCGCCTGTCCGCGGTGCAGCCTCTGCCTGCGGTACCGCTGTCGGAACAGCACCTGTCGCCGGTACCGCGGCGGATTCTTTATACCCGCAAACAGAGCAGACTCTTTCTTTGCTTCCTTCTTCTGTGGCCGAAGCGGCCTTTGTGACCGTCCAGTCGCCAAAGCTATGGGCCGCCAATCCGGATTTTTCGCCGCAGGAACATTCATGCCAGTGGTTTACGGTATCCGATTCCCAGGCAGCGGCGTAGCTGTGGGTATGTTCGGTGCTGTTCGCGGTGACTGTTTTGGCGGATACATGCGTTCCGTTGTAATCCGCGACTTTCACCGTATAGGTTTCTCCCGGTTTTAACGCGAAAACGGCATCCAGCGTTTTGTTGAAAGCGTTGTTGTTCACATCCACCGTGGCAAAATAGATCGGTTGGTTGGCGGCATCAAATACCGCCACCTGCACCTGATCGCTTGTCGTGCAGGTACCCGACACCGTTATATGTGAGTCCGCATAGGTGACGCTGGCCAGCTCTGCGGCATAGGCCGTGGTGCTGAACAGTACCGCGGCGATAAGCGCCAGCAGCGCGATGCCCTTTTTCATTTTAGCCATTCTGCCCACCTCCGAATGTAATCGTAACGCCGCTGCCGATCCCAAACTCTACCGACGGCAGCGTTTCGCTGTTAAAATCGACCGGTCCGTTGGTCAGAAACACACTGGCGCTGTTAACGCCCTCAATGCTGTCGCCCAAGTCCTTGCCATACAGCTTGATCCTGTCGTCGCTGAGTAATTCCATGCTTCCGGATTCGTTGTCGCGCAGGCTGTTGATGATGGCTTCATCGTCGATTTTTATCTGCCGGTAACCCGCCACAACACCGTCCTTATAGAGGATCACCTGTAAATAAGCGTTGAAAATGGCATCATTATGATTCTGATTCTGGTACAGATACGCCTTGTTGCACACATAACCGGCCTCCAGGGTGGCATTTCCGTCCGCCGTGTTGAAGCCGAGGTCGATGGCGGTTCTGGCTACATTGACGGTTTTAGCAACGGTTGCTCCCCCCTGCAGTAAAATAGTCAGTGTCAGCGTGGTGGTGGTTTCTTCACTGAGGGGCGGCAGTATAACCGTTACCGTACCATCCTCATGATAGACGGCGCTCTTTCCGCCGGTCACATTGCTTATCCCCGTCACCCGCGCTCCTTCGGCGCGCAGAGTGGTTTCCGTGTTTCCAAAAAAGATGGAAACGCTGCCGCTCTGGCGGTTGGTCAATATCACATTATCGATTGTTGCAGAACCCAGGCTGTAAGACATCTGAAGCGGCGCTTCCGCCCGCACAAAAATGAGATTCTCTGTGGCGACAGTCAATAGCTGGTTGATTTCCGTTCCCGGCCGCATCAAATGGATCCCTGTTCTTCCGTAGTCGGCAAAATCGGAGGCGAACACAGCCACTTCGCTGCCATCCGTGCCCTCGACGCCGACAGAACGATTGATCTTATCCCGATTGGTAATTCCTTCAATATCCAGTCGCAGTTCCTGATAACTGCCCTCGTCACACTCCATCCCGTCATAATAAGGCACCAATGCGCCGTCCACTGTGCAGGTCCTGGCATAAAATTCCACCCGACCGGCCGACCAGCCTTCCGGCAGCAGCACGGTGCTGTTCATATCGGAAACAACGCTGCCTGCTCCCTGAAATTTCGCAACGATATCATAGATCGCAAAAGGCGGCGGATTGGACGGATCCCCGGGATTACCGCCGGAGCCTATTGCCTGAAACGTAATGCCGTCAACAATAATCACGGAGCCCAGCGACTTCGTCACATCAATGTTCCAAATGCGCGTTCCGTTTTCCTCCGCACCGGGCAGCTGCTGCTGCGTGCCGCCGATCATCGCCGTGCCGCCAACCTCATAGCCCTCCGCGGGAATGAGTTCCAGCGACACCTGTTCAAAATCGTCCCCTTCCGGGTAATCGTTCAGTTGAATTTGGCTGGCAGCCGTTTGATAGGTTCCCGATTGTTTTACCATTACTTTTCCAATAACGGTCCCTTCCGGATCTGTAAAATGAAATTCGTTCCCGGATACACGGTTGTAATTTCTGATTTCCAAGGTCGGTCCGCCGGATGCAAAAGCCGCAAGCGGCAGGAGAAGAATGCCCATGCCTATTACCAGCAAAATGGCAAGCGCTCGTTTTTTGATTTTCACCATACTCGATCCCTCCACCTTATTTGTTTGCGGCGTAATCCGGTGCGATCACAAGCGTTTTGAAACATCTGGCTCTTCTCTTATCCGCCGCGCGCGATCATCGCTTCGCCGTTTAAGAAAAGAATAAGTGAAAATACAGGTCATGTCATCGTCCAAAAGGATGATTTACGTAAAACGCCCCTCATCCTTTTGGATGAGGGGCCTCCGCATTCCTTGATTTTCAATGATTTCATATCAGACATCGGTCGGCTTTTTCAGTAAAGTACCGATCAGCTCCATTCGGCTGTTTACATTGTATTTTGAGTAAATATTCCGCACATGCGTTTTCACTGTGTTTTCGGTAATGGACAGCTCTGCCGCGATTTCCTTATTGGATTGGCCGGAAAGGATACGGTCCATCACTTCGCGTTCTCTGTCCGTCAATGTATCAAGCGATTTTGGATATGAGAGAACGGCGCCCGGCTGCTTTTGATTCATATCGGGACAGGCGGCCAGGTAGGCGTGGTTTTTCAAAAGTGCGATCAGCTGGCTGTTAAGCGGCGGCAAAAGAACGAGCGTGGCACAAACAACGCACAGGGCAATCACCGTGATCTCTGCTTCCGGCAGGGAATCCGCCGACATTTTTAAACCCAGCAAATCTCCGCAAAGGACACCGAATACATTGGCCGAAAGCCCAATTCCGGATACTTTCACGGGATCATCCGTATAATCCAGCATCTCTCCTATAATGCTCCACCAAAACAGGTCGAAAATGCCGCAGGCACCCAGCATCAGCGTATCGATCACGAGATAATCCGCCGCGCTCCGTCCCATCAGCATAAAGCAAACAAACGCGGCAACGATCATTGCCATGCCGACATACAGAATCCTGGAGCGGCTGGCTTTTTCCGGGAGATTTCTCATCACAAGCAGCGCGATGATATACGGGACCGCCCAATACCAGCTCACCAGAGTGGACAGGTGCGCAAAGGCGGGGTTGATCACCTGATACATCAGTCCGGAGTTGATCGTGATCACGGCGACAAATACAAACAGGAACATCAACGGTTTTCTCAGATCGGCGGGCCGTTTGTTTCCGGTATCACAGGGGGCGGCCGGCGTTTCTTCTATTGGCAGCCAATGGGCAATTATACTGCCCGCCGCCAGGCAAAGCATGGATAAAACAAGGCCGATCACCGCCGACAGATGCACGGCGGCGACATCTATACAGATCATAATGCTGTTGGATATCACAAGTACATCGGCGCACGACTTGATCCGCTTATTTTTAGGCGTGCAGGTTTTCAAAAAATACCCCCAGGAGGCAAAGGCGCACCCTCCGGCAAAACCGGTGATCACCAGGCAGATGGGCCACAGTATGGACGGTGAAAAGAAAAAGGGCGCAGTGGCCGCAAGGCAGATAAGCATCCCCGTACGCAGGATGTTTTTTGCCATTTGAGGAGACCTCACAAAAAAGCCGCCGGAAACCAATCCCGCAAAGTGCGCTGTGATGGAAATGATTATGTAAGTGCTGCCTTCCGCTCCGAAGTACGCCAGCAAGCTGTAAAACACCTTTCCCTCGAACACAAAGGCAAGGAGATAGGCAAAAAGAAGCGCGCAAACCACGACTGAAATGATCCTGCTGTTTTTAGATCCGCTCATCTCCGCGCACTGCCTCCCTCCGCCGCCATGCTGTTTTCGGTTTGTGCAGCGCCTCTGCTTTTTACAAAAAGCTCTGCATTTCCGCTTTTTATCAGTCCGGCGCATTTGCTGATCTCCGGAACGATCATATGACATTCCTCCCCAGGCTGCTCATTTGCCGTCCGAAAGAAACTTTCTCTATGCCGCCTCATCTGTTCTGTCATTGCACGCGCCCCGCTCTGCGCAAATTTTATTTTTTCCATTATATCATATAGATTTCAAATGTCACACCGTATAAAGCAAAAAACAGAAAAAAAGCAGGCTTTGTCAGAAAAGCCATTATATATTTAAGCGGGAGAGCGGCCATCCTTTTCCACGCTTTTCATGCGTTCTGTCATACGCCGCCCCGCTGCTGCCCGGCGCGCTTCTGGCTGTTCGGCTTTTGGCCTCTCCATAAGCCAGCGGTACGGCCGCGGCGTCAGTGTTCGGACTTCATTTTCACTTTTGGCCGCCGGCATGCTCCCTGCTCCAGCCGCCTGCAGAGAAGCACGAAACCATCCCTTAAAAATGAGCAGAACTCCACAAAGCCCTGTTTGCGTTTCGCATCGCTCCATGGAAATTTCTCATATGACCGGGCAAAGGCAGGCCCTCAGTCCGTTCAACGCTTATGAAAAGACAAAAGGCCCCTGCTTTTGCCGGCTAAAAGCAGGGGCCTTTTGACATACCGGAATGACCACCCTGCAAAAACGGGGTGGTCATTGCTGTTATACCATTTAAACGTGCTGTTTTTCATGCTGCCTGTACCGGCATTGCGCGCCTCTCAAACTTTCACCGTGTCGATGCGGCGCGGAAGGCCGCCACTGTGAGGCGTAAGAGCTTCATGCTACAGGGATTTTATAACCTTGTCCCGGGTACGGCAGACGTGTTCCCGCATAAGCTCTTCGGCACGGGCGGCTTCGTTGCGGGTGATCGCGTCAATAATGCTTTGGTGCTCTGCGAGAATGGACTCCCGTGTGCTCTTATCTTCTCTGCACGCCTGAGTGAGTATCGTAAACTGAGATCTGACCTTAACCGCAGCGTCCGTCAGTCTTGAATTGTTGGCAAATTCATATAACGTGAGATGAAACGTTTCACTGAAACTGTTCCACGTTTCGGCATCGTCGTCAAGATGAGCTTGCGCCTGCTGCTGTATTGCGGAAAGTCTGTCAATAAGTTCTGCAACCCTGTCCGACTTCATCACAATCCGCAGAGTCATGGCGTCCAGTTCGGATGTGAATTCATAAAGTTCCTCAATATCCCGCTCCGTCAACTGTATAACGCGCATCCCCACATTAGGCTTATAATCAATAAGCCCGTCCTGCTGCAGACGTGCCAGTGCTTCCCTGATAGGAGAGGAGCTGACACCATATCGTTCGTTAAGCATTTTGATGGTCAGCTTCTCTCCGGGGCGCAGCGTTTTATGAAAGATCTCCCTGCGTATTTCACGGTAAACCTGTTCTGTTACCGTCTGTATTTTTGTGGCCATAGCAACTCCTTATATCATTACATAGTAATGAGATTATAACACACCGGGGCGATGGAGGCAAATGCAAAATGCATATTGCGCGATCTCTTTCTTCATGAAAACAACCAGGATCGATTTTGTCCGATCCCTCTTTAGTAAAAACAGCGAAAAGTGGCGGAAAACATTTTGCATTTTGCATATTGCAAAATGCAAAATGTTTTTGCTACAATAGAACCATCCATATTATTGATTAAGGAGGTAGTTTCATATGAAAGAATCGATCTATACGTTTCCCGCGTTTTCCGGTCCCAGCCGTGTGCTGAAGTTTGACGCGGGAAAATGCGTGGGATGCAATACATGCGTAGATGTATGCCCCATCGATGTTATGATCCCCAACCCAGAAAAAGGTAAGGAACCCATCGTTGTTTTCGCAGAAGAGTGCTGGTTCTGCGGCTCATGCGTAAACGACTGCCCTCAGGAAGCCATTACCTTGTGCAACCCGGCAAAGCAAAATATTTCCGCCGTGTGGGTAGATAAGGAAACCGGCAAGGAGTACCGTGTCGGTATGAACGATCCTCTGCCCCCGAATACAAGGCCGTCTGCCGGCAGACAGCAGAAATAATCGATGTAGCAAGTGTTTAACCGAACAGAAATATTACGGATACGTAACTAACTATTGTGTGTAATCACGGAGGAGGACGTATGGACAATAACAAAAAGAAAATCGGTTTATTTGGATGCATTGTGCTGGCTATTGGTTCTATCATCGGCAGCGGTATTTTCGGATCGCTGCCTGCCGGTATCAATGCGATCGGCAGCTCTGTTGTATGGGCCTTTGTTTTCGCGGCCATCTATGTGATCGCGCTGCTTATTCCTGATGCATATTCCATGTCGGTCATTCCCAAATCGGGCGGCGCGTTTCTCTATTCCAATGACATCTGCGCTTATGCACGGATCAGCCTGGCATATGCAAAGCTGAAGTCCTGCCCGGAGCAGGATGTGGCTATGCCGGATGTTGTACTGTGCTGCAGCAATATTTGCAGCTGTATGATCAAGTGGTATGAAAATCTGGCACATGAGCTGCAGATCCCCATGATCATGCTGGACATCCCTTTCAATCCGGATTATGAGGTTTCCCAGGCTGAGATCGACTATGTAGCCGGTCAGTTCTGGGAGGCGGTGCATCAGCTGGAGGCACTCACGGGGAAGCGCTGGAGTGAGGAACGTTTTCGGGAGGTCAGCGCATACTCCTGCCGTTCCAGCCGCGCGTGGCTATCCGCGACAAAATGCGCACGTTATGTTCCCTCTCCGTTCAACGGGTTCGATCTCTTGAATCATATGGCCGTTATGGTCACGGCGCGGGGAAAAGCGGAGGCGGCAGAAGCCATGGAGCAGCTGCTGCGGGAGTATGAGGATCACCGCAAAGAAGGGACCAGTACCTTCCGCGAAACGGAAAAGTATCGGATTATGTTCGAAGGGATTGCGTGCTGGCCGTATCTGCGCGTCACATCCGCAGGTCTGAAAAATCGCGGGATCAATATGGTCACGACAATTTATGCCGATGCATTCGGCTTTGAGTATCAGACCTTTGAAGAAATGATCCGCGCATACTGCCGGGTACCCAATGCCATCAATCTGGAGTTATCCCGTGATAAGAGAATTAAGCTGTGCAAAGACAATCATGTGGACGGCATCCTGGTTCACACAAACCGCTCCTGCAAGCTGTGGAGCGGGTTCATGTACGAAATGAGCCGGCAGGTCGGAAAAGCCTGCGATATTCCCGTTGTCAGCTTCGATGGCGATCAGGCAGATCCGCGGAATTTCTCTGAGGCGCAGTATGACACCCGCGTCCAGGGACTATGCGAAATTATGGAATCCAGGCAGGCAGTGAAAGGAGTTTAAACAATGGAGCTTCAACAAATTTTTGAAAAATTTCATGAAATCGCAAGCTCGCCCAGAAAACAGATGGATCGCTATCTATTGGCTGGAAACAAGATTGTTCTGACCGCTCCGGTTTATGCGCCGGAGGAACTGATCCATTCCATGGGCTTTGTTCCCATGGGCGCGTGGGGCGCGGACGTGGAGCTGAAGAATGCCAAGGAGTATTTTCCGGCATTTCTGTGCTCAGTTGCGCAGTCCATTCTGGAGTGTGGAATGAGAGGCACATACAAGGGGGCCTCTGCCATTGTCATTCCTTCTTTGTGCGACACCTTGAAATCGTTGGGGGAAAACTGGAAATATGCGGTTCCGGACATTCCTTTTATCCCAATGACTTATCCGCAGAATCGCAGGGCGGATTATGGGATTTCCTATACGAAAGCGAGTTATCGGCGCGTCATCCGTGACTTGGAAAAGTGCGGCGGCGCCTTCAGCAACGCGGCGCTGGCAGACTCCAACGCCATCTATAATCGCCACAACGCGGTCATGCGGGCTGCCGCAAAAATGCTGGCGGGCCATCCCGAGATCACAGCATCGCAGCGCAGCGATTTGTTTAAGAGCGCCTTTTTCATGAAAAAGGAAGAACACACCGTGCTGGTGGAGAAAATATACACCAGATATCCGACGATGTTGACCATCCCCACATATTCCCGAAACCAGACCGTGGCGCAAAAGCCGATCAGCACCTGCACCGCGCACAGCGCCGCCGTCAAAAGGGCGGTGCGGAGCCGGTCGAAGCGCAGGGAGTCCCGGAACATCAGCAGCGACAGCAGCGCGTAGGGCAGCAGGTTCAATATGGAATACACCGCGATTTCAACCGCGTGAAACGGCGTGACCGTCATAGCTCGCCCCTCACTTTCCGGAACTGGTATTCGGCGTAGGCTCTCACCGCCGCCTCGCTCTCCCGCTGGCGGATGGGCACGTTCGTGCCGTCGTGCAGGATGAAGTCGCTGCCGCTGAAGGACTTCACCTGATCCAGGTTGACAAGGCAGCCGCGGCAGCAGACCAGAAACTGAGGGTAAGGCAGCAGCAGCGCGGACAGCTCCGTAAAGGAGATGCGCACCGTCATTTCGCCGTTGCCCGCCGTGTGCACCAGCACATAATGCCCATGCGCCTCGCACCAGAGGATGTGGGAGAGCAGCAGCTTGACGCCCGCGCCGCCCATGGGCAGCTCCACAAAGGGCCGCTCCCGGGGCACGTCCATCAGCAGCAGCGCGCTGAGCTCCTCATAGGTGTAGGGCTTCACCAGATATCCCGTCGCTCGCACGCGGTAGCCGTCGACCGCATAGTCCCGGCTGGTGGTGGTAAAGACGATGGAGCAGCCGTCCCCGGCCGCCCGGATGGCGTTGGCGGCGTCCATGCCGGAAACGCCGCCCATGCAGCAGTCGAGAAATACCCGGCCGAAATCGCCCGGGCGGTAGGCGCTCAGGAACGCCTCGCCGCTGTCATATTCGAAAATCATGGCCTCGGAGGAATAAAATCTCTGCAGATACTCCAGCAGGCCCGCGCGGTCCCGCGCAAGGTCGTCCACAACAGCGATACGCAAAGCGCCCGGCCTCCCCTCAAAAATCCCTTTTGTGTTTTCAGTATACCATACTTTTCCGCCATACGGCTGCATTTCGTGCCTGAATCCTGCATCTCGTGCCAGACGGCTTGAGCGCGGGAAACGTTTTTGATAACATGAGACTGTTAATTTGAATAAGAAAAGTGAATGTGTAAAGCAACTTTGAGGAGGAAGCGATATGAAAAAGCGGTTTCTGAGTCTGGCGCTGTGTCTGTGTATGGTGCTGACCCTGCTGCCCACAATGGCGCTGGCGGAGGGCAAAAGCTCTGTAACTTTGGGAGACGTAATCATGTCCGCAGCAGCCGGCACCCCGTCGTACTGGAAAAGCGGAAATACTGAGGCGTCGTCCGCTGAAATCAGCGGCTGGAACGCCAAATTTGAGCTTGTGGACGGCGTGCCCACCCTCACGCTCCGGGACGCCGATACAACGTTCATTGACTTCAGCGCCGGCACGCTGAACATCGTCGTCTCCGGCGAAAATACCGTCAAAGGGTGGGTCAGATCCGAAAACAGCCTGAATATCAGCGGCAGCGGCAAGCTGACGGTCAACGATTCCAGCGGCAGAGCCATTTCTGCAAAAGACATTGTCATCACAGGCAACGAGCTGGAGGTGGAGGCCAACGAAGCCGGCAGCACAGGCGGCATCAGCTGCGGGATCATGGCCAGCGTAAGCATCTCGATTGACGGCGCGAAGGTCACCGCCACCGGCGGCGACATGTCGGGATCAACATCGGTCAACAGCTACGGCATCAGTGTCGACGGCACCGGCGTTTCCATCACGAACGGCGCGCGGGTGACGGCCAGGGGCGGAAAGGGAGGTCTTTCCGGCGGCAGCAGCGCCGGGATCCAGCTCTATTATACGAGTTCCGCCGATCCGGTTGCGCTCTCTTTTGCCGACGCCCAGGTTTCTGCTGTGGGTTCCTCCGCAGCCAGCAGCTACGGCATCTATGCGTCCCTCTATCAGGGCGAGAAGCCAATCTCCCTGTCCGTGTCCGGGGGGAGCCTCATCGCACAATGCGACACAACAGCCACCGAGCATGAGGGGATCTATCTGAACGGCAGCGAGAGCTCAAGCCCCGTCCAGAAAGCCGTGACTCTTACCAGTGGCGCCCTTGTGGGCGCAAACAGCATTGGGTTCAACAACACCACCAACGCTTTGACCGTGGGCACGGACTGCACGCTCATCACGGAAACCGTTGGCAATGCGGGTACCTTTACCAACAACGGCACCAGTCTCCCCTACGGCGGCGATGTGTCCGCCGCACAGTTGAATTTGTATGCTGCGCCAAAGGTCAAAACCGGCTATCTGGCGGGCGGCGGCTGGGCCATCTGGGAGCCGACCGTCGTCGAAGGAACCGTCACCAGCGGCAGGCTGACGCTGGAAGACTTCGTGTGCAGCACCAACATAAGCGGAGGCAAAGCGCTGTTTTTGCCCAACCTTCCCGGCGACATCGCGCTGGAGCTTTTCGGTACCAACTCCCTCACCGCCACCGCAGTAAGCGGCAAAGCTTTGAACGCCCCCATCTATGGCAGTCTGTCCGTTTCCGGCACCGGCTCCCTGACGCTGAACGGAGGGGCGTGCGGACTGTCCTATAATGGTGTCGCAGATGGCGCGTCCCTGACCATCGGCGGCAGCGCGAGCATTACCGCCAATTCCATCTACTCCAACAGCCAGATCAACGTCGACAGCGGCACGCTGAACTGCCCTAACGTCTATACCGGGGCAGACTTCGTCAATAACGCCGGCACGGTGAACGCGCTGGTCACGGAGGGACAAGACGACATTTACAACACGGCTGTTTTCTCCGTCTACGGCGACGTGACGCTGGCCGCAGATACGACCATCTATGATAAGAGCGCAGGCGACGGCCTGACCGTAACCGACGGCGCGACTCTGACCATTCCCGCCGGCAAGACGCTGACGGTGCAGGACGGCACAGAAACCGGCGTGCCCCAGATCACCAACAGCGGCGCCATCGTCAACAACGGCACCATCGTTCTGCCGGCGACCTACGCGGCGGACGTTCCCGCCGCCATCAAAGCCCTGGGCCTCACCGGCAGCGGCACGGTTAAGATGGGCGCTACCGTCTACACCAACGCCGGCAGCAGGGTACTGGGCGCGCTGGCGTTTACAGACGAAACCGGCGCAACAGGCGATTTGGACGCCGACGGCTATCATTATGAAGTCGTGGACGGCGTCGGCACCCTGACGCTGGATAACGCCGCCGTTATCTCCACCGGCGCCAGCGGCATCAGCTTTACAAAAGAGCCTGAAAGCGCCATGACGTTCGCAATCGTCCTTGTGGGGCAAAACTCCGTTTCGAACAGCGGCAGTGGATTCACACCGTTTTGCAGCGGCATCTATTCCAGCGCCGACCTGACCATCTCAGGCGAAGGTACGCTGGACGTCAGCGCGTCCTCTGCATGTAACCGCGGTGATTGTTACGGAATTTGTACAGCAGACGAAGGCGATGTGACGATCAATTCAAATGTGACCGCCTTCGCAGCCTCCGGCGACACGTTGACGGAAAACCATAATTACGGCATCAGTTCCGACGGCGATCTGACCGTCGGGAAATCGCGCACAGTGACTGCCGCCGCCGGAAACGCCGACGGGGGGAGCGAAGGGATCGACGCAACAGGGAACCTCAGGTTGGAAAATGGCGCAGTGGTGACCGCCTCCTCCGGCGACACAACGAGCGGCGGCAGTACCGGCGTGTATGGCTATGCAGACCTGACCCTGGACGAAGGCGCAAGGCTGTCGGCGACGGCAGGCAGGGCCTTGAATTCCTCTGAATATGCCTATCACAGCACAGGCGTCTATCTTGACGGCGCCGTTTCGCTGGGAACTGACGCAACCCTGGAAGCCACCGGCGCCGATGCCAGGGGCGAAGGCGCCAGCAGCTACGGTCTGTATATCGGCGGCCTCACCGTGGGCGAGGGCGCGTCCGTCACCGCAAAGAGCGGCAGCGCAGAGACAACCCGCGGGATCTCGAACTACGGAGCCGACATCAACGTCGCCGGCGGCACAGTAAAGGCAACCGCAGGCGATGCGGCGGGCACGGATTCGTACAGCTTCGGCATAGATGCGACCAACTGCGACATGATTGTCAGCGGCGCGGGGACGGTCGACGCCTCCGGCGGCAAAGCGATCAACAGCGTCGGCATCGAACTGTCGCAGGGCCGTTCCTATGATCCTGACACGGGAGTAACCACCTATTATGATAACGGTAAGCTCATTCTCTCCGACAGCGCGAAAGTGACCGCCAAGTCGGGCGATCCTGCCAGCGTCTATCCCGGTAGTGTGGGACTTGGCTGCGCAGGCCTGTCCCTGTCGGACTCCGCATCCCTTGATGCGCAGGGCGTGAACTACGGCATTCGGGCGGCGGGCTTTTCCGGCAAAGATGAAAACGGGGTTGACACTCTAAGCCCAGCCGCAATCTCCGTCTCCGACAGCGCGTCCCTCAGCGCCGCCGCCAAATCCGCTGCCTTCCTCAGCTTCGGCCTGCAGGGCTGCGCCGCGGTCGACGTCTCCGGCGGAACGGCAAAATTCGCGGGCAACACCGCCGCCGTCTATCTGTACGGAGCCTCCGATGTCACCGTGGGCAGCGGGCTGACCGCGGTCACCACGCCAGCTGGGGGAACACTGAAGTCTGCCTCAACCGTCGCCTATCAATCCTATACCGCCGAATCGGCGCTGACCGTAAACGAAACGACCGGCGTCCCGACCAACGCCTGCACCGCCGTCACCATCTGCGCCTTGCCCGCCCCCGTGGAGAGGGAAAACTTCACCTGCGCCATCACCGCAAACGGCAGCGCATCTGCCACGGTGAAGGTCGGCGAAACCGTGCATGCGGCCCTGACCCTGACCTGCAATACCGGCAGCAGCTTCCGGCTCTATGCCATGCAGGACTATGTGAAATTCGACCCGGCATATTTCTCTCTGGACGAGAGCAGCATCCAGGTGTATCAGGACATCGGCAGCGGCGCTCCTGTGAACATCTTCTGTGCCGCGCCCCGTGATTTTGGCAGCGGCGTAAATCAGATATATGTCAACCGCGCCTCCACCTCGCCTGTCACGCTGGGCAAAACCGTCACGGTGATGACCTTTGAGCTCAAGGCGCTGAAGGCCGGCTCTACGACACTTACCCACGATGCCGCCGAACTGTCGGACAGCGAGGGCGGTCAGTACAATACAGTGAAAACGACCGCCGCCATCACCATCCAAAACAGTTCGGACGGCGGCAACTCCGGCGGCAGCGGAACAACCGCCGGCGGCAGCGGCAGCGGAACAACCTCCGGCGGCAGCGGCAGCGGAACAGCCTCCGGCGGCAGCGGCAGCGGAACAGCCTCCGGCGGCAGCGGGACAGCCTCCGACGGCGGCAGCAGCGAAACAGCCTCCGGCAGCAATAGCAGCGGGACAATCTCCGGCGGCACTGCAGCCAATCCGCATACCGGCGACAGCAGTAATATGTTCCTTTTGGTAGTGCTGCTGTTTGTTTCCGGCGGGGTGCTGACAACGCTCGGGATCAGAAAGAGGCGCAGTAAAGTAAACAGCAAATAAGCAGTTGGAAATGAACCGAAGACTGCCGAAAAAGCAGTCTTCGGTTTCGTTTATACAGACATCATCTCATGATTACCCGTTTCCTCTGCGCGGTTTCGGATGTTATTTATCCGCCCGGTTCACGTCATTTGGTTTTCTGCGGCCAACTGTTTGGGGACACCCTGCTGTCCTTCCAGCTGCTTTACAAGGTGGGAACACATTTTCTCCGCCTGCCCGTCAAGATCAGCCGGATCGCCGGTCAGCTTGCCGGAGGTCAGCAGGTTCCTATGCCGAACGCGGTGATTTTGCTTCAGACACCGTCGGTGACGCTGCCGCGGGGCAAGATTTCTCTGAGGCAAACGGCATCGCCGCCTTTTCCATAATTGCTTTTCAGTATGAGCGTGGTGACATGTCTGCCCGCCCGCGCAGAACTGCACCCATCCCCTTCCCCTGGCGGCAACTTGCCAAATAAGCGGATCTGATGATATCACGGCGCCGTCCCATATCAAAATTGTGACTCCATATACAAAGAAAACGTCTGAAATCTCACAGCACCGCCAGCTGCCGACGAAGCTCCTCATCGCTGAACTCGCCGCGCTCGACTCGGTCCTAAGCTCCAGCACCTTCGCCGCCGCGGCGTTCCATTCCTTTTCTCTCTGTTTTCCGGACTTCAGACGGTTGCAGGCTCTGGCATATTCTCTCTGCGTAGGAGCTGCGGCAGGGCGCTCCTGCGCACCTTTCCTGTGGACGCACACCTGCGAAGAGTGCGAGGAAAAGCTAAAGGAGCTGATCGTACAGATGAAGAAGGAGATCGCGAATGAGGAAAAGAAAGGCACCCCAGCCAAATCCAAGAAATAAACAAAGGCACGGAAGCGGAGTCATCGCTCCATTTCCGTGCCTTTCGTCTGTTGTAGGCTTTTGAATTTTCAGGTTTGCGCGTCACCGGGTTCATTGCGCCCCAGGTGGTGCGGCCCTTCGCATTGCGCTTCCGCTGCTCCTTTTTGGAGAGCTTTTTATAGGGGATGAATTTTTCCATCGGTATGCTCCTTTCATGAGGCTCGCGCCTGATGATAGCAGACCGACGAAGCGCTGTCAAATAGTGATGCGCCTTTGCTTTATTTGAGCGATGCCAGCGCACATGAATTCCGGCAATCATCAAAGAGCTAAGCAAGGGCGGAATAGAAAGGTTTTTATACCTCATGTCCTGCTCCATTCGGAAGCAATACCAATGGCGACATGACGGGGAAAGAGGTGTCGTTTGTTACCCACAGGCCGATTGGTATCGGGTATTGACATGGGTGTGACCAGCGAATATAATGTATCTGCATCTAATACAGATACACGAAGGAGTGACACATGGATACAAAGTTTGCTGTGGCGGTACATGCGCTTGTTTTTATAAGCGAGTCTACAGATGCTAAGACATCTGAGACAATTTCCAGGACACTGAATACGAATGCAAGCTATGTCAGAAAAATATTATCAAGGTTGGCGAAGGCCGGGATGATTACCAGCGCCTCCAGGGCGAGGGACTGCAGCCTGCTGAAGGAGCCAAAGGACATTCTGCTTGGCGACATCTACGATGCCGTAGAGCCCGGAGTGAGCAAACTGAACATGAGCCTTTCGCAGAATCCGGACACGGAGCTTTTTATATGCAGGTGTGAAAAACCTGTGATGGAGAATCTTTTTAAAGATATGGAAAATGCTCTGAACGAGATCCTTCAGAGCAGGACGCTTCAGGATATCATCGACGATATTCATAAGGAAGATAGATAGCCAAGCTGTGTATTGAAAGTGTAACGTTCGTAATAAATACGGAGGGTAACCGGAGGTTCCTATGAATGTATTGATGATTAATGGAAGCCCAAATCCAAACGGGAATACAGCCATAGCGCTGAATGAAATGAAAAAGATTTTTGACGAAGAGGACGTAGAGACAGAGATCGTAACCGTCGGGAATAAGGACATCCGCGGCTGCACAGGCTGCGGCAAATGTTTCATGATAGGCAAATGTGTTTTTGATGATCTTGTCAATGAGACGGCACCGAAATTTGAGAAAGCAGACGGTCTGGTGATCGCAAGTCCGGTGTACTTTGGCTCTGCGAACGGCACGCTCATTTCATTTCTTGACCGCCTGTTTTACAGTAAGCAGTTCGACATCACCATGAAGGTCGGGGCTTCCGTGGCTGTTACGCGCCGCGGCGGGACCACGGCGACCTATGATGAGCTCAACAAATATTTTGCCATGGGTATGACCATCGCACAGGGCCAGTACTGGAACGGCGTCCACGGCGCAGCTCCGGGCGAGGCTTTATACGATACAGAAGGCATGCAGCAGATGCGTACGCTTGCCAGAAACATGGTTTTCCTGATGAAGGTAATTGCCGACGGCAAGGAAAAATACGGGCTGCCCAAAAAAGAGCGCCTGAGGATGACAAATTTCATCAGATAAACTGGGCGGAAAACTGAGAAAATTCATCATGAATCCCTGTGAGCAGCCGATTTCAACCGTTTGGAGTTCAAGCATTGTTCGATTGGAAGCTTTGAAAACTGAGGCGCAGAGGCAAAGTTGTTGAAGTAAGTGCCAATGAAGGATATTTCAACAGACACGATGACAATCTGCGGATTTCCCGTGCGACAGCTTGAAGGCTTTCAAAAAGATATACATTCATCGCAGGAATGTGGATTAGGAAATGAGAAAGGGCATCAGATGAAGACTATATTACTGAATGGAAGTCCGAGAAAAAACTGGAACACGCACAAACTGCTGATGGAAGCAGAGCGCGGGGCGAAAGAGATGGGAGACGAGACAGAAATCATCCATCTCTATGATCTGAATTACACTGATTGCAGGTCTTGTTTTGCCTGCAAAATAAAGGGAACCAGGACAAATGGCGTCTGCGCTGTCCGCGATGATCTTCGTCCGGTGCTGGAGAAGCTCCATGAGGCGAATGCCGTAATCATCGGAACACCCATCTACTATGACGGCATGACAGGCGAGACTGCCTCTCTCCTCCACAGAATGCTGTTTCCCACCGTTCTTTATGATGTCGACCAGGCCAATGACAAGCTGAATCCTATCAGGAAAAAGTGCGGGCTGATCGTAACGAGTCAGGTTCCGGAGGAGGTTCTCCGTCAGGGATATAATTATCCGTTTGAAGCCGCGGCAGAGGCAATCAGCACGTATTTTGGCGACTGTGAAACACTCTACGCAGCAGATACTTACCAGTTTGACGATTACAGCAAATACCATGCAAATGTATTTGATCTGGAACACAAAATCAGACAGCGGGATGTACAGTTCCCGATTTACCTGCAGCGTGCCTATGAACTCGGCAAGCGGGTCTGCAGCTGACCTTGCAGATGCGCCTTAATAAGCTGATGAAGGTACAGCTGCAGCATCAGATAGTCATATCTGTCTTTTGCAAATTTCTTTAGAGCCATGATTACTCCCAATTTTGGAATGCACTTTAATCGATCAATAATTCCGATTTTCCCCATTTGCAACAAAGTGTCGAATTACGCAGGCAGGCGCAAATTCTGCGCCGCAATAATCAATGAAACAGGCCGCTCCAGGCGTCGCAAAAAGCTGTTTTGACCACATCTTAAATTTGAACTTTTTACATAGAAAAATCCTCTGAAATCGTCGATTTCAGAGGATTTTTGGTCCGAGTGACAGGGTTCGAACCTGCGGCCTGATGGTCCCAAACGTGTGTCTGAACTTTTGTCTGATCCTCTTTCCCGCTCTTTGGCGCTTTCCGCCGCAAAGCAGCTTCCTCTTTGGCGCTCTTACACCCTCGCTACTACCATTGTTACTTTCGTATTCTGGGATTTGGTTAGGGATGGATTCTGTGTATTAAAAGATGTGCGGCGGGAATGGAGGAGATGTTTACGCTCAATCAGATAGATTTTGGGGGGCAGATATGACCATATCTCGGGCCTTCACAGCGACACGAATTTTGTCGCGATTTTTTCGGTGAAAACCCGGTCATGTTCTACAAACAGGATGGTGGGCTGGCAGGAGAGCAGAAGCGCCTCGATCTGCATTCTGGAGATGACATCCACAAAGTTGAGCGGCTCATCCCAGACCAGCAGATTGGACTCCTCGCAAAGGCTCTTGGCGATCAGAACTTTTTTCTTTTGCCCGCCGCTGAACTCCGCCATGTCCTTTTCAAACTGGACCCGCTCAAAATCCAGCTTGCGCAAAATGGCTTTGAAAAGGCTCTCGTCGATGCCGCTCTCTCGGGCAAGATCGGACAGGCTCCCGCGCAAAAACGACGTATCCTGCGAGACGCAGGAAATCTTCAGCCCGCTGCCAACCTGTAAATTGCCGGTATGCGGGATGTCCTGCCCGCAAATCAGCTTCAGAATGCTGGATTTTCCACTGCCGTTCCGGCCCTGCAGCGCGATGCGATCCCCGCGCTCGACAGTGAAGGAAACATCGCTGCAGACGACTTTTTCGCCGTACACAATAGAAGCATAGTCGAGAGAGACAAGCCGCGGCGAGCGGTAGGGGATCTGAGACACCTTCAGCGCGTCGGCTGGCTCGATGTTCCGAAGCAACTGCGCTTTCTCCTCCATCGCCTCCTGTCTGCGCTGGGCAATCGCCTTGGAACGCTGCATCATTTTGGCGGATTTGTGCCCGATATACCCTCTGTCCGGGTGCAGTCCGGAATTTTCGGTTCCAAACTTCGTCTTTTCCACCGCGGCCGCCCAGTCTGCCTTTTCCTGCGCGCTGGTCTCCAGCCTGACGATTTGTTTTTTCAGTTTCTCATTCTGCGCCGTCTCAAAATTGTCCTGCCGCTTCTTGTTTTCAAACCAGCTGGAAAAATTCCCCCGCTGTAGCTCGATATTGGTTTTGTTGATGGACAGAACGTGATCCACGCACCCGTCCAGAAACGCCCGGTCGTGGGAGACGACAAGAAAGCCCTCCTTGCTCCGGAGATACCGGCTGACCCGCTGTCGGCCCTCCGCGTCCAGGTGGTTTGTCGGCTCGTCGATGAGCAAAAAGCGGGACTCACCCACAAACAGCACCGCCAGCAGCGCCTTCGTCTGCTCTCCGAAGGAGAGCGCATCAAAGGAACGCTCCAGCGCGTCCTCGGAGACACCCAGAAGGCTGAGCTCGCGGACCAGCTCCCAGGTCTGCGCCTCCGGGTTGACGGAGCGCAATACCTCCCCCGTGGGACGACTCCGGTCCGCTACCGGAAATGGGAAGTACGCGAAGGGAACGGACGCGGAAATACTGCCGCCGTACGGATGCTCACCCAGCAGAAGCTTTAGAAACGTGGTTTTCCCCCTGCCGTTCCGGCCGATAAAGCCCAGCTTCCAGTCGGTGTCGAGCTGGAAGCTGACGTCCTCGAAAACATTGTCGTAACTGCCGGGATAGGCGAAGGTAAGGCCCTCGACTTTTATCTGTGACATGGTTTTGTCCTCCTATATAGAAAATGGCTGCAAGAAAGTTACTTCTTGCAGCCATCACACAGAAAGACAAAGCCCGCCTGTCGGCATGGCGATTCCGTGAGCGCTCAAAAAATGCGTAACTTCC
>Ga0183095_11353_pt1 | contig 20400 bp, 20 predicted proteins | sample BioMet4_FD_130346 | JGI IMG/M metagenome (GOLD analysis project Ga0183095, IMG submission 130346) | Microbial communities from bioreactor (seeded with sewage sludge) at LBNL, California, USA - Biofuel metagenome 4 (v2) (version 3) | ecosystem: Engineered > Bioreactor > Anaerobic > Unclassified ...
GGTAAAATTCCTCCAATTTATTAAACACGAGAACGAGATTTCTCATACATTAACTTCCGGTATTGCCGGTTTGTTAAAGATGAACAAAATCGCTAAAGTTGACGGAGAAGCTACTTTCACTGCTCCCAAGACCTTGTCCGTAAAGAAAGCTGACGGCAAGACGGAAACCATGACAGCAGATGCTATTATTCTGGCTACAGGTTCTGTTAATGCTGTTCCTCCTATTCCCGGCATTAAAGAAAATCCTAACTGCATTGATTCTACCGGTGCTTTGTCTTTGGATAAATTACCGAAATCCATGGTTGTTATCGGCGGCGGCGTAATCGGTTTGGAAATTGCCTGTGCTTATGCAGCTTTCGGTACAAAGATTACGGTAGTTGAAGCTTTGGATCATGTACTTCCTATGTTGGATGGGGACTTAACCAAGATTGGTGTTGCTCACATGAAGAAAATGGGCATGGACTTCAATCTGGAATGCCCTGTACAATCCGTAGAAAAATCTTCTGTTGGTGCTAAAGTTGTCTGCAAGAATAAAGAAGGCAAGATTGTTTCCTTCGAAGCAGAAAAAGTTTTGGTAGCTATTGGCCGTCGTGCTAATACTAAAGACCTGAACTTAGAAGCAGGCAAGCTTGACAACGACAGAGGCCGTATTAAAGTTAACGACCAAATGCAGACATCTGTTGATGGCGTTTATGCTATCGGCGACTGCGTATTCGGCAAAGCTCAATTAGCTCATACTGCTTCTGCTATGGGTGAAGTTGCTGCTGAAAACATTATGGGTATTCCTGCTGTTTATGATGAAAAGACTAACCCCACTTGCGTATATATTGAACCGGAAGCTGCTTCTGTTGGTTTAACCGAAGAAAAAGCCAAGGCTTTGGGAATTGATTATGTAGTTGGTAAGTTCCCCATGAGCGCTAATGGCAAGGCTTTGATTTTAAACGGTGGCGAAGGTATAGTAAAGATTATCGCCGGCAAAGAATTTGGCGAAGTACTGGGCATGCATATTATTGGGCCTCGTGCTACTGATTTAATTGCTGAAGGTGCTTTGGCTATTGAAGGGGAAATGACCCTGGACGAAATCGTTGCTACCATTCATTCTCATCCTACTGTAACTGAGTCCATGAGAGAAGCTGCCTTGGAAGGTTTGGGCAGAGCTATTCACGTTCCCAACAAAAAGAAGAGAAAATAACTAAGGAGTACATTATGGCATTTACTATTGGTTTTATTGGTCTAGGGGTTATGGGTGGTCCCATGGCAGCTAATATTGTTAAAAAGTGCGGAACGAAAGTTTATGGTTATGACGTAGTTCCTCATCAGCTGGAGGCTTTTACTGCTATCGGCGGTACACCTGTAAAAGACCCTGAAGAGATTTATAAAAAATGTGATGTGATTTTACAGATTTTGCCTACTCATCCGATTATCATTAATTCTATAGAACAAATTATTAAGCATGGCAAAAAAGGCACTGTTATTGTGGACATGTCTTCTACTTCTCCTGACATCATCAGAGACCTCTATCCCAAGGTAAAAAGTGCCGGTATGGCTCTATTAGATTCACCGGTCAGCGGTGGCAATATTGGTGCCAAACAAGGAAATCTAGTTATTATGTGCGGCGGTGATGAAGCTACTTTTGATAAGGTGAAACCTGTGTTAGAATATATGGGTACCTGTGTGACATATATGGGCGGGCCAGGCTGCGGTGACGTGGCAAAAATTGCCAACAATATGATTGTAGGCTGCAATCTGTTGGCAGTTAGTGAGGCCTTTGCCCTTGCCACAAAAGCAGGTCTGGATCCGGCGAAACTCTTTGGAGCTATCAAGGATGGCTTTGCTCAAAACAGGGTTATGGATGTAAAAGTTCCCAAGCTTCTCAGAAGAGATTTTTCTGCAGATGCCAGAATAGCTGTGCATTATAAGGATATTAAGAATGCAGAACATTTGGCTGAGAAACTGGGCGTCAAACTCCCTATGACGGATGTAGTGCTGAATTGTATGACTCGCATGGATAAAGCCGGTCTCATTGATGAGGACCAGATTGCTTTGGTTAAACCCTATGAAAAAGATATGGGTGTTGAGGTAAAATAAAATTTGATTAGGAGGTTTTTAACATGATTAGTATGGCATCAGGTGGAACAATTAAAAGGCTTGTAGCAGCAAGAATGTCTCCCGGTGAAGATGTTTTGCTAGGCTTGGAGAAAATCTGCAAAGATAATCACATTAACAATGGTTATATAGTAAGCGGTATGGGCAGTCTGGCTAAGGTAGCATTTTTTGATCCCGTAGCTTTGCCTGATAAAAAAGCAGGTTATGGCTATAGCACTCCTATTCTTATGGATGGGCCTATTGAGCTTCTTAGCTTAACAGGAATGATTTGCCATGACAGTACAGGTAAAACTTTACTGCATGTTCATTATGCTTTATCCGATCAAAAGGGTAATGCTTTTGGCGGCCATGTTATTGAAGGCAATAAGGTTTTGCTGACAACAGATGTTATTATCGGCGAAATCGACGGTCTGGAAATGGGCAGAGAATTCGATAAGGATTTGGATGTATTCATTTTCGCACCGAAGCAAAAGTAAAATCCAAGGGCTATAACACAATGACGTTTTTCATTATGTTATAGCCCTATTTGTAATTTAATTTTTATGAGTACAAGATATTTAGCAATAGCTGGCGTATAATTTGTCAGTCGCTTTTCCGCAGGTTGTGAATTTGCTCACTACTATCGCCGACTCATGTGAATATCAGCCCGCTATAGGTGCTGCGGACCGATATTCACTTCGTTCACGGCTCAGTAGTGTAGCAAATTAGCCAACCTGCTCTATGCTCCTGCCAATATTATACGCTAGCTTTTGTTTTACTTAATACAATGTGTTAGGAGGAGGGTTGTAAAATGGCAACAGGGGAACTTATACTATTGGCTAATGCAGGTGTGCTGATAGTTTATAAACAAACAAAAATTTTAATAGATGGTTTATACAAAGACCTTGGCGCCCATTTTACGGATATTCCAGGTGAAATTTGGCAGCTTATGAAAAATGGTAAAGGTGATCTGGCTGATATAGATTATATACTGTTCACCCATTCTCATTATGACCATTATTACAGTCCGTATTTAAGAACCTATTTAGCCAATAATAAAGTAAAAGGTCTGGTTTTGCCTCCTATGGATACAACAAATGGTTTGCTGGCAGATTATAAAACTTACGGCAATAAACAAATAGTGTTTACCGGAGACAACAAAGCTTTATTACAGGACGATATTATATTAAAACGTTTTATTATCAGGCATGTTGATAAAAAATATCATGACGTGCCGGTGCAGTGTTTCTTGTTTGAAACACCGGAGGCAAAAATACTGCTGCTTTCCGACAGCGATTATGAAGAAGAATTATTTGCTCCCTATAAAGGTCTGGTTGTGGATTATCTCTTTGTGACGCCGGTGTTTTTCAATAGTCCTCATGGACGTAAAATAATTTTTACATACTTAAAAGTGAAAAAAATCATTATCTATCATCTGAATGCAAGTAATGAAGACAGATATGGCTATTATAAAATGGTAACACGAGATGTAGAGAAATATGCCGGAGCTGCTGAAATAGTACTCTGGAATAAACTGGGACAACATATTCCCTTTTAACCGTAGGAGGAAGAAAAAGATGATCTATTTAGAAAGCAAAAGTTTTGACCCACATTTTAATCTAGCAATGGAACAATTTATTTTTGACCAAATGGACAGAAATGAGGAATATTTTTTTCTCTGGCAAAATGCCAATACTATCGTGGTAGGAAAGCATCAAAATACTATTGCAGAAATTAATCAAAAGTTCGTGGAAGAAAACAATGTTTCCGTAGTACGCAGATTATCAGGCGGAGGCGCAGTGTACCATGACATGGGAAACTTGAACTTTACTATTATTGTGTCACGGACTGACAAAATGGCAGATTTTGATTTCTCCAGATTTTGTCTGCCGGTAGTTAACGCTTTGCAAAAACTGGGAGTTAACGCGGAAATTAATGGCAGAAATGATATTACCATTGACGGGAAAAAGTTTTCCGGGAATTCCCAATACATGAAACAGGGAAGAATTATGCATCATGGAGCCATCCTTTATGCCTCTGACTTGACTAAAGTCTCCAAGGCGTTAATTGTATCTAAGGACAAAATCGCCTCCAAGGGAATAACTTCCGTGCGCAGCAGAGTTACTAATGTAGTTGATTACATGAAGGACAAGGTGCCTCTGGAAGTATTCAAAAAAGCTTTACTGGAGGAAATGAGTAAGAGAGAAACTATCCGGAAGCATGAACTGACTCCGGAAGAAATAGAGAAAATAAAAGAAATTCAAAAAGCCAGGTATGATACTTGGGAATGGAATTATGGGAAGTCTCCTAAATATGATATAGAAAAAGAACGCTATATAGAAGGCTGTGGTAAATTCCAGCTGAACATAAATGTTAAGGATGGTCTTATTACCGCTTTTGATGTATTCGGTGATTATTTTGGCAACGGGGATAAAGAAGACGTACAAAAACTTTTACAGGGTGTGAAGATTAATCGTGAGGCCTTGACAAAGGTCTTGGCAGATTTCCCTTTGGAAAAATATTTTCATAATCTGCCTAAAAAAACTTTTGTAGATATGATTGTAGAGTAACATTGAGAGATAATGTATCTTAGTATTAGGCAAAAAGTTTGCTGAATTACAATATAAATAGGGGAGTGAGAATATGAACGGTATGATGAAATGCGTAATTAAAGCAGCCCCCGGTCCCGGCAATCTGGAATTAGTGGAACGGGCTATTCCTCAGGTAGGACCAAATGATGTTTTGGTTAAAGTCCATTCTTTGGCAGTTTGCGGAACTGATGTGCATATTATGCACTGGAACGAATTTGCCAGTACGAGAATGACTCCGCCTACGGTTATCGGCCACGAATTTTCCGGTGAAGTTGTGGAATGCGGCGCACTGGTTAAACAAATTAAAATCGGCGATGCAGTTTCTGCTGAGACTCATATCGTCTGCAATACTTGTGATGTCTGCCATAATGGTAATGCGCATGTTTGTCCACATACTAGTGTGATTGGCTTAAGCAGAGATGGTGCCTTGGCTGAATATATTTCTATACCAGCATCAAATGCAGTAGTGTTTGAAAAATTTGCCAGCTGGGAAGAACTTAGTCTCATGGAACCCTATGTGGCAGCAGTTCATGCGGCAACCCAGTTTTCGGTGGCAGGTAAGACCGTCGCTGTTATTGGTTGCGGACCTATCGGGGCTATGGGAGTAGGCATAGCCCAAAAATGCGGGGCATCTAATGTAATCGCCATAGAACCTGTGGCAGAACGAGGAAAAATGGCTTTGCTCATGGGAGCAGATAGTCTTATCGATCCTATTAAAGAAGACGTGGCCAAGGCAGTTCCTGCTGCTAACGGCGGCAATAAAATTGATGTAGTCCTGGATTTTTCCGGTAATGTAGGAGCTATTGCTTCCAGTCTTTCATATATTAAACCGGAAGGAAAAATCGCCGTGCTGGGACTATCTGATAAAAAACTCAGTTTTCAATTAGACGAGTTTGTGTACAGGGGCATTACCCTTAAAGGGATTGCCGGACGGAGAATGTATCAAGATTGGGAAACAGGCAAAGGTCTTTTGGCAGGTGGATTAGATCTGTCCCATATTATTACTCATAAACTTCCCATGAGTGAATTTCAGGAAGGATTGCGCCTCATGGAACATGGTGAGTGTTGTAAGTGCGTGCTTATTCCTTAATCGTCAGATAATCCAAGGAGTGGGAGCTTTTGCTTAAATAGTGTGCTATAATTAGAAACAAATGAATTTCTAATGATATTTAATGAGAGGTGCAGCAATGGCTAATTTACGCAATGCAAAATCAATTATGAAGTATGCTTTTAAAGAATCCCTGCCGGATACGGCAGTAGCAAAGGCTTTGGAAAACAAGAAATTTCCGGAAGGGAAACTTGTTTTGGTAGCCATAGGTAAAGCAGCTTGGCAGATGGCTCACAAGGCGGCAAGCACTTTAGGGAAAAAATTGACCTGTGGTATCGTCATCACTAAATATGACCATTCCAAAGGAAAAATACCAAAAGTAGAGATTTGCGAAGCAGGGCATCCCGTTCCTGATGACAATTCTTTTAAAGCAACTGCCAAAGCCATTGAAATGGTTTCAGGACTTGGCAAAAAAGATACAGTGGTTTTTCTGGTTAGCGGTGGTGGTTCTGCCTTATTTGAAAAGCCTTTGATTCCTGCAGAAGAATTACAGCAATTAACCAAGCAGTTTTTAGCTAAAGGCATGGATATTGTGGAAATTAACACCTTGCGGAAACGTCTGTCCGCAGTAAAGGGCGGCAAGTTTGCCCAATTGTGCAAACCTGCTCAGGTTTTCACTGTAGTATTGTCTGATATTATCGGCAGTCCTTTGGATATGATTGCCTCCGGCCCTGCTTATCCTGATAGTTCTACAACTAAAGAAGCAATGGAAATCGTGAAGAAATATGATTTGCAAATGACAGACACAGCTTTGGACCTGCTGAAACAAGAAACACCAAAGCGGTTGGATAATGTAACAACTGTGGTCACAGGCAGCGTAAGTATGCTATGTAAGGCCGCTGAACATAAGGCTAAAGAACTGGGTTACAAAACAATTATGCTTACCTCTTCTTTGGACTGTGAGGCTAGAGACGCAGGAAGCTTCTTGGCAGCAATCGCCAGAGAGCATGGGGCAAGTGCAAGACCCATGGCCTATATTGCCGGCGGAGAAACGGTGGTACATTTAACAGGCAAGGGCAAAGGCGGCCGTAATCAGGAGATAGCTTTGGCAGCAGCAGCGGGTATTGCCGGGCTGAAAAATGTGGTAGTTCTGTCAGCAGGCAGCGATGGTACTGATGGACCTACAGATGCAGCAGGTGGTATCTGCGATGGCACTACTGCGGGGAAGCTTTTGCAACAGAATATCCACATTGATCAGGTTCTGCAGGAGAATGCTTCCTATAATGCATTAAAGGCTGTTAACGCCTTAATTATTACCGGTCCCACGGGCACCAACGTCAACGATTTGGCTTTAGTTTTGATAAATTAATATTTTCTTTGCAAAGCATCAGACATTGTTCTGATGCTTTTTTTGTGATTAAAATGTGATATGTGAGAATAAGCATTGACAAAAGCATGGAAGAAACCTATAATATGAAATAAAAACGACTGATAGTCATTTAACGACTTATAGTCATAAAGAATATAAACGATTTGAAAAGAAGGGATGGGTAAGGATGCCGAAGCTGACAGAGGCAAGAAAAGAAATGATGGGCAAGTTGATTAAGGATAAAATTTTTACAGAAGCGTTGCATTTATTAAAAGAAAAAAAAGGCATACTTTTTACAATGGATGATTTAGCTCATAACGTAGGAATTTCCAAAGGAGCTTTATATAGTTATTTTACTGATAAACAAGCAGTGATTATGTACCTGGCAGAAAGAGTTGCCGATGAAATGGCTGAAGGATTACAAGACATTGACAAGCGTTATCCTCATGAATATGAAAACAATTTACTTCGCTATTGTTCTTTGGCATTAAAAATTAAAAACAAGTACAAATATATTAATTTAGCAAATTTGTTTTTTGCTTTTGATACTGTAATTAATGATAAAAATATTTGCATGATTGTAGAGCCTACTGTTAAAATTCGGGCCCATTTAATTGAATTTTTTACCCAAGGAATAGAAAGAGGAATTTTCAAAAAAAAGTCTCCCATGGCTTTAACTCTTCTGTGCAGTTCAGTTTTTAGAGGATTGGAACTGGTTAGTGTCATTAATAAAGAGAAAAAAATATTTAACCAGAAACAAATGGAAGAAGAAATGCAGCAATTATTACTGGAAGCAGTTTTAGCAAAATAAGAATTAAGATATTGGCAGGAAGATTTGTATAGGAGGCTGGCATGGGCATTATAGATACATCGTTGAAAAAGCCGGTAGCTGTTATTATTTGCACCTTAGCTATCTCCCTTTTTGGGTACTATGTTTACAAAGGTATGCCAAGACAGAAAAGACCTGATACAGACTTCCCTATGGTTACCATTGTTACTACTATGAGCGGAGCTAATGCTACAGTTATGGATAATGATGTAGCTGATGTGTTGGAAGATCAGTTAAATGGTATTTCCGGTGTTACCAGTCTTAGGTCTTGGAGTTATCCGGGTCGTACTGTTACTCTGGTAGAATTTACCATGGATACTAATGTTAACGATGCAGCCAGTGATGTTAGAGATAAGGTGGCAGCTGCTGAGAAAGACCTGCCGGACGATGCAGATACCCCTATTGTATCCAAACTGGATTTAACCACTTCATCAGTTATTCAATTGGCAGTTACAGGAGATGCTACGGAAAAAGAGAAATCCTATTACGTAGATAAAATCCTTAAGCCTAAGCTGCAATCAGTTAGTAACGTAGGTTCTATTGAAACAGCAGGATATAGAGACAGAGAAATCCGTATTTGGGTAAAACCTGAGACACTCCATGCCAGAGGTCTTGTCATGGATGATATTGCTACAGCTGTTAACCAAAAACACGTAGAATTGCCTGCCGGCAGCATAATATCAGGGGAAAATGATGTTGATCTTAGAGTAAATGCAGAATATGCCAGTGTAGATGAACTCAAGAGCTTGCCGATTTTTACTAAGGACGGCTCTGTAGTCAGGTTAGGGGAAATAGCTACAGTATCTGACGGGTTTGCAGAAGTAGAAAGTCTGGCTTTGGATAATGAACAGCCTACAACAATTGTCAGCGTCAAAAAACAGAGCGGTGCCAATGAAGTAGAGCTTTGCAACAATATAATAAAAACTATTGAGCAATTAAAAAAGAACATGCCGGATAATATTAAACTGACAGTTCTTTATAATCAGGCAGACTTCGTTAAGCGGTCTTTGGATGGTGCAGCCAGTGATGCCATTAGTGCTGTAATCCTTTGCTCTATTTTAATGTTCATCTTTTTGCAGACTTTCCGCGCTACTTTTGTTACGGTTATCGCTATCCCTGTTTGTCTCCTTGGCAGTTTTATTTTTATGCGCAAGCTGGGCATTACACTGAATGGTGTTTCCATGATGGGTATTTCGCTTTCTGTAGGTATGGTTGTAGATGCAACTACAGTAGTTTTGGAAAACGTAGATCGTCATTTGCATGAAGGTGATAATTCCATGCTGGCAGCCAGCAAAGGTGCTCAAGAAGTGGCTTTCTCAGTAATAGGCGGTGTATTAACTACCGTAGTTGTGTTTTCCCCTATTGCTTTTATGAGTGGGGTGGTAGGAAGATTTTTCCGCTCATTCGGTATGACGGTTATCTTAACAATTAGTTTGTCATTGGTACTATCAATGACTGTCGCACCTTTCCTTTGCTCAAGAATTTTAAAGCTGACAAAACTCAGCAAGGTAGGAGAATTTTTTAATAAACAATTCGGCGTTATGGAACAGTTTTATCGGAAAGTTTTGACCCGGGCAGTTTATCATAGACGGACTACCATGCTTATTGCGGTCGGACTTTTTGTGACAGGTGTAATCTTCGCAAAGCTACTTGGCTCATCTTTTATACCAAATTCCGATGAAGGTTATTTTAAAATTTCTTGTGAAATGCCCAGCGGCACATCTATCGAAGAGACCACCAGAACTCTTCAAGATATGTCAGCCATGATTAAAGAAAATCCTTACGTAGATTATACCTTTGCAGCCATTGGTAATAACGTAGGCCGGGAAAAGGATCAAGGAACTATTTATGTGAGCCTGATTCCTCGTGGTAAACGGCCTCGCTATGATGTTATTCAAGACCAACTTCGTACCAAAACAGATCAATTTAAAGATGTGAAATCTACCTATGCTACCTTTGCCGGTAAAGATGTGACCATGACATTGACCGGACCTAGTGTAGAAGAACTGGTCCCATTGGCGAACAGGATGGTAGACAAGGCTATGGCTACCGGTAACTTCCTGGATATGGATACAGATGTGCGACTTACAAAACCGGAATATGATGTAAAGTTAGACAGAGGCATGACAGACCAGATGAATGTAAATGTTAGGGCTCTGAGCACAGAACTGTATTCCGTTTTTGGCGGTAAAAAAATCGGCGTATATAAAGACAATGGTTACCGTTATGACATTCGTATGATGGCTTCCGAAAACGAGCGAAATGATTTAAGCGCTCTTGACAAGGTTTACGCCAAAAATGCCAGAGGAGATATTCTGCAGGCAAAAAACATGTTTAATGTAGAAAAGACTCAAGGACCCAATGTAGTAAAACGCTACGATAGACAAAGGTGCGTAACTTTAACGGCCAACGTTACTAAAGACTATTCCAGCGGTGAGGCCATGACCTATTTGACTAATCTGTTGAAGGAAGAAGCACCGGGTGAGTCGGAAATTAATATTATTCCTACAGGCCTTAGTAAATATATGGTAGACGATTTTAAAAGCCTGGGTATCTCATGTATCATAGCAATTTGCTTGGTTTATGTGGTAATGGCAGTACAGTTTGAGTCGTTCTTACATCCTTTCGTAGTTATGTTTTCCTTGCCGTTACTGACACCGGGAGCTTTCGGCTTGCTATATTTAACCGGCTGCAAGTTGGATATTCTGAGTTATATGGGATTGATTTTGCTGGTTGGTATCGTTGTTAATAATGGCATTATTCTGGTGGACTTTATAAATCAGGAGCGAGCCAAAGGCATAGATACAGTCCAGGCAGTTATTAATGCAGGACCAATGCGACTAAGAGCAATCCTCATTACTGCTTTATCAACCTTGTTGGGAGCAGTACCTGCAGCTTTAAAATTAACCGAAGGATCGGATATGCGGCAATCTATGAGCATTACTATTTTTGGTGGTTTGTTTACATCAACATTTTTAACCTTACTGGTTATTCCCGTAGTGTACTTAATAGTGGATGACCTTAAAGATAAGGCTATAAACAAATATCATGAAATAGCAGAAAAAATTAAAGCAAAGTATATTTATACCGGAAGGAGGCAGAACCAGCATGATTAAAGTAAAAACACATAAAAAAATAGTTCTTGCAGCAGTAATCATGTTGACTGTTCTAGGTGGCTATTTATATAATGCAGCTTCCAGACATACCGTTACCGCTGCACCTGTAGCTGCTAGAGTTCAAGTAGCAAAGGCAGTGTATGCTGATAATTTTGATGAAGGAATGAATACTACAGGAACACTGCGGGCTAATGCAGATGTAGTAATTAAATCCAAAGTAGAAACAACGATTAAAGATTACGTTGTGAAAAAAGGGCAAAGGATAGAGGCAGGACAACTTCTGGTGGAATTGGAACATCATAATCAGACAGCCCAGGTTCAGGCTGCTCAATCCCAAATATCTGTTAACGAAGCAGCGGCAGCAAGTGCTCATGCTGAACTGACTAATGCTATAGCAGAACAACGCAGATATGACACTTTGGTGGAAAGCGGTGCTGTCAGCAGGCAGCAGGCAGATGCTAAACAGACTGTGCAAAAAGTCGCAGCCGGGGATTATGCCAGAGCCAATTCTAATGTGGAACAGGCTAATGCCCAACTGGCGGCAGCAGAAGCTACTCTCAACGATTATTTGTTAATAGCACCTTTTAACGGCATCGTTTTGGATGATTACGATATGAGTGTAGGCAGCAAAGTAGCTAAGGATACTAATGTTCTCAGGGTTGCTGATATTGATAAACTGAAATTAACGGTTAGCATTCCGGAAAATGAAATGGGACGCATCAAGGTAGGAATGCCGGTAAAGATAGCTTGCAACAGTTTGCCGCAAGAAAGTTTCAAGGGTATGGTGGAAAATATTAATCCATATATTGACACCAATACCCACATGTTGAAAGCTGATGTATCCATTGATAATAAGAGTACAGGTTACCGGCTGAAACCGGGGATGTTTGCTAAAGTTATATTAGTGGAAAAAGCTCAGCAGAAAGCACTGGTTATTCCTAAAGAAGCAGTGCGGCAGGACGGAACTGTTTTAGTAGCAGAAGATGGTAAAGCTAAAATAGTTCACGTAACGGTAGGACTGACAGCAGATAAATTAGTATCTATCAGCCAGGGGATTAAAGAGGGGGATATAGTTGTTATTAGTGGTGGAAAGTCTGTGAAAGACGGGGACCGGGTAACATATAAGGAAGACCCTCAGTAAATAAGGACTGATTAACAGTCTTTATTATATAATTCTCAAAGGAGCTGAATAAAATGAAAAAAACTATTATTTTGGGTATTACTGCAATTATGACGATGGCATTTGTAGGTGTAGCTTCTGCACAGCTTGAACCTGATGCTGATGGTGTAATGCACTATGTTCCACCTAAAGAAAGTGTTGTTCTTCAGAATGGTGAAGAGCCTTCAACTATTTGGGCTACTGACAACAATTAAAGTGCGTAAAAGCAAAGAGGCTGTAACACAATGACAAAAATCATTGTGTTACAGCCTCTTTGCTGCATTAAATTAAGAATTTGCTGTTAGAACCTAACAGAATTTAGGCTCCTCACCCAAATTTTAAAGGCTTTAAATATTTGCCTCCGTCTGTTTCTACAATAACGGTGCCTTCGCATTTGGCGTTATCGGCAGAAACGGTTTGCCGGCTCAGATTGATAGTAGTATCTTTTGTTAGCGTTGTGCCTTGATAAGTAACACCTAAATTTTCTTTATCAGTATAGGCGATAAGGCAGGAATTAAATTTTTTCTCTGCTATAGCAGGTTTAGCATAGTTGTAGTACCAATCTTCTAATTCAGCTTGAGAAAGATCCGTGGATTTGATTTTTACTACGGAAATTTTACCGGGAGCAGGGGCTCCCTTAACTGTTATGCTTTCAGCATTTTTATAAATCTGCGAAGCCGGTTTTTGTGTTCTGCCGCAGCCAATAACAATAAGTACAAGCAAACCCATAAACAAAACTGCCAATAAAGTTTTTCTCTTTAGCATTTATTTCACCTCCGCAAGACAATAGAAAGATAATTGATATTTATTATTATATAATAAATAAACTCAAAAAGCAAGAGGCGGATAACTAACAAAACACCCCCAAGTAAGAATGTTAAAATTCTTTATTCGGGGGTGCTGTTATGAAGGGGCATTAGACCTTATTAAACGTTAGCAGGTTGTTTCGTTTGTTCGGCTTTCGGTACCCAAATGCCGATTTCTTTGCGCAGAGGTTCACCGCTTTCTTTAAGAGAAACTTTGCCGGACATAATCAGATTATCTGCTACAATATCCTTCATCGCTTCACGAATTTTTGCAGTTTCCAAAGTACTAACCGGACTAGCGATATTAATTCTTTTGCTCTTTCCGGCAGCGTCTTTAAATTGTAAAACCAAAGTAGTTTGCATAGCCATTTTATTGTCTCCACCTCCTTTCACTTAATTTTTTTGGATCTCCTTTCTCCCTTAAGCTTATGCTTCGGACAGTAGATGTCTTTCTCTTACATAAATTCCGGACTTGGTATGTTTGATCATATGACCAAAGGCCATACCATGTTTATAAAGAACTTCAGCACTAGCTTGGGGATTTATGTTCTTAAAAGCAAAATCCTTTTTTACCGGTTTGCCGTTGGCATTTACACCAACGTTGGCACTGACCAGTATTTCCGTGGTTTGAATTTCTTTTTTAATAGCCATTTTGTGTTCCTCCTTTCTTTCTGGTTTGTTAGGCTTTTGCCCCTTCACTTAATAAATGTCCGCAGCAGGGTAAAATGTGCAAAAATTTTTGGGGAAATGTGCTTATATGTGGGCAGAATTGTAGATAAAATCAAGACAATTTGTTTATATACATTAAATATGCTAAAAAGTGAGTTGCTCCATTAGGTTATTACCGCTTATATTTAATACGGTACCAAAAATTGAAAGGCGCTTTTCCGAAAGGGAAAGGAACATGAAAAAAGCAGATATTGTCCAATTGGTAATTCTAGTGCGCCAAGGTTCCGCAAGAGCCCAGGAGGTACTTATGCAGCGCTTTAGACCATTAATCTTTGCACTGTACGAACAGAAACGTTATGAAACTATTCAAGATGAATTAGCCGGTATTTGTCAGGTGGCTATCTGGGATGCCATTCGTCAATACAAGGGTAAAATCACAGAAGAATTTCCGGGGTACATTAAAGGGTATTTAGAAAATGTCCTAAACAATGCAGCCAGACAAAAACGTAGATATTTCTATCGAGAAGGTACAAATCTTTCTGAGTTTCAATTCCCCAAAGTAGAAAGCTTTGACGGCAGCTTAATTACCAAAACAGATCTGCTTAAAGCCTTACGGAGGCTTACAATCAGGGAACGTTACCTGATCTGGGCTCGCTATTTCCGCTGTTACCGATTGGCCCATATGTCAGAAATGCTCAAAACTAATCGTTTTGAACTGAACAGGGAAATAAACAGAGTCCTCAATAAGCTGCGCCGGTGGTGTTCATAGTTCCGCACAAAAAAAACATCCTTCTAATGAAGGATGTTTTTTCATAAGCTGATATATTGTTTCTTTGCTATTATAAACCCAAAGCTTTTTCGGCAGATTCAGGTAACTTAGGAGCATCTGCGTTAAACCATTTCTTATAAATCTTCCCATAGGTTCCGTCTTTTTTCATATCGGCGATAGCTTTATTGACCTTGGTTTGTAAATCTTTATTATCTTTGTTCATAACAAAACCCAAAAGTTCTGATTTGGAATCAGCAATGGTAATAACTTTAACCTTGCCTTTGCCTTTTCCTTCCAGGGAGGAATAATATTCTCCCACGGGTTTATCAACAATAGCGGCAGGGGCATTGCCTACCTGCATTTCTAAAAGAGCTTCGGAACTGTTGTCAAACTGTTTAACAGTCATGCCATGGGACTCACCGTATTTAGCACCGGTGGTACCAACCATAACAGCTACGTTTTTACCCTTTAAATCAGCAGCACTTTTAACAGGACTGTCTTTGGGAACAACTATAGCTAATTTTGATTCATAGAAAGGAGCAGCAAAGCAAACCTTTTTGGAACGCTCTTTGGTCATGGTCATACCCGTTGCCGCAATGTCAACTTGTTTGGACAAGATAGCAGGAATAATTCCGTTAAAGGGAATGTTTTCCATTTTAGTAGTCATCCCTAGGCGTTTGGCCACTTCTTTAATCATATCAATTTCCATGCCTTCGTAATCTGCATCATTGCCCTTAGTTGATTTGTCTTTGAATTCAAATGGCACATATGTTGCATTGGTAGCAATGCGCAAAACCTTGCTTTCAGCAGCTTTGGCAGGAGCCGCTTTCTTTTCCTCTTTTTTACCGCCGCAGCCGGCTATAACTAAAAGACTCATAGCCATGGTAACCGCAACTAATACTTTTTTCTTTAAACTCATTATAAATTCCCCCAATTCGCTATATATAACGCGAATAATTATACAACTAAACAGCATAAATAGTCAAGGAAAATTAAATTATGATTATAAAAATAACATAATAAAAATATGCTTATAATTTATCTTATATTACAATTTATTCCATATATTTTACTTTTAATCAATAGACTTTTCCGTTATACTTAAAAAGCCTCTGAGAAAGGAGGTGCTTCTTATGGAAAATTCCTTTTTTTCTGGGAAAAGTTGCTTGTTCAGCTAATCGCCGGTTTGGCAGTAGTGTACTTTGTTTACTGGCTGAATCACAGGTAGTTGAGGCAACAAAAAGACGTGGCAGCTACCACGTCTTTTTTTGTTGCCTCTTATGGAATAAATCCCTTTTTTGGGTAAATTTATGATAACATGTTAAAAAAAAATGTCAATAAAAAACCTGTGTGTGTTACAATGAAAATAGGAATTACATAATACCTAAGAAAAGGGGAATAATAAAATGGCTAAATTTACATTTGCTCACAACAATTTTAATGTCTTGGATCTGGAGAAAAGCTTAAAATTTTACGATGAGGCTTTAGGTCTCAAAGAAGTACGCCGCAAGCAAGCAAAAGACGGCAGCTTCACCTTAGTATATTTAGGAGATGGTGTGACTCCACACCAATTAGAATTAACATATTTGAAAGACCGCACCAAACCATATGATTTAGGAGAGGACGAATTCCACTTGGCCTTTAGAACGGACGATTTTGAGGCTGCTCATGCCAAACATAAAAAAATGGGCTGTATCTGTTACGAAAATACCGCCATGGGCATTTACTTTATTTCCGACCCGGACAACTACTGGCTGGAAATAGTGCCCCAAAAGTGACAGGCACCAATGGCGACACCGTCGCCAAAAGTGCCTGGCACCAATGGAGACAAGGGGTCAATGTAAATCATATTCGACGGGAATATTGCCGGAGTAAGGTAAAGGGGTTCCGTAAGGGTCTGTGGCCGGACTGAATGTCCAGCTATAAACAGCATTTACGGCAGCGTTATCCAGCAACGGATAACCGGAAGAGGAGGCAACTGAAGCACTTGCTACCCGGCCATTGGCATTGATGTCAATGTGAACCACAACAGTACCTTGCTGACCGGCAGAACGGGCGGCAGCAGGGTAAGTTTTGCCACCTGACAGCAGGCGGGGACGAATGGAGAGCTCACCTTCGCCCGGTCTTTTGGTGCTTTCCGTATTTTCGCCGGAATTGCCCTTCCCGACCTGAGTACTGTTGCCCTTTTCCGAAGTGCCGGTAGCCTGTTCGCTTTCTGACGTACCAGTTCCGGAAGAATTGCCCCCCGTGGAATTGCCGGCTGCAGACGGTGCAGAAGTATCGGTATCCCTGGTAGTACCAGTGTTATTGGTGTTTGCAGGGACAGCACTTTCCGCAGAATTCCTATCATTATTTATATTGTCATTATTAACCGTCGACTCTACAGAGTCGGCGGTTTTTTCCTTAGCACCTGAAGAGGCCTCTGATGTAGCGGTAATCTTGTTTTCCTGTGAACCGGAACTAGGCAGATCTACGATATTAACTTCGATTATTTTAGCGGCCAAGGGTTTAGGCAAAATAATGAGTATCCCTGAAAGGAGGCCGGCAATGGCAAGATGTACGGCAAACGCCGTGCCTACACCCCAGGCTAAACGTTTTCTTTTTTCCATATTTCCCTCTATTTATCCATAGTGGCCATACCGATACGGGTTACTCCCACTTGTTTTAATTTATCCAGCACATTAATTACTGTGCCATAGCTGGTTTTTTCGTCAGCACGGACAATTACTGCAAAATTGGCATTGTTTTGCACATTGTTCTTGGCCTGGGTCAAAATAGTGTCCAAGGGCATTTGCTTATCACCTAACCAGGTAGACCCGTCCGTCTTAATTGCCACAATAAAGTCAGTGGTTGTCTGGGTGACAGCACTCTGGGCAGCCGGCAATTGTAAAGGTATAGTTTTGACTTGAGTTAGGAACATGGTAGTCATAATGAAAAAAATCAGCAATAAAAAAACCATATCAATCATGGGACTGATTTGAATATTAGGAATGGAAGAAGTGTTTTTATGTCTAAGTTTAAACATTTCTCATTCCTCCTTGGGTTGTTCTGTTGTTAAAACTTCCAAAAGAGACCGGCTGATATCTTCAATATCCATGGTGATTTTGTTTAATCGATGGATAAAATAAGTATGCAGACAAATAGCCAGCACGGCAATGCACAGACCGAATACGGTGGTGATTAGGGCTTCTGCCACACCGGCTGTTACCGCTAAAGGATTGTCCCCGCGAAAATTAAAATTGTTAAAAGCACTCATCATACCTGTAATAGTTCCCAGTAAACCAAGAATAGGGGATAGAGTAACGATAACGCTTAAATAAGAAAGGGATTCTTCAAAATGACTTATGACACGTTCTGCCTGGCTTTCTACATAGGCAGTAGAACGTGCATAAGAATGATGCTCGGCTAGAACTGTAGCCGCAAACTTGGCAGTTTCGCCTTTGGTAGCCACAGCCAATTTCCCGGCTTCAGTTAGTTTGTCTTCGGCCAGTAGTCGGCAAAAATCTAAGGAAAAACGAGAACCGGAATCAGCCTGCTTATAAAAAAGATATCGCTCTACAGCTAGAACGACTGCGGCTAGAGAACAAAGAAGCAAGGGCCACATAATGAGTCCACCTCTTTGAAAATAAGTTAAGGCAGTAGTAAAAATAGACATGATAAATCCTCCTTTGAATAACAGTTTTATTATACTATATTCAACTGGCAATTGGCATAATCTTTTTTTAGCCATACACAATATAAATGTGCAGGTACTGGATACTGTTTCTGCTAAGAATGTTTATTCTTTGATTGAAAATTGACTGATAATTTGTTAATATATTAATATATAGAGGAAACGAGGTATGCCTGATATTTGAATCAGACTTAAAAAAGGGTGTATTCTCGATAATGTTTTGCTAAAAGGGGAACTTATGGGGAAAAATATATGCAGAGTTATTAGTTTAAGCTTATCCTTGGGTTTTATGGGGACAATGTCTGTAGGGGAGAGCGTAGCATTACCGCAAGCTGACATGTTGGACAAAGTAGTAATAACAGCCACACGGACGCCGGTAACCAAAACAAAAATTTCCCAACAGGTAGAAACCATTACCAAAGAAAAAATTAAGGCATTAGGTGCAACTGATGTGTCAGATGCTTTAAAACAGGCAACGAATTTAGATCTGAGCAAGCATGGTATGATCGGCAGTGCAGTACAGCTGCGAGGTATGAATACAGCCCATACTCTTATTCTGGTAGATGGCCGGAGGGTAGCCGGTGAAGACAATATCACCACAGCTAATGCTTATGAACTGGATAGAATTAATATTGATACTGTGGACCGTATTGAAATTGTCCGTGGCCCGGGAAGCGCTATTTACGGTAGTGATGCTTTAGGCGGAGTTATTAATATTATCACGGCCAAGTCTGCTACGCCTAAGACTACTGTGGGTACAGAAATTTCCAGCCGTGCTAATACTGCCTATTTTGCTTACGGCAGTGGACAGCAGGGAAAGTTCAATTTTAATTTGGCAGGACGCTTAGCTAAGGTTAGAGCCAATTATGACGATAACAGGGCCTGGTCCAATTTGTATGGACCCCGCCGGTTCCTGGATTTTAGCGGCACCTATAGTTTTGACCCTAATCATGATTTAACTTTAGATATGAATTTCATGAAAGAACAATTGCAACAGGATTATCAGGATGATCCAACTTCTATGCCTCCTTTGGCAGGTCAGAGAGAGTGGTTCAATAATGTGCGCAGCAATTATGCATTGACCTACCATGGCAAAGACAGTAGGCATGATTACAAAGTGCGTACATATTATAGCCTCCTCCAAAAACATTCCTACCAAAAAAATCAGGGTAAGTGGCAGGATTTTGACCGGACAAATTATAGTATGTGGGTAGTAGATGCCCAGGATGCATGGCAGATGGATGATAAGCATCGCTTTACATATGGCACAGAATATAAACATAATTTTGTAAAAGGAACTCGCCTAGGGGATGGTGGAGAGGCAGGATACACAGTATCCGAAAGTGACATCACAAAAAATGCTTCAGAAAAGGCTCTCCACGATTACTCAGGTTTCCTGCAGGATGAATGGCAGATAACACCTAAACTTTACATTGTTCCGGCCTTGCGCTATGGCTGGCACAGCAGCTTTGGTTCTCATGTTGATCCTAAATTGGGAGTCACCTATGAATTCAGTCTCTCATCCAGATTGAAAGCTAATGTAGGTCGAGGCTATAAAGCTCCCGGCATTTCTGAACTCTATGAAACTATGACGAGAAATATGGGCGGGATGCGGATTAATGTTCTTAACAATCCTGAACTCCAGCCGGAAGTGGCTACTTCTTATGACATTAGTTTAGAAGGAGAGAAAAATAATAATTGGGGAAAAATAACCTATTTTGCCAACAAGGTTAGTGACTTAATTAACTACAAAATTACGTCAACGGGACACATGCAGGGTGATTTGCGGTATTATAATATTGATAAGGCAGATATAAATGGTGTGGAACTGGAAGTGGGACGTAAGTTTACTCCTCAATGGCAAGTAAAGGCTGTTTACAATTATCTGGATGCAAGGGACAGCGCCACTAATCAACGTTTAGGCAATAGGGCTAATCAGACAGCCCAGCTGGAATTAATTTATCGGGACAAAGAGGTTGATCCTTTGACTGTAACATTATGGAATCAGTGGAATCTTGGCTATCATTATGAGTGGACATCTCTGGGACGCCGTGGCATGGTGAATAATTATCAGGATTTCACCTTCTCTACTTTGAATTTAGCGGTACACAAAAAGTGGGGTAAATACAGTGCCTGGGTTGGTTTGGATAATATTTTCGATAAAAAGTTTAATCCAACGGAAGACGTGCCTTTTACTATTGAAGGTCGCACTTGGCGTGTGGGAGCTGAAATTTCTTTTTAATATATACTATGGTAACAATGCTTAGCCTTATAGTATGGGGCACA
>Ga0183095_11354_pt1 | contig 20372 bp, 22 predicted proteins | sample BioMet4_FD_130346 | JGI IMG/M metagenome (GOLD analysis project Ga0183095, IMG submission 130346) | Microbial communities from bioreactor (seeded with sewage sludge) at LBNL, California, USA - Biofuel metagenome 4 (v2) (version 3) | ecosystem: Engineered > Bioreactor > Anaerobic > Unclassified ...
GACGGCCGCACTTGCCGCAGAATACGGCATCCCTCTAAAGGCGCCTATGGAGGTCAGTGACAAGATTTCCCCCCACACACACGTGGATGAGGTCCGGTTCCGGCCATATGACGGCATCCGATACCCAGAACACGCGAAGATTACCATCGACGGCGTTCCCGCTGAGATTGATGCGGTCATGCCCATTGCAGGGCCCTACGGTGGTGTCGGCTATGTTCTGTGCGTATGGAAAATGAGTGATGGGAAGATCGTCCATTACCCCTACTACAAAATCGAAAGCCAGCCGGGTGCCCCCACCAATCATGATTTCAGGCAGTGGGGCTTTGAGGCGAAGGGTATCCCGCTTTCCGGGCTGGATGTCTTGGAACGGTTCCAGCAGGCCGATGTCGTAGTAACGGACGACGCTTGGTGTGCCTTGCAGATTAACAGCGCGCTCGAGCTTCTCGATAAGGAGAGGCATGGCAACGTCGTTGCCGTGTCCTGTTGGGCTGGCACGAGCCGGGTGCCGGACTATTCGTTCGCCCCATTGGAGGGGCGCAACGTCGTGTACGTTCCGACTTTGCACAAGGATTCCCTGGTGGCTGGTGTGAAACTTACCGAAGCCCTCACACAAGTTGGCGTTCGCAGCTTTCACGTTTTGATGACGCCATTTGCCTCCAGTGAAGATCAAATTAAGAATTCCAGATTGGAATGCGGGAATGAAGCCTGTGAGAGGGCTTCTGTTTTTTCAAATTGCAGTATTTTATTAATGTTAGATGGCCTTGATAAGGCTTGGGAATTTGCTAGATACAAGTGTTTCTGTGAGCAAGAGAGATTGCTCGATGAGCATAAACGGAACATAGAAGAATCCGTTCCAAATTTATTCATGCCGATTTCTGAAATAATTGATAGTTGCGAGCAAGGAAAGCCAGATGATAGTTTATCGTTTTCAAATATATTTGATCCGAGCAATATTACTGTCATCGTTGGTGAATCTGATGCCGGTAAAAGTCTATTTGTAAGAACTTTAGCTGTCGGAATGGCGACTAACACAGATGCCTTTGGAATAAAGGCCTCTGGGATTCGTGACGTGTCCATCGTAAGCGCCGAACAGGACAGGCCTAAATCCAAAGCGCTAACAATGCGAGCGATGTCTGCGCTGAGGATCAAGAAAATTCAAGGTAACCTGCTTGATCTCCCTCTGTTGAGCGTGAAGATTCCTGATGAATTGGGACGCGCCGATATTCTTGGCGCTAAATGGCAAGACTACCTCATCAAGACTGTCAATTCCGACAGTGTCCTGGTCATAGATAATCTACTGGCAACTTCCGGCAAAGGGCTTTCCCAGCCGTCGGTCGCCCAGTCGATAAAATTATTCGCACAGAGATTGCAGGAAAAGAGAATATCTCTAATCATCATTCACCACACCAACAAAGACGGTAGCACCATGGGATCGCAAGCGCTCGAAAGCCTCGCTCAGAATTTCATTTTTATACATAAAGCGGATGTTCGAGAAGGTTTCGACGGTGGAGTTAACGCTCAGGTAACATTTCAGAAAATCAAGACTTATCCACTATACACTGGGAAAAAATTCAGGGCTCATTTAAGGCTTTCCTATACGTCGGAGGATGAGGCTTCATGGGTGTTCGAGGCAGAAGAAGGTGGAGATGTTCCATCACCCCAGACGCGGCCGAAGCCCGATGTCGCAGGCCTGCATGAAATCGATCAGGACGCGTTAACGATCGCCTATGAGAAAGGCCGGGTCACTAGGCACGATCTGGTGGAACGTGGGCACAATGATGAGACCGCGAAGGATCATCTGAGCAAGCTATGCCAACAGGGAAAACTTGTTCTTCAGGGTGAGGGCCGTGGTGCGCACTACGTTCTTCCCGAGGCTAGCAAGCCAAAATGATCCCGCATGGTCACCCCCGATTACCCCCGTTTTTTGGGGGTATAATTGGGGGGTAATTTAATTTTTTCAATGAAATCAATCAGATCAATGCCTCCCAAAAATGGGGGCATTTCCCTTCGGGCTTCGGTAACGTCGAGCACCGCCAGCACCTCTCCCGTCCGGTCCGCGGCTGTCCAAGGTCCTGTTCGTTCCCCTGACCGACTTCTTCGAGACGCCTGATGGCAACGTGTCGCGTCAGCGTCTCGAGCGGGAGACCCGCCTGCACGCCCTGACCCAAAGCCTGAGCGACGAGGATCTGGAAATTGCCCTCGGCCAGGCCGAGGTCCTCCTCCAGGTCAGGTCCAAATCGGCCAAGCCCGAACCCTCCTGAGCGGGAACGGCAGCAGCCGTCATGACGTCGGGGTTTGGCCTGTCCCACTGTCCCGGACAGTAAGGCGGGGACACTGGGACACGGTTCCCAGAGACAGACGCGTTACACAATAACTAATTGATATATAACGATATTATCATTCGCGAGCGCCTGAATTCCCGTCCCATCCGGTTCTCGCGTCCTTCCTGGTGGTGGGACACCCTGTCTTCGAGACACCCTTCTTCCACGCGAATGACCGCTTTCAGATCGACTTCCAAGGATGACCGAGGAAGCCCCACCTCCGGAAAAAACGCCTTCCTGTGCCCGGAATCGGGAAGGCCCTTCAGCGCCCCTCCAAACGGCCCCAGGAGAGGATGGGTTGTTTTGTGTTTATGGAGAGACATGTTTATTAATCTAAGATTGCAAAACAACCGGGTCATGTTTCATGGAGCAAACAGTTTCAAAAGCAAAGGCGCCGCCCTGATGTCTGGGACGGCGCCTGTACGAGGCCTTGCCCTTGAGCGGTCTGACGATCCGCACTCGGAACAGCGGAGATGCCAGAGCACGGGCCGCGGGACTGCGGCGTTTCGGTTTTCGTTTACGGATCATGGGATCCTCCATCGCTGAAGGCGGTGGCTTTATCCGAAATTCCCCCGCACGTCCAGCACCTGGAGCGATGCCTTCTCGATGCTGTCAAGCGAATCGAGGATTTGACCCCCTGGACGAAATGAAGACCTGACCCCGTCTCATGATGCGGTCGTCTTGTTGGGTTCAAGCGTAGGTCCGGCCTTTTGCAAAAGGCCGGACCTACGCTTTTCGCGAAGCCGGTAGCTGTCGCCGCGGATGGTGATCACGGCGGAATGGTGCAGCAGGCGGTCGAGGATAGCGGTGGCGATCACCGGATCGCCGAACACCCCGCCCCATTCGCCGACCGAGCGGTTGGAGGTGATCAGGACCGATCCCTTCTCGTAGCGGCGCGACACCAGCTGGAAGAACAGGTGGGCGGCATTGGCCTCGAACGGCAGGTACCCCAACTCGTCGACGATCAAGAGCTTGGGCCGGGACAGGAGCGTGAGCTGCTTGTCGAGCGATCCGTCCTGGTGCGCCTTGGCCAGCATCGCCACCAGGGTCGCCGCGGTGACGAACTGGACGCTGTAGTTCTGCCGGATCGCCTCGCGACCCAGGGCTACCGCGAGGTGGGTCTTGCCGGTGCCGGGTGGCCCCAGGAACAGCGTCGTGTCGCCATGGGCGATCCAGCGGCAGGTCGCCAGCTCCCGGATCTGCAGCGGGTTCAGCGACGGCTGGGCGTCGAACTCGAAGCCGTCGAGTTCGCGCACGAACGGGAACTGGGCGATCTTGCTTGCCATGCGGATGCGACGCTCGTCGCGCCGGGCGATCTCGCGTCCGACGAAGAAGCCCAGGGCCTCGCGCAAAGTCATCTCCGAACGAGCCGCCTCGTCCAGCAGGGTGTCAAGCTGGTCGCGGATGGCGGTCAGCTTGAGCCGGTCCAGCATTGCGATCAGGGTCTCGTGATCGAGCACGGTCATCGCCAGTCTCCTCCGGCCACAGCCTCGTATTCGGCCAGCGACCGCAACAGGGACGGCACGGCTGCCAAGGGTGAAGGCGACCCGATGATGGGACCGGTGCCGACGACCCCGGTCAGGTGGACCCGGTCGACCACCCGCTGACGGCGCCCCTGACACAGCGGGTGGTCCGCCACCACCTCTCCGGCGTGGCGCACGATGACGCGGCCGGCCAGGACCACGACCTGCACGCTCTCGCCGATCAGGCGCCACGGCACCGAGTAGCTGTTGGTGTCGAGATCGATCGCGCAGTCGGGCCGCACCTTGCGCACCAGGTCGCGCAGCTGGCCGAACGGCGCCCTGCCGCCCAAGGGGCGAAGCGCCGGGGCCTCGTCGGCGAAGCGGACGATCGGCAGTTCCCCGGTCGTACCGTGCACGCGCTGGTCGGCAACCTCCCGGTTCCATTGCTCCAGGTGCGCGACGAAGGCACCCCAGCTGGGAAAGCGGCGTCCGGCGACCGCGTTCTTCTTGACGTAGCCGACGCCGCGCTCGTCCTTGCCCTTGGTCCGTGCCCGATAGGGAGCGCAGGCTTTGGGCGTGAAACCCCAATAGCGCGCGAAGGCGTGGAGCCGCGCGTTGAACACCACCTCGCGGGTCGCGCCGTCGTGACGGTCGACCAGGGCCTTGGCGTTGTCGAGCAGGATCTCGACCGGCACGCCACCGAAGCGCAGGAACGCGCCTTCCATCCCTTCGAACCAGTCGGCCTGGCGCTGGTACAGCGACGCCCGGATATGCATCCGCCGCGAGTAGCCCAGGGTGGCCACGAACAGGTGGATCCCGATCCGCTCGTCTCCAATCCAGACCTTGGTGTCGCCGAAGTCGATCTGCATCTGCCGACCCGGCGGCGTCTCGAAGCGCACCGTCGCACGGGCCTGTGCCTTCAGTTCTCGCCGCCAGCGCTGCACCCGTAGTTCCACCGAACGCAGGCCGATCACGATCCCGTGCTCGCTCGCCAGTTCCTGGCGCACCACATCGGCATTGCCGCTATGCCGAAAAAAGCGCTCGAACAACCAATCGTCCAACCCGTCGAACGCCGTTCGTCGCTTAGGTCCGCACAACGGCGGAACTCCTCCGGCGCGCAGGTAGCGTCTCACCGTGTTGCGCGCGCAGCCCAATTCCTTCGCCAATCGCTTGGCTCCCCAGCCAAGCTCATGCAGCCGCATCATCGCGGCCACCTCTTCGGGCTGAAGCATCTCATCTTCCTGCACCGTTCTTGCCAATGCAGGAAACTCTGATACCCCGTTCGACATCTGTCCCTCCCTCTCACAACTCGAGGGGGTCAATTCCTCGATTCGTCCGGGGGTCACTTTCTCAGTTCGCCTGACAGATGCCGAAAAGAATGCGGATTGAGGGCTCGGGGATCACCAGTTCCCTGATCTCATGGACCGAGCAATCCGGATTCAGGGGCAACAGGACAGGCGTCGGTATCAGGAACCAATTCGAGGATTTTCCCCCACAGATTGCCGAGCCAGAGATCTGCGAAACCCGGATTTTCAGCCTCAACGGATAGATATGCGAACCGTATCCCATCACCTGCGGACCTGGGAGGCGAGCATTTCCCGCACCCCATCCGGGGCGTTGCCTTTCGTCGCTTCCTTGGCGAGATAATCAGCGTGATCAAGGGCGATCTGCTTTGCCCGCTCGAAATCTTCCTTCTGTTGCTGAAGCCGTTCTCCCGTTGCCCGTGAGGATGGCCTGGCGATCATTTCAAGCCTCGGCACTTTGTCCCCGGCTTTGTGCGTACAAAGGTGAACGAGCCCCTTCTTGTCACTCCCAACGATGTCCAACCAGATCGGCTCCACAAGTTGTCGGATCGCTTCGGGGTTCTGGTGTCTGTTCCCGTCAGCAAGCAGTAAAGAGTGGTAATGTGGGTTTTTGCTGGTGTTCTGTTCTCTGACCGTGATGTAGTTCAAGTCATCCTTGCGGTATTGAGATTTCCTCATGACTCTCTTGTGCAATCTCTCGATGTCATGATTCGATCCATCGCCTTGATGATCCTTTGGATACCTCAGATCAAGACGAACCGGGAGGACCTTGTTGTGCTTATATGTCATAGAATCGATCAAATCTCGACATTTGTCCCTGATATTATTTCTTGAATCATGTTTCAATGTCTTGCCCTCATCTCAATACGGCGTATGACGAATAGACTTCGAATTTTCATACGTTTGAACCGCTCAGATAAAGCCGTTTGTTTCTTGTAATTATATATACAATCATGGCGATACGTAATAAATTACACGATTGATAAATGATTGTGGTCATATTCTGATTAATCCAATTTGGATTGAGTTGATTAATGTGATAATTTAGGTGTGTGTAGCGATGATATTTTAAGATATTATGATAATACTACTAAAAACCTAGCAAAATATTCAGATGTGATCTTGGCGTTTTGTGTGATTTGTTTTCGATTAACTCGTACATATTATGTATGTAGTTTTGTGCAACTTGTCACCGAGTCTATTTGCACGACCATGCGTCTATCTCACCCCCAAGCTGTGAGGCTGTATTCCCCACCTGATCGTGAGCCTTGAGCAGAGCCATCTGCGACTGCGAACGCAGTCGGCATTCAATCGCTTCACGAAATAAATTCCGATATAAACCGACACAAACCGACGCAAATCCAAAATTCTCCCTTCGCCCAAGACCGTGGCAAAGGAAACGCCTTGAGTTCCATCGGGCACGGCCTCATATTGATATCAATGATATCACTCCAGGAGGGTTATCATGGCTCATGCCATCACCGTTCGCCAGATCGATCCTCATCTGCACGATGCCCTGAAGCTGCGTGCGGCAAAGGCCGGTCGCAGCGTCGAAGCCGAGGTGCGTGCCATTCTGGCCAGCGCCTGTCTCCCTCGACAGACGAGCGAGGTTTGGATGAAGGGCATCCGTGAACGGGCCAGAATCCGGACCGCCGGAAAGATTCAGACCGACAGTGCCGATCTGATCCGTGAGGCCCGTGATGCCCGCTGACCTTCTCCCCTCCACCCTGGTCGTCGACGCGAGCGTCGGGATCAAGTGGGTGATCGACGAGGAAGGTTCCGATCCGGCCGTCGCGTTGATCCAGGGGCGGCGGCTCATTGCCCCCTCCCTGTTCTGGATCGAAACTGCGAACGTTCTGGCGATGAAAACCAAACGCGGGGAATTGTCCCGAGCGGCGGCAACCGATGCCTGGCACGATCTCATGGCCGCTCCCCTGGAGATCGTTCCTGTGGGTGTGGAGGCGACGGAACAGGCTCTGATGCTGGCCCAGGATCTCCAGCATACCGTCTACGACTGCACCTATCTGGCCACCGCCCTGGACAACAACTGTCCGGTCATCACTGCGGACCGCCGTTTTGCCACCATCGCCGCCACCCAGCCCTATCTTTCAGGCCGGGTTCTCGTCCTTTCAGCTGCCGGAACGAATCAACGCTGATGCTCAGACACAATGAGGAAACGAGTCTCAATCGCGCCATTTCCGGCCATTCGGTCCTGGACGCCGGACGGCCGGATCGGACCGTGAAGAGATGGTCCGGTTTCGACCGCTCGATCACAGAAGCGGGCATTCGTCCAGCGATCCGGAACGGCCGATCGGACCGATTGCGGATGGGCGGGTTCCGGTCGCAGCCTGCTGGTGCGCCCGGACGATGGTGCTGCCGATCATCAGATATTCGTTGTCGCGGTCTTTGGTCAGGTTGGCGAACACTTTGTCCCAAACGCCTTTGGTGGCCCAACGGGTGAAGCGTTTGTGCACACTCTTGAATCTGCCGTAGCGTTCCGGCATGTCCGACCAACGGGCTCCCGACCGCAACACCCAGAGCACGGCGTTCACGAAAAGGCGATTGTCAACTCCGCTTCGACCGGGGTCGCCGACCTTGCCGGGAAGGAGGTCCTCAATCCGCTCCCACCGTGTCGATGTCAGTTCGCAATCTTTTCGCCATGATCCACCAAGCCAGTTTTCTCCTGACTCGATGAATCATGCCCGTGCTTCAGATGCAACCTGAATGTCGATACCGCCTAGGCGGAAGCCCATTCCTCCCGGTGGTCTTCGCTGAGAACGAACGACAGGCAGGCATCGGCGCTCAGAGGACGGCTGATGTAATACCCCTGGAATCGCTCGCAGCCCAGATGACGCAAGCGCTGGAATTGTCCCTGATCCTCCACGCCTTCGACGATCGTGGAGATATTCATCGTCCGGCTCATCTCCACCAAGCCACGGATGATGTGTTCGTTGACGTTCGTCTGGCACGCCTCGGTCAGGGAGCGGTCGAGCTTGACGATGTCCAGCGGCATTTCCCGGAGATAGTGAAGGGAGGTATGCCCCATCCCGAAATCGTCCAGGGCCACCTTCATTCCCGCGGCCTGCAAGCGCTTCAGGCCTTCGATGACATGGGATTCCTTGGGGGCGATGGAGGTTTCGGTGATTTCGATCTCCATCATGGCCGGATCCACCCCCTCCCGCGCCAGGGTGGCCAGAACCTTCGCATCGAAACCGGGATCGGCCAACTGCGTCGGCGAGACGTTGACCGAGATGGTGAAACTGTCGGGGATCCGGTCCAGCCATGCGGCGCGTTGGCGGCAGGCCTCGGTCAGGACCAGAAAGCCGAGCTGCTCGATGAGCCCCAGATCCTCGGCCATGGTCACGACGACCGGCGGTGCCACTCGGCCATACTGGGGGTGCCGCCAGCGCAGAAGCGCCTCGGCTCCCGTGGTCCGCCGCTCCCTTGCATCGTATTGGGGCTGGTATTCGAGGAAGATCTGCCCGGTGACCGCCAGTGCTTTTTTGAGGCTCTGGGACAGGCTGGACACCATCCACCCCTCTTCACCGTCGAGAGTCAGATAGCGCTTCGGCACCAGTTCGCTGTCGTGGGTTTCCGCAATATGGAGGAGGGAACCGAGAATCTCCCGCGTCCGCCTTTGGGACGCAATGGCGGCGAGGCGCACGAAGGGCAGATAGATGACGAATCCCGCCAGCAGTTCCACGACCTGGAGCACCGGGCCGCGAAGGGAGCCCGTGGCAAGAAAGCCGTTCAGAAAAATCGGGGTCGTCCAATTGGCTCTATAGCTCGTCACCGGAACCCATTCCAGGGCCATGGCCCCGTAGGCGATCACGGTCTGCACCACGGGCGCGAGAATGAACGGGATTGCGTAAAGGGGATTGAACACGATGGGCAACCCGAACAAGAGCGGTTCGTTGACGTTGAAGACCGCGGGAATCAGGCACAGCAGCGCGAATCCCCGCTTTCCCTGGGACTCGCGATCGAGCAGGAGCGCGAAGATCAGGCAAAGCGTACTGCCGGAGCCGCCCATCCGGACGAAGACATCGAAAAATTGGGAGGTGAGGATGAAGTGGGGCTCCGCCTTCAACATCACCGCCATGTTGTTGGCGGTGGAGGCGACGAAGAGGACGTGCTCCTCCAGCCCGTGCAGAAGATTGGGGCCGTGCGCACCGAAAAACCACAGAACCTGCGCCAGGATCTGGTAACTGATGCCGAAGGATAGGTCGTTCAGGAGTCCGAATACGGGCCCGCCCAGGTAGTGGCGTTCGATTTGATCGAAGGCGGGAACGCCGTGCCAGTCGAGCAACCTCTCCACGAGGGCGAACGTCAGGATGGTTGCCGTCGCCGCAGGCAGGATCGAAAAGATGTTTCCGATGCTGGAATTGGGACACATATGGGCGGGAAATCTCAGGAAGCGAAAACGGCAAAGCCGAAGAAACAGAGCCCCGCCGATCGAGGCCACGAACAGGGCGGTCAGCAAGCCGCTGTCGAGAGAAAGCGAATCGAGCAGAGCCCTGTCATCCCTGGGGGCGACGGTCAGAAAAAAGCACGACACGACGGTCATGGATGTCGTCGTGGTGCCGACCGCGGCCGAGGGATGGCGCTGATTGTGGAGGGTCGTCAACTCCACGGAAAACCCCAGAACCGCGCCTAGGGCCGCGATTCCGAAGGTTGCGGCGATGACCGTATCGCAAAAGGCGTTCAAGGAGGTTCCGAAGATCCTCGTCAGGGTCTGCTCTCCGATTCCCGCGGGGGGAACGCGCAGGACCAGCATGACCGCGCCGATCAGGATCAACGGCAGGCAGGGTGCCAGCCCCCGCTGCAAGGCGACGAAGTAGGGCAATCCGTTCACCCGGCCGGCCAGGGCTGCCAGCCGCGTCCAAAACGGACTCAGGTGGGTCTCCATTCGTGTCATGACCGACATTGAGGTGGTCCCAATCCTACGGTTCCATGATCAAATTCATGCTTCACGCCAACGTCATCGGCTGGGTGCGTTTCGGTACGCTTGCGTTGAAAGAATTGAAGGCGGGGTACAAGTCCGGAGGCATGGATGTGGACGCGGTTGATGCCTATATGGACGCAGAATGTAAACGTATTCTGGCATCCTAAGATCTCTGGATCAATGTCTGCATTCGGACACGGCGATAAGATTTCTGAATGATATAATGATATACGGAGGCGCTAGTCCGCCGTTATCGTCCTGAACTCGAATGTCTCTTTGTGGGACTCTTCTGCCAGGTTTGGGGATCTCTCCTCACGGCTCCGGCGAGGGGGAGGAAGGATCGGATGCGGCCTGGAGGTCAAGCCAGTGCTTGGCGGAAGTGCCGAAGAACGCCGCCAGGCGCAGGGCCAGGGCCGAGGTGATGCGCCTCTGCCCCCGGATCACTTCGGCCAGGATCTCCTGAGGCACGTCGGTGGCGTGAGAGAGGGCGGCCACGGAAGATCCCATGGAGGCAAGCTGCTCCGCAAGGACTTGGCCCGGAGGATTTGGCGTCATTTTCCTTCCCCCGGGCCCTCGCAATGGGACGTGAGCCAGCTCTCCAGTTCCGCCTCGGCGATACTGCCCGAGGCAACGTCCTGCATCACGCGCGTTGCATCGCCTTCCCGGGCATCGAGACGACGCCCATGAACCTTGAGGAAGGCGATCATGACCGCAAAGGCGATCCGCTTGTTGCCGTCCACGAAGGCATGGGCCTTCGCCAGGCCGACGCCATAGGTTGCCGCCAGGCGTTCCGGAGTCACGGCTTTCTGGTCATAGGCGACAAGATTCTGCGGCCGGGCCAGGGCACTCTCCAGAAGCCCTTCGTTCAGCACCCCGGGGGCTCCCCCGAAGCGCTCGATCAGCCGGGCCTGCCAGGCCACGACCATGCGGGAGGGAATCCAGATCCAGTCCGGCGGGACGTCCGTCACCTAGCCAGATCCTCGTAGGTCCGGGCGTAGCGATCGAGGCTCCATTCGAAAGCGGTTTCCAGGTCCGCTTCGGCCGGAATCGCATGACGGATTTCGATCACGCCGTCGTCACGCGCCGAAAGACGCAACTCGTCGCCCTGGCGCAATCCCGCGGCCTCGATCAGATCCTTGGGAATCGTGACGGCCAGGGAGTTTCCCCGAGGGGACAGTTTGGCGGTGCTCGTGCGCATGATCGGTTTCCGTTGTCATCCTTGTAGTAACATACGTTACAACAGCGACGTTGTCAAAGCAATCTCCGGGCTTCCCGCTGCCGCATTTCACGGATCAACCTTTCGAGGGTCGACAGAAAGGCCGGATGGAAACAGCCAGCAAAAAGGGAATTTCGGCGTAAGCCCAGGAAGGCGGATTGCCCGCCTTCCTGGACCTTGGTGTCGTCAGAACACATCCTGCGGATTGTCGCCGGTGGGTAGAGTGATGCGCCTGGGCTAGACGTTCCGGCCGGCGACATTGCCGGTTCCCGCGTATGGGGAACCGTCTCCGACGGGTTCGACCCGACTGGCCAGCATGGAAAGACCGTGCCTGGTCTCCCCGTTTTTGTCCCAGGTGTTCATGCGAACCGTCCCCTCGGCGGTGACCGCCTGCCCGGCCTTGAGCTTGCCGTCGGCGGCCTGCGCCTGATTGCCGAAGAGAGTGACGCGACAGAACGAGCTCGATCCATCGTATTCCTCGTAAACCAGGTTCATCCCGAGCATGGGGACGGTCCCATTCTTGACCATCTTGCTGAGCGGGTCGCCGGTTATGGTGCCGGTGACGGAGCCATGCAGGCCCGAGTTCCGGCGTGGATCTTTTGCATCCATGGCGTAATGCCTTTCTATTTTGGGATTTTTGCACCCCGTCTCCGACGATTCTTTCGATGGAGACAAGGACGGAATCTGCTTCGGCACTTTGCGGTCCGACGATCCCGTATAGTATTGATATGCCATGTTATTTTTAACCTGACGGGATCCGGTTCCCCCCTTCGAAACCCTCTTTTCTGCAAAAAAGAAAGCTATGGGGAGGATCACCGACCGGAGGGATGGACCTCCGGTCGGTGTCTTTCGATGGGTTCAGGCACGGCGATGCCGCATGGCGTCCTTGAGCAGGGAAAGCAGAGCCCCCGGCAACTGGTCCAGGGTCTCGACGGTGCGGCTGGTCCGGGGCAGCAGGTCCTTGAGACTGTCGGAGAGGATGCCCAGGCCGTAGACCTCGATCCCCAGGCTTTCGGCCATGCGGATGGCGATCTTCGCCGCCTCCGGTTCGTCGGGCTGACCGTCGGTGATCACCACCACCAGCTTGCGGCTTTCCCGCAGGGGGACCAGGCGCTGAAGCATCCACCAGAGCGCCTCGCCCAGGGGAGTGCTGCCGCCGGTGTCCACCAGGTCAAGATCGCGCATCCTCCGCCCGTGAGCCAGGATCGGCGAAACGGTGGGGGTATGGTCGGGCTGCGGCAGTCCGGGGAAGGCGGTGAGACCGACCGAACAGCCGACCCGGTCCAGGGCCCGGAGGCCGGCCAGGGCGCAGGCTCCGGCCAGGGTGATGCGGCTGTGCATGGATCCGGAGGCGTCCAGCAGGATGTGGACCGCGGTATCGATACCCGGCCTGGGACGGTGGGAGAGGAAGAGCCTCGGGTCTCCGACCGCCACGCCGAAGAGGCGATGGGGATCGAGCGCACCTCGCCGCGAGGGCGCACTCCGCTGCAGGCGGGAAGCCTGGAGCAGGCCGTGCAGGCGGGCCTCCAGGCCGGCGGCGGCCTGCCGGGCGTCCTTGCGGATCTGCGGATCCACGGGGATGAACGGTTTGGGAACAACCCGGGCCACGGCACAGGAGGCCCCCAGGGCCTTGGCCTCCATCTCCAAGGCATGGCGGAGGACGGTGCTGCCGTCCTCCGGCAACTGGTTCTCGCCGGCACCGATCAGGTCGCCGAGATCGGTACTGTCCGCAATCACCGAGACGGGGGATTGCTCCCCCGCCTTTGACGATTTCTTCGGCTTTCGCTTCCCGGCCTGCGCTCCGGAAGCCCTCCGCACTTGGGCTTTCCGGTCGCAGTCCGGAGCCGCGTCCGCCTGGTTTGCGGCCTTCGTCCCCTTCCTTCCCCTCGGTGTTTGGGAGGCAGCAGCATCCCGAAGGATGCGGACCACCTCGCGGGCAAAGGCGAGAGCGGCCAGGGTATCGGGGCAGTGGGCCCGCATCCGTTCGAGGATCGGCAGGATGCGGGCGGTCAGTCCGGGCCACAGGGTCTCCACCCGGGCAGCCAAGAAATCCCGGTCGTCGGCCAGTTCCGGCACCGCCCAGCTGCGGACGGTATAGAGCAGCCAGTCGAGCACGGCGTAGAGGGTCGGCTGACTCGCCTGGTTGAGGAAGAGACGTCGGATCAGCCAGCGGAAGTTGGCGGCGCAGCCGGGGAAGGTCCTCGCCAGTTCCCGTTCGATTCGCCAGTCCTCGAAGGTGTTCCAGACGTGCTTCTCCAGCGGGGTTGGGGCTTCCCGCACCATCGCCGCGGTGTCGGTGTGGCGGATGTGGGCGGCCTCGTGGTCGATATAGCCCCGGACCAGGCCGAGGAAGTCGGGATCGCCGCTGGCGGGCAGGTTCGGCAGGCGGATGGTCCGGCCGTCGGTGAAGGCGGACGAGCCGCCGATCTCGACGATCACGCCGGTGCTGCGTCCCAGCACGTCGGCCAGCAGAGGCAGGCAGGCCAGGATCGGAGAGGAGATCGACATGATTCCTCTCCTCACCACAGACCCAGGCTGTCGAGGCACGGTCCCTCGACCGGCAAAGCCGTGTCGTCCTCGAACTCCTCCCTGTCCTCAGGGTCCCCGACCGGATCGGTCTTCTCGTCGGAGGCAGGTCCGCCTTCTTCCGGCAGACCGTCCCCCGGCGTGGGGTTCAGCCCTTCGAGCAGGGTATCGGGATTCTCGCCGTCGAGCAGACGCCGGCCGCAGTCGGTGAGAACCACCGGATCGCGCAGCAGTCCCACCAGGCCCTGCAGCCGGACCAGGGGCTCGCCCACTATCCGTCCCCGGGTCGGCAGGCCGGAAAGGACGTGATCCACCAGATCGGCCATCGGCATCACCCGGGGATCCACGAAGGCCAGACCGGCCAGCTTCTCCTTGATCGTCTTCAGGGAAGAGACCGCCTTGTGGGAGACTTCCGTCTTGCCGGTAAACGTCTTGCGCCAGGCCACGGAGGCCGCCTTGGCCACCTCGGTAAACAGGGTCTGGGACAATCCCCCGACCTCGGCCTCCAGGCTGGCAGCCGCGGCACCGTTGCGCCCGGTCCGATGAGGCGGAGCCACCCGGAACACCTGCCAGCCGAAGGACAGGCGGGACCTCACCGTGTCCACGCCCACGGTGGATCCGGCGATCAGGGATTCCCAGCCGGGGTTGTCGGCGATCCACTGCCGGATCGCCTGGTCGTAGCGGGAAAGGAACAGGTCGCGCGCGTTCTCGAAGTCCTGGCCGATGCGGGTGAGCTCGCGGACCACGGCCGCGGTCTTCGCTTCGGGAATGGCCCAGCCGCCGAGGAAACGGACGCCGGTGCGTTCCAGCACGGCGATCGCCCGGGCCTTGAGGGTCGCGAAGATGCGCAGGTCCTCCGGATTGCAGACCTTCTTGCTGCCGAGTGAGGCCAGCTTCTCCGGCGGCAGGTCGGAACTGCCGAAGTCGGCCGGAGTGAGCTTCCTCCGCGCAGTCCAGATCGCAACGTCGAGCCGGATCGCGGTCAACTGCTTCAGTACGGTGATGTCGGTGGTGGTCATGTCGGAATCTCCTGTGAAAAAACCAGGTTGGGCTCTGCCCAAACCCGCAAAGGGCCAATGGCCCTTTGATCCCGTTCCCTGGTTTTTGCGCGCAGCGCGATAACCCCCTGAGCCCGTGCGGGTCAGGAAGAACGGGATGTCGATTGCCGCTTCGCGGCGAAGAAGGATCGGAGGGTTCGGGAGGCTCTGCCTCCCGGACAGGGGGTCATGGGGGCGGTGGCCCCCATGCGTCATGCCGCCGCTTCGCTGCCGAACATGCGCTGGGCGAGTTCGTGCAGGAGGGCGCGGGTGGTGCGACCGGCGCGATAGGCGAGGGCACGGTCGAGGGCATAGTCGACGGGACTGATGCCCTGGCGGGCCAGGGGCTGGAAGCGCAGGGTGAGATCGGCCCAGCGGATCAGGGTCCGGGTCGAGAACGTCACCTCGATCCCCGCACCTGTTGGGGCATCAGCTGTGGTGCTGTCCTCCTCTCCGACGAAGAGGCGGCGGACATGGTTGGCGTAATCCACCATGGTGGCGCGGATGCCCTCGGGCAGATCGGGAGCGGACTGTTCCAGAATGCGCCGTTCCGTCTCCGGGGCCGGATAGGGAACCTCGCAGAGGCGGAAGCGATCCATGACCGCCAGGTTCTGGCGCAGGGTGCCCTGGTAGAGGCCGCTGTCGTCGGCCCCGCCGTTGGTGTTGGCGGTGGCGACGAAGCGGAACATCGGATGGGGAGCGATCACCTCGCCGCCGTTCATCGGCAGACAGAGGGGAACCCCGTCGAGGATGCCGTTCAAGCCGACGGCGGTTGCGGGATCGAGCAGGTCCATCTCGTCGAGAAGGAAGATGCCGCCGTCGCGCATCGCCAGGGCCAGGGGGCCGTACTGGAAGGACATGGAGCCGTCCTGCAGGCTGAGGTGACCGACCAGATCGTCGAACTCGAGACGGCCGTGGGCGGTGACCTCATGGAGGGGGAAGTTCAGGCGGGCGGCCAACTGGCGGATCAGGCTGCTCTTGCCGGAGCCGGTGGGGCCGAAGACGTAGAGAGGCTCGGTGGGATCGAGGAACCAGACCACGACTTCGCGCATAGCGTCGTGAAACAGGTAGTCGGGATCGATGGCCGGGGTGTGAAGCGAGGGTTCGGCGAAGCCCTTGACCATCCGGCCGGAGGGCTTGCCGGAGAACAGACTGCCGGCATCGAATTCTGCCGTACGTAAGGGATGAGGGGAAGCGAAAGACATGAGATGCGTCCTTTATTATAGAGAGGGAAAATCGAAGGATCGGACCTCAGGCCGGAAGGGTCCGGGGTTCGGCAGGCTTGATGGGACTGATGGAGAGGCGCTCGTAGTCGGCACCGGTGGTGGTGGCTGCGGCGATCACGGCATCGACGGTCGCGGGATCGAGATGAGTCGAAAGGCTCGAACGCAGTCTGACCGGATCGAGGATTCTCCGCCCCGGAATGCGGGCGTTGCGGACCCGATAGAGCCCGGTTTTGAGCCATGTCGCTCGGTTACCCGAGAGGCGGCAAAACTGACGGATTCGCTCCTCCCGTTCCGCGATCTCGGATGCCAGAACCTGTCCCTTGTTCTTGAGCCCGGAGAGTTCGGCCAGGTCGCGATCCAGGGCGGGATCGGCAAGCATGGGGCCGTAAAACTTGGGACAGTCGAGGGCGAAGGGACAGGTGTCGCAGAGGATGTGGAACCCCGGACAGATCGCCACCGCATCGAGGCTCATGGTTCCCGATCGTACCGCCCGGGCGGTCTCCCAGATCGTCTTCGCCGTCTTGCGGCAGAGGGACAGCATCGTCGGATCGGGATGGTAGGGACCGAAGGCATCGGCCTCGGTCATCGACACCGCCAGGACCCAGCCCTGAAGATCGACGAGGGTCATCGTCTCCGGCAGATCGAGGCCGAGGCACCGACGAACCAGGTCGGGGAAGCTGAGGTTGGCAAACTGCGGAACCCCACCCCGATCCCGCAGGGAGAAGACGGGTCGGCTCCAGGCTTCGGCCAGGAGACCGATCTGGCCGTAGACCTGGGCCTCGTAAGACGGATAGAGGGCGGCCGGGATCCGCTTCAGGCTCTTGAGCTCCAGAACCCGCACGGCGGGACGGCTCCCGCCGCGCAGGAGCACGAAGTCGAGGTGGGCCTTGAGGGGAACGCCGTCGGACGAGGCATCGATCTCCACCTGGGGCAGCAGGGGGGTGCCGTTGGCGCAAAGGGCGGCTTCTATGCCGTCCTCGAACCAGTGGCCGCGCTGCAGGGTGAGTTCCCGACGCAGAAGGGCGTCGATCAGATCCATCCGCCCCTCCCGGTACAGAGATGCCGGATCAGCCAGCGGACGATCCGCCACCTTGCGCGCCACGGCAGCACGCAGGCAGTCGATCCCCTGGCCCACGTCGGAGAGGCCGACGTAGGTGCTGCGATCGCCGAGGGTTCTTTCCGTGCGGCTCCGTCCGCAACGGACGAGGCCGCGGGCCAACTGGGCCAACAGGGCATGGCTTGGGTCTCCTTGTGCTGGTTGCATGAACAGTCTCCATGAGACGAAAAGCCCCGGCACGAAGACCGGGGCGACGGGGATCAGCGATCCTCGGAAAGGGCGGTTGCGATGTGTTCGACCGCATCCAGGATCAGCCTCGCGATGAGGATGGCTGTGGACGTGCTGAGGGTTGGAAGCATGGAAACCTCCGGACATGAAAAAGCCCCGGGCCGACGGCTCCGGGGTGGATGGAAGAGACGGGACAGAGAGGGACCGAAACGATCATGCGGCAGCCTGGACCTCAGCGAAGCGCCACCAGAGCTTGCGACCGGCATCCCAGCGGAAGCCGGCCTCCTGGAGGAAGGTCTTCTTGGCCTGGGTGGCGCCGGAGGCGGTGATGCAGGTTCGGCCGTCGGAGGCCTGGATCGTGGCGTAGGTGACCCCGTCGATCCGGGGCAGTCGGGCCAGGGGATCGGGAACGGATGTCTTCCCGATCGGCTTGCGGGGTGCGGCTCTGGGATTGCGGGCATGATGGGGCATGGCCGCCTCCCCGTCATCGTCGGCTTCGCTCACCAAACCGACCAGGGTGGCCAGCCCGTAGCGCCGGGCATAGGTGAGGGCCGAGCCGTACCCCTGCGGATCGGCCTTGGGCAGCGGCATCGCCATCAGGGAGCCCTGCCACTGTCCCGACGGGGTGTGGACCAGTCGGGTCATCAGGCCGAGGTGGCCGGGTTCGGCCGGAACCGGGATCTGGACGGCCCAGATGCCGTTGGCGATCAGGGCCTCGCGACAGGCCTCGATCACCGAGTTCAGGGAGGCGTAGCGGTTCTTGGCGAACGGGTTCTCGGCATCCCGGCAGGCGGGAACCAGCGCCTGCTGCACCTTCACCATCGCCTTGGCCAGCTCGGCGATCTCCGCCGAACAGAAACTCTCGGGCATGGGCGTACTCCTTTCATGACAAAGCCCCCTCCGGCAATAGCCGAAGGGGGCCAGAATCGATGACGAACGGGGACACGGGACGCTGCGAACTCATCCCGCAAGGGGGCAGTCCACGCAGCACCTTTCCCCGTTCATGGGAATGATATATGACTGAAAATTCAATGAGTTACATGTGTGTTGGCGGCTGTTGCTTGGACCGGGACGAGACCCATTTGAGCACCCGCCTTCCATCGGACAGACAAGCCAAACTCCCGACTGACTTCCGGGATCCAACCCGTTCGCTCGGTTCATGCTTTCCCCAGTACGCCCGAGAGGCGTGCGCCTTATGTCCGTACCGGAATAATATCGGTCTGGCTGAAGTCGTTACCCTTGAAGAGCAGGGGCTCGCCGGTCGATCTGGCCAGGGCGTAGGCAAAGCAGTCGCCGAAGTTCAATTGCGCAGGATGGCCGCTGCCCTTGCCGTAATCCCGGTAGGCCTCGCGGGCGATCCGGACCTGTGCCTCGGTCACGGGTTCGACGATCAGGCCGGCCTCCCGGACCAGATCGTCGAAGCGGCGAGAGGCGACGGGATCCCGACTGCCGTCGACGACCACGGCGGTTTCGAGAAGGTTTGCCGCCGAGATGCGCCGTTCTGTCGCACTTTCAATGGCCATGGCGCAGAAACGGGCCTCGGGTTCGTCGCGCAGGATGGCGATCAAGGCCGAGGTGTCGACGATCATCGCGGCAGTCCTTTCTCGTCATAGAGAAGATCGCCATGCTCGACGGACCGGAAGGGTTCCTTCATGCGGACGGCGCAGTCCCGACCGATGGCAATCAGCCGGTCGGACAGGGAGCTTTTGCGTTCGCGCCTGACGCGGTCCAGGCGTTCCCGGACGGCCTGCGTTACGGCCGTAGCCATGCTTTCTCCGGTCAATGCCGCCAGTTCCTGTGCCAGGTGGTGCGTTTCCGGATTCTTGATGTTCAGGCTCATGTCTACCATGCCTCCATAATCAGGATTTCATTCTACCATATGGGCTCGAGGACGGAAGATGGAATGCAGTCGTGGATGTGGATTTTGGGAAACGATCGACTTTGATACGCTAGGCGTGGCCGTAATATGAGGATCCGCTACGGAAATGCGTGAGGGTTCGATGGCTGCGAAAAGGGTAGTGCTGAATGCGAAAGCTCTCGAAGCCCTGGGGGCCGAGCGTCTGGCCGACCTGCTGATGAAATTCACAGAAGGAAATGCGGCGGCGAAACATCGACTCCGTCTCGAGTTGGCGACCCGGGAAGGGCCGGACGATCTGGCACGCGAAGTCCGCAACCGCCTGATGACCATTGCCCGTTCGAAATCGTTTGTCGATTGGCGTGGGATCTCTTCCCTGGCGGACGATCTCGAGAATCAATGCCGGGTGATCGTCGAATCCCTGGGAACAGTCGCTCCCGGACCGGCCCTTGATCTCTTGTGGCGTTTCATGGATCTGGCCCGGTCGGTGTTCAACCGCTGCGACGACAGCAATGGCGTCGTGGGTTCGGTCTTCAGGGGAGCCTGTACCGAACTCGGCAATCTGGCACAAAGGGTTGCAGGCGATCCGGTCAAGCTTGCGGATCGGGCTTTCGATGCGATGTTCGCCAACGGCTTCGGTCAATTCGATCATCTGATCGAGGTGTTGGCGCCAGCTCTGGGCGACGAAGGGTTGGAGCACCTGAAACGGCGCATGATCGAGGCATCCGATCAGCCAGTGAAGAGGCCTGCGGACAAGGATCGGGTAACGATCGGCTGGTCATCCTCGGGGCCGATCTACGAAGACGAGATGGCCGAGCGGATGAGAAAGAGCACGGTCAATCTGGCACTGAAAGACATCGCCGATGCCCAGGGAGACGTCGATGCCTTCATCGGCCAGTACGATGAGGAGACCCGCAGGGTTCCCAGAATCGCGGCAGAAATCGGGAAAAGGCTGCTGGCTGCGGGCCGGGCCGATGAGGCGCTGACGATGATTGAAGGGGCCGAGCCTCGGAGACCGGACACCTGGGACTGGCCCGACTTCCAGTGGGAGAATGTCCGAATCGATACCCTGGAAGCACTCGGACGGACCGACGATGCCCAGAAGGTCCGGTGGAGCTGCTTCGAACGGTCCCTGTCGTCGTCGCATCTCAAGGCCTATCTGAAGCGGCTCCCGGATTTCGACGATCTGGAAGCTGA
>Ga0183095_10122_pt1 | contig 20337 bp, 9 predicted proteins | sample BioMet4_FD_130346 | JGI IMG/M metagenome (GOLD analysis project Ga0183095, IMG submission 130346) | Microbial communities from bioreactor (seeded with sewage sludge) at LBNL, California, USA - Biofuel metagenome 4 (v2) (version 3) | ecosystem: Engineered > Bioreactor > Anaerobic > Unclassified ...
GCACAATCTGAAGTCACGGTCAAAGGCCAGGTGAAGGATCAGAATGGCGATGTTCTTCCCGGAGTCAACATTATGGTAAAGGGTTCCCGCGAAGGTGGAACCATTACGGACATTAACGGTAAATTTACAATAAAGGCCCCTTATGAAAATGCGAGTCTTGTATTTTCATATGTGGGATATCAGCCCAAGGAAGAGCCTTTGCAAGGTAGGAAAGAACTGCTTGTGATACTGGTTGAGGACTCTAAAGCGTTGGAAGAGGTTGTGGTTGTAGGATATACCACACAAAAGAAAGCGACCATAACAGGCGCCGTATCAACCCTGACTACCAAAGATCTTGTGCAGAGTCCGACCGCTAATTTAAATAATGCGTTGGCCGGCCGTATGCCCGGGTTAATGGTGAATCAGTTCAGCGGCGGTGAACCCGGCGTAGATATGGCTAATATCAATATCAGAGGTGTCGCAACCTATGGTGACAGCTCTCCGATTGTCATTGTTGACGGGGTGGAGCGCGACATGTCGTACCTGGCTCCCGAAGAAATAGAGACTTTCACCATATTGAAAGATGCTTCTGCCACGGCTGCATATGGTATTCGAGGAGCAAATGGTGTTATCATTGTAACTACCAAGCGTGGAAAAGCTCAAGAGCGGGCAACTGTCAACTTTAAGGCTTCATTCGGATTGAACAAGCCGATTAATCTTTCGGAATATTTAGGTTCGGCTGACTATGCGACTTTATACAATGAAGCCATGTTGAATTCCGATCCGAATACAAGCCCCTCTTCACTCTTCAGCAGCCAGCAAATAGAGAATTACCGTAAAGCCAAGGGGGACAACTCCGACGGATTGGGGTATAACTGGGACTACAGGGACTATGCATTCAAATATGGAGCCCAGCAGGATTACAGTTTGTCTGTCCGTGGCGGTTCCGATGTGGTGCGCTATTATGTGCTTGCCAACTATTATAAGCAGGATGGAAATTACAAGCACACCAACGAAGGCTCCTCGGATGACATACAGGCGGTATTTAAAAGGTATAACTTCCGCACTAACATGGATATTGACATTAATAAGAACTTCTATTTGAAGATTGACCTTGGTGCGAGAATTACAGACCGTAATGCTCCCGGAACCACTGCTTCCCGAATTGTGGATATCATCAATACCCAGCCCTCCTATCTGCCAATCACACTTCCTGACAATGGCAATCCGGCAAATGAAGGCTATGTGATTAAGAACCCGCACGGATTACTGTATGGCGATCCAATCCACCGATATAATTTGCTTGGAGAATTGTCAAGAACAGGGTACCTGAATGAAAAGAATACGGACTTGAACGGTTCTTTCTCACTGGGACATAAGCTTGATTTCATTACAAAAGGGCTTAAGGTGGAAGGTACTTTCTCGTATGACGCTTCGGAAGGCAGATGGCTCAGAAGAGTACTTGAAACCAGAGGATCAGGCTACGCTTCTTATGGGCGCTATGCTACTTTTCAACCCTCCGAGGGCATCAACGGAAGTTATTTCATGAATAATAATGAATACGACGGGAAATATATCTTGGGAAATCCCTGGTATGATCAGGATGAAACCATCAGCAATTCCCTCACTCGCAATGCGACGGAGAGTAAAACCTATTATCAGTTAAGGCTCGACTATCAGCGTAAGTTTGGTGCACATGATCTCTCCGGATTATTGCTATTCAACAGATCAGAAAGAACTTATGACGACAGGGTTCCTTACCGTTATCAGGGGATGACGGGAAGAGCTACTTATGGCTATAACAACAAATACCTGGCCGAATTTAATTTCGGTTATAACGGTTCTGAGAATTTTGCACCGGGCAAACGCTATGGCTTCTTTCCTTCCGGAGCGATAGGCTGGGTTATCTCGGAAGAGAAATTCATGGAGAAGACTAAAAAATGGCTGGATCATTTGAAGTTAAGGGCCTCATTGGGCTGGGTAGGAAGTGATAAAATTTCCGATAGCAACGATGATCGTTTTGCATATTTGCAGTTCTATGGAACCGGAAGCAATTATGCTTTTGGTATAGATAATTTCTCAAATACGACAAATGGATTAGCTGAGGGTAACTTTGCAAACCCTGATTTGACGTGGGAAAAAGCCAGAAAACTCAATATCGGATTGGATGCGGCTTTCTTTAACAATAGACTGACGCTGGCTGCCGATCTTTTCTTTGAACATCGTTATGATATTATAACCAATTTAAGTGATGCCAACAAATTGGGATTCCCCAGTATTGTGGGTAAAAGCGCTCCTTTCATTAATTCGGGAATTGTGGATAATCATGGAATTGATCTGGAAATATCATGGAATGGGCAGATTGGCAAAGATTTCCGGTATTTTATCAAGCCTAATATGACCTTTGCGCGCAATGAAATCAAATTCATGAATGAAGTGAAGTATGATTATGCATGGAGAAGGTCTACCGGACGTCCGGTTGGCGAACATTTCGTATATGTAGTTGACCATCTGGTATATGACCAGGCCGAAGCGGACAAACTCAATACTTCCAATGACGGTGCCGGTTACCAGCCTTGGGGAAACTTGTTCCCGGGAGATGTTGTTTACAAAGACCTGAATAAAGACGGAAAGATAAATTCGGATGACAGGACACACAGAGGTTATCCCAGAACTCCGGAAATCCAATTCGGTTTGCCTATGGGATTCCAGTACAAAGGATTCGATTTCACCCTTTTGCTTCAGGGAGCAACCCGTAGCAGTATTTTGTTGGATGGAGCTGCGGTTTACGATTTTCCTTCTTTCGGACAGGATCAAATTGGAAAAGTTAAGGCATTGCACCTGAATCGCTGGACTGAGGCAACCAAAGACTATGCTACTTATCCCCGCTTGACTTATGGTGCCAATCAAAACAATAAGAATTCACAGAGTAGTATGGCCTTGTTTGACGGAACTTATTTGCGTGTGAAGAATATTGAAATAGGTTACTCTTTATCCAGAAAATCATTACGCTTTGCCAATTTACAGTCTTGCAGGTTTTATTTTCAAGGGATGAATCTGCTCACCTTTGATAAACTGGGAGATATTGACGTGGATCCAGAAATAAAGGAAGGCAAAGGTGACTGGTATCCCGTGCAACGCGTATTCAATTTTGGAGTGAGCATTAATTATTAATTATATATCTGCATTATTATGAATAAGTTTAAATTTTACATATTCTCATTCGCTCTTGTGCTCTGCTATTCCTGTGAGAGCTATTTGGATAGAACTCCGGATGACAAGAAGAATGAAGCTGATATTTTTTCCAGATACAGCTATGTCGATGGTTTGGTGGCGGATTTATATGCAAATGCGAAATCGGCAAACAGCCCTTTACTGTTTTTTAATCACTTTTCTTCTGCAGCAATTACAGACGAATGCAGTTCCAGTTCCCATGAGAACGCCATACCCCATCAATTTTGGATTGGCAATTACGGACCCACCCAGGGTATGCCCGGTTCAAGCGACAGGGGACAATACTGGGGAGGACTGTGGTCAAAGATAAGAAAGGCGAATATAATTCTGACCGGAGTAAAAAAGTACAATACACCTGATAACCCGGAAGCATCTGGTGAAGGTGACATCACCCGTAGAATCGGTGAGACTTATTTCTTAAGGGGATATTTGCACTTGTTATTGGTTCGTGCCTATGGGGAAATCCCTTATTTGGATTATTTGGTAGATCCATCCGATGACATGGGCTTCACTAAGTTGTCAGTGCATAAAGTCGTGGATAAAATCTGTCAGGATGCAGATTCTGCCTATGCCCGTGTTGATGCTTCTTATACAAACGATGATTTCGGTCGGGTAGATAAAGGTGCTTGCCTGGGTCTTAAGGCCATGGCCCGTTGGATAGCTGCAACTCCGATGTGGAACGGGGGGAACTTCCCCAATGATACCAGGGTATACAAAGATGAATATACGTATAATGCATCCCGTTGGGAAGCTGTAAAAGTTGCCGCAAAAGCAGTATTGGACTGTCGGGATAACAGCGGGGAGAAACGTTATAAATTATATACGGGATCTAGCGATACGGACTTTGGAGATGCCAAGGGTAACAACAGTAGTAACAGTAAGGTATATAAGCGTCTGTGGAACATGTTCTATGACATGAACGCAATACAGCAGGAATGGGTTTGGTTCGTTACCCGAGACAAGGATACAGGTTGGTCCGGAGATGTTTTGCCCCCTACGAATGGAGGACATGCCCGCCAAAGGCCATTACAAGAGCAGGTTGATGAATACGAATATATCGCTCCGGATGGATATGGTTATCCGGTTTATTCCAGTAGAGCGGTAGGTGACGGGTATGATGATGCAAATCCTTATGAAAGTGTGAAACGTGATCCCCGTTTTTATCGGGACATTCGCTATATGGGATCGACTTATAACGGGAAAGTCCTGAATACGGCTACAGGTAATGATGCTGTGGGAACAAGTTATCTGACAGCTTCTTCACATACCGGTTATTACCTGCGTAAGTTCTATAAGGATGGCTGGATAAAAGGAGATGGTTCGCATGTGATAAATGGTCCGGCAATATGGAGACTTCCGGAATTCATATATATGTATTGCGAGGCTGTAAACGAAACAACCGGTCCTACTCAGGAAATATATGATATGCTCAATGATGTAAGAGCCCGTTCTTTTATGGCAAAAATACCACCCAGCGCATTGTCCAGCAAGGTGATTATGAATGACTACATCCAGCGTGAACGTAGAGTCGAGCTGTTTTATGAGAACCATAGAATATGGCATACCAGACTCTACCTGGAAGCTGACAATGCAGAAGAGCTGGCCACAGAAAGCAAGTATGTGGATGCAAATAGCTGGCCTTACGCCAAAACACAGCGATGGGCGCATGGAATGATGCCGGTAGAAGATCCTAATGGAAAGATTATTGTCAATGGCAAAAAGTATAAGATGGTAAGGTTCGAAACAAATGATGATCGTGTATTTCAGACTCCGCGTTCTTATTTGTTCCCTATTTTGACCGAAGAATTGAAACGTGCACCATCCATTGTACAAAATCCAGGATGGTAAATTGGGTACGTATTACCCCAATTTCTAAGCTATTTTGTTTAGGTAGCTTTTGGCTGTGATTTGTATTATATATAGGCAAAAGATAAGAGGCATATACACGAATTAAATGTACTTTTATTCTTTTGCCTATTCTTTGTTAGAAAGATAATGTCATTTATTAAAAAGAGAAAGGCTGTAATATAGATATATTTGTTTCGAATGGGGTATTGTTTTTATGTATAAGATAGTTATCAATATTTTTAGTAATAAGTTTTTGCCCTCTCCAAATGAATATATACATTTCTGTTTTCTTATAAATAAATCTAATAAATGAATCCCCTTTTTCTATAAGTTTTATCACTAGTGTCTACTTAAAATTATTAACATTGAATATATACATTTGAAAACATGGAGTTTACGAGCAAAATATTATGTCCACGATTTGAATGGCTAAGTTTGCATCCAATCACCAAAAACGGATACAGATGCTTAGTGGAAAATATATATTTGCTCAACTCATAGAGTTTCTTCCTCAGAAATACTTTCAAAGACTTGTTATGAAATACGAAGGAGATAAATACGTGAAACATTTCACTTGTTGGAATCAGTTGCTTGTCATGATGTTCGGGCAACTCTCTAACCGGGATAGTCTTCGTGATTTGATTAGCATAATATCGGCACACTCCAATAAAACCTATCATCTTGGATTTGGAAAGAATGTAACGAGAAGTAATCTCTCCAAAATGAATGAAAGGCGGGAACCGAAAATATTTGAAGACTTTGCTTATCGCATGATAGAGATCACCCGAATAAAACGGATAACCAAAGACTTTGAAGTTGAAGGACACGTTTATGCCTTCGATTCTACGACTATTGATTTGTGCCTGAATGTTTTCTGGTGGGCAAAGTTTCGGAGCGCGAAAGCTGGAGTTAAAATGCATACGCTTTTCGATGTTGAAACACAAATCCCCGCATTCATTCATATCACTGAAGCCAAAGTACACGATGTGAATGCCATGGATATAATTCCTTATGAAACAGGTGCATATTATATATTTGACCGTGGATATTTTGATTTGAAAAGACTTTATCATATTGACCAGATTAATGCATACTTTGTCATGCGTGAAAAGAGCAGACTTAATTATGAAGTTGTAAGGGACATTGATACTAAGCACAATCAAGGAGGTATACTTTGTGACCAATTGATAAGACTGACAGGCTACGCTTCTATCAAGAAGTATCCTGACGAGCTGCGTAGAATTGTATTTTATGCCGAAACGCTGAACCGGACCTTTGTCTATCTGACCAATAATATTGAAATATCTGCTGAACAGGTTGCTTTGCTTTACAAATACCGTTGGCAGGTGGAGCTCTTTTTTAAATGGATCAAGCAGCATCTTAAAATCAAGTCCTTTTGGGGAACAACTGAGAGTGCTGTAAGAATACAAATATTTAGTGCCATTACAGCATATTGCATGGTAGCAATTGTGGAGCATGATCTTCAACTCAATAGAAGCAACTACGAAGTGTTGAGAATATTGAGTGCATCGCTTCTGGATAAGACTCCAATTAAGGACCTCTTTACAAAAGAGCTTGTTGATGTGATTAATGATGGACAATTAAGTCTTAATTTTTTTAGTGGACACTAGTGAAGTTTTATAAATGGTTTGTTTAGTAATGTTTCATTATTATGTTCTCTAATATACATCTTGTATATTTTATTGCATTTTTAATTAATTGATATTTAATGATTTTAGTAGTATTTTAAATATTAATTTGTACTCTAAATTACATTCGTTTAATAATTATTAAATTGGCACATTTAAGGATAATTTATATATATGAAAACACTTTATTTGTATATGAATATAAAAACAATAGCTATGGAATGGCGCATTCTCTACGTTAATAGGAATTTAATGCTAATTTGTAAAAATGATTTCTAAAAAGGGTTTTTCTATCATTTTATATACAAAATAATATTTCGTTTTATAGAAAATTACGTGAGAACCTTTGATATGTTTATGACTAGTTGCCAATATATAGTATAAATTTGTGTGAAACTAAATTTAATGTAAAATATGGATATAAAATATTGATAATCAATGGTATATTGATGATTACTGTTTTATGATTCATGATTTTTAAAGACTATACGAACAGGGAAGTTATTGTATTATCACATATTTAATATCATGTATAAAAAAAACAAAATTTTCGCTATTGCTTCAATAATGCTACTCATGGGGGGAAACTCTTATGCACAACAGAGCAATTCGACTTCTCAGCCCAAGGCTTATATGGTCGCAGATGCTCATTTGGATACCCAATGGAACTGGGATGTGCAGACAACAATTAATAAATACGTCTGGAATACGCTCAATCAGAATTTGTTTTTGTTGAAACATTATCCTGATTATATTTTTAATTTTGAGGGCGGTGTGAAATATTCTTGGATGAAAGAATATTATCCTGCTCAATATGAGGAACTTAAAAAATACATAAAAGAGGGACGTTGGCATATTGCCGGTAGCAGTTGGGAAGCAAGTGATGTACTTGTTCCCTCTGTTGAATCATCTATTCGAAATATTTTACTAGGACAAACATTTTACCGTCAAGAGTTTGGGAAAGAAGGAACTGATATATTTCTTCCGGACTGCTTTGGATTTGGTTGGACGCTACCTTCCATTGCATCGCATTGCGGTCTGATTGGTTTCTCATCACAAAAATTAGATTGGCGTGAGCATCCTTTTTATGGAGACAGTAAGCATCCTTTCATGATTGGTTTATGGCAGGGGATTGATGGCCAGAAAATTATGTTGACCCATGGTTATGATTATGGTCATAGATGGAATGATGAAGATCTATCAAACAGTCAATATCTAAAAGGTTTGGCAGAAAAGACTCCTTCAAACACGGTCTATCGATATTATGGAACAGGTGATACTGGTGGCTCTCCGACTTTGGCTTCCGTGCGCTCAATAGAGAAAGGGGTGAAGGGTAGTGGTCCGGTAAAAGTTATTAGTGCTACTAGCGATCAATTATACAAAGATTTTTTGCCTTTTTCCAATCATAAGGAGTTGCCTGTATTCAATGGTGAATTACTAATGGATGTTCATGGGACAGGTTGTTATACATCTGAAGCTGCAATGAAGTTGTATAACCGTCAGAATGAGCAACTTGGAGACGCTGCAGAACGCTCATCGGTTGCAGCTGAATGGTTGGGTGGATACAATTATCCAGGGAAGGCTTTGACTGAAAATTGGAGACGTTTTATATTTCATCAGTTTCATGATGATTTAACAGGAACAAGTATTCCACGTGCATATGAGTTTTCATGGAATGACGAAATGATCGCATTAAAAGAATTTTCAACAATAATATCGTCATCTGTGAGTGCTATTGCAGCAAAAATGGATACCCGCGCAAAAGGGATTCCCGTTGTACTTTATAATGCTAATGCTTTTCCAGTAAATGACATTGTAGAATTAGCAATAGATATGTCAGACTCTTCTAAAGGTCTTTCTGTCTATAATTCATTTGGAAAACGGGCAAAGTCTCAATATATCAGTTATGAAGGTGGAAAAGCTCATTTATTGGTACAAGCTTCTGTACCAGCCACTGGTTATGCAATATATGATGTACGTGTTGATGGAAAATCTGATATGTCATTATCTAAAAAAACTTCCATATTAGAGAATTCTATTTATAAGATTACATTAGATAAGAATGGCGATATTTCTTCTTTAATTGATAAGCGGAACAACAAAGAATTGGTAAAAGATGGCAAAACTATACGTTTGGCTGTGTTTACAGAAAATAAATCTTATAGATGGCCGGCTTGGGAAATTATAAAAGAAACGATAGATAAGGATCCCGTATCTATTGTGGATGATGTCAAAGTTGCTATGACTGAAAACGGTATGCTTCGAAAAACTATTTGTGTTGAAAAAAAATATGGAGATTCTTCCTTTAAACAATATATTCGTGTATATGAAGGGAGCAGATCCGATCGTATTGATTTCTATAATGAGGTCGATTGGAAATCCACAAATACCTTATTAAAAGCTGAATTCCCTCTAAATTTGGAAAATGAAAAGGCTACTTATGATTTGGGCTTGGGAAGTGTTGAAAGGGGAAATAATACACAGACAGCCTATGAAGTTTACGCTCAACAGTGGGCTGATTTGACTGATAAAAGTAATGGCTATGGCGTGTCAATTATGAATGATTGCAAATATGGATGGGATAAACCTAATGAAAATACAATTCGTTTGTCTTTACTTCATACTCCATCTACTCAGGGAAATTATACTTATCAAGATCATCAGGATTTCGGACACCATGTATTCACTTATAGTCTGGTTGGGCATCAAGGTAGCCTTAATAAAACAGAAATAGCTAACAAAGCTGAAATATTAAATCAACCGCTTAAAGCGTTCTTTGCTACAAAACATTCTGGTGAACTGGGTAAGAATTTTACATTTGCAAGCTCTAATAATCCTAATGTTGTTATCAAAGCTCTTAAAAAGGCTGAAAGTTCCGATGAGTATGTGGTTCGCGTATATGAAATGGGAGGAGAGGTATCTCAAAATGCAGAAATCACTTTTGCAGGAAACATTATGAGTGCTTGTGAGGCAGATGGTACTGAAAAGGAAATTGGTGGTGCGTCTTTTGAACAAAATAAATTGAAAATATCAGTATCTCCTTATGGAATTAAAACTTTTAAAGTTAAATTGAGTAATATATATCCAGCGCAAAACTTTGATTATGCTTATTTACCATTAAATTATGATCGCAAATGTTTTAGTTGGAATGCTTTTCGCCGTGAAGGTAATTTTGAGTCAGGTAATAGTTATGCAGCAGAATTGCTCCCGGATTCAATTTTAACTGCTAACAACATACCATTCCGTCTGGGGGAAAAAGAAATTGCAAATGGTTTAAGTTGCAAAGGTAATGTCATTCAGCTCCCTGCCGGAAAATCGTTCAATAAGCTTTATATTCTTGCTGCATCTACAAATGGGGATAACAATGCCAAATTCCATGTTGGAAAGAATGAGGTAAATGCAATGATTCCTTATTATAGTGGCTTTATTGGTCAATGGGAACATATCGGTCATACGAATGGATTCTTAAAGAATGCTGAACTTGCATATGTGGGCACTCATCGTCATTCTAGTGAAGGCGATGAAGCTTATGAATTTACATATATGTTTAAAATAGGAATCGATATACCTAAAGGGGTTACTTCAATAACTCTGCCCGATAATCCTAATATTGTAATCTTTGCAGCAACCTTAGTTAAAGAAAATATTCCGTTAGTTGTTCCTGCTTCAGAAGAGTTTCATACAGCTTTGAAGAAGGGAGATAATACCACGTCTGTTGCTTCGAAAAGCAATCTCTTGAGTAAAGCTAAAATAATTGCTTGTTCTGGAGAAGTTAATAAGGAAGAATTAGCACAATTTGCAGTTGACAGTGATTTACAGACAAAATGGTGTGATGTGAATATGTCTCCCAATTTTCTTGATTTTGATTTAGGTGAGAGTCGTTTAATTCAAGGTTGGAAGTTAGTAAATGCTGGTAATGAAGATAACGGCTATATAACGCGAGGTTGTTTTTTGCAAGGGAAGAATAAACAGAATGAAGAATGGAAAACAATAGATATAATCTCTGATAATAAAAAAGATACAGTCACACGTAGCTTTACTCCATTATCGGTTCGCTATATACGTTTGTTAATAACTCAGCCAACACAGGGAGGTGTACCTGGAGCAGCTAGAATATATGATTTTGAGGTGTTTTAATAATAGAAGAATCCAGTAAAAGTCATATCTTTTACTGGATTCTCATTTAATTAAGAAGAACTTGTTTTACTAAAGTATTTATTTCGTTTATGAATAAAAAACTACTCTTTTTTGCGTCATTTATTTTGTCGAGTATGTTGGTTTTTGCCCAGCAACCTGTTGAGTTTGTGAATCCAATGATAGGCACGAATGGAATGGGACATACCTTCCCTGGTGCGTGTATGCCGTTTGGTTTGGTGCAATTGAGTCCTGACACGGATACCATTCCACACAATGTGAATGGAGCTTATCAAAAAAACGCATATGAATATTGTGCCGGTTATCAGTATAGAGATAAGACGATTGTAGGATTTAGTCATACACATCTTAGTGGAACAGGTCATTCCGACTTAGGGGATATACTTATTATGCCCACTACAGGAAAATTGAAATTAAATCCGGGGCGGTCTACAAATCCGGAGGAAGGATACAGATCTCGTTTTAGCCATTCCACGGAAAAGGCATCCCCTGGATATTATGAAGTGATGTTAGAAAATTATGGAATCAAAGCGCAATTAACTGCGACCCAGCGAGTAGGGATTCATAAATATACTTTTCCTAATAAAGTAGATAAGCATTTAATTCTTGATTTGATACATGGTATCTATAACTATGATGATAAAGTATTGTGGGCTAGTATTCGCGTTGAAAATGATACTCTTCTGACAGGCTATCGGATAACAAATGGTTGGGCACGTACTAACTATACTTATTTTGCAATTTCTTTTTCACAGCCAATAAAAGACTATGGATATAAAGAGAAGAATGTAGTTCGGTATAATGGTTTTTGGCGCCGCTTTCATCTCAATGAAAATTTTCCAGAAATGGCTGGACGTAAAATCGTTGCATATTTTAATTTTGATACGGCTTCTGAATCAGAGTTAACAGTGAAAGTTGCTCTTTCCGGAGTTAGTACAGAAGGTGCATTAAAGAATTTAGAAGTAGAAACTTCTGGTAAAGACTTTGATACCTTGAAGAAAGAAGCTGCTAACCAGTGGAATCGTGAATTATCCCGTTTTGAGATTGAAGGGAATCCAAATCAAAAAGCGATGTTCTATACGTCTCTCTATCACACTATGATTAATCCTTCCGTATATACTGATGTAGATGGGCTATATCGCGGATTGGACAATAATATTCATCGTGCTGACAGTTTTACAAATTATACTATTTTTTCCTTATGGGATACATACCGGGCGGAACATCCTTTGTTAAATTTAATTGCACCATCAAAGAACGCAGATATGGTGGAGTCGATGATTAAACATCAGCAGCAAAGCGTTCATGGCATGTTACCTGTATGGAGTCTGATGGGAAATGAAAACTGGTGTATGAGTGGTTATCATGCTGTTTCTGTCTTAGCTGATGCCATAACAAAGAATACTTTTAGTAATGCCAAAGGAGCATTGGAAGCTATGATCAAAACCTCAAATGTCTCTTATTATGATGGCATTGCAGATTACTTGCGTTTAGGATATGTGCCTTTTGATAAAAGTGCGACTAGTGCATCTACCACCTTAGAATATGCTTATGACGACTGGACTATATATCAAACTGCTTTGAAAGCCGGTAATCATGAAATAGCTGAAACATATCGTAAGCGCGCTTTAAATTACAGGAATATTTTTGATCCTCAGATCGGATATGCGCGTCCTAAATATAGTAATGGTTCCTTTAAAAAAGATTTTGATATATTACAAACTTACGGAGAAGGCTTTATTGAGGGAAATTCATTAAACTTTTCGTTTCACGTACCACATGATGTGTTTGGAATGATAAAACTCATGGGTGGGGAAAAACTTTTTGTAAATAAATTGGATAATCTGTTTACCATGCACCTTCCTGAAAAATATTATGAAAACAACGAGGATATAACTAAGGATTGTTTGGTAGGGGGTTATGTTCATGGAAATGAACCTAGTCATCATGTCCCTTACCTATATGCATGGACATCACAACCTTGGAAAACTCAGTATTGGATTAGAGACATTTTGAATAAAATGTATAAGAATGAAATTAATGGACTTGGGGGGAACGATGATTGTGGGCAAATGTCTGCTTGGTATATCTTTTCAGTGATGGGCTTTTATCCTGTATGTCCGGGAACGGATCAATATGTTTTGGGAGCTCCTTATTTACCTTATCTTAAATTGAATCTTCCAAATGGAAAGATTATTGAAATAAAGGCTCATGGAGTGAGCGATAAAAAATGCTATGTAAAGACTTTAAAATGGAATGGACGTACTTATGATAAAATGTACATAACACATAATGATTTACTTCAAGGGGGGGTATGGGAATTTGAGATGTCTGCTTCACCAAACCGGCATAGAGGTCTTCTAAAAGAAGATAAACCATATTCTTTGACAAATGAATAAAAAACCAGTGAATGCATAAACAAAATACTTATATAAAATGAATAAACGAAATCTTATACTTTTAGGAGTTGGAACCATTCTTTTGTGTTCTTGCGCTATTGGCAAGAATGGCTTGTCTCAGTCGCATAACAAGGATTGGAGAAAATATAATATTGGGCATATCATTTTTGAAGATAAAGCTCCCGAATCTGTTGGATCAAAAATATATCATCAGATTGTCAAGGCCCCAGATATGTATATCCAATCGCAAGCGCGTACAGTTTTAACTACGTTATATGATTCACCGAAAGATAGTATTCCTCCGGTATATAACATACATTATACCTTAGAAGATATTGAAGGAATTTCAGCTAAAGGTGGAGGTAATGGCAATGTCTCAATTTTTTACAGTACTCGGCACGTTGAAAAATCATTTGTGAATAATGATACGGCTAAAGTTCTTTTTGAAACTAGGGGAGTGTTGCTACATGAGCTGACTCATGCTTATCAGTTGGAGCCACAAGGAATCGGGTCGTATGGAAGCAATCGTGTCTTTTGGGCTTTTATTGAAGGAATGGCTGATGCTGTTCGAGTTGCAAATGGAGGATTTCGAGAAGGCGATAGGCCAAAGGGCGGAAGTTACATGGATGGATATCGTAGAGCCGGTTACTTCTTTGTTTGGTTGCGTGATCATAAAGATATTGATTTCTTGAAGAAATTTAATAGGAGCACTTTAAAGGTCATACCTTGGTCTTTTGATGGCGGTGTGAAATATGCATTGGGTAATAAATACAATATTGATGATTTGTGGCGTGAATATCAAATTTCCGTCGGTGATATTGTTGTAAAATAAGTAGATGATTATGTTTCGATATTATTATAGAGCATTATTTTTTGTATTGACTTGTCTCGGTTTGTCTGTAGCTGTTAATGCACAAAATGAGAAATTAGTAGATTACGTAAAACCATTTGTTGGTACAGATGGTTATGGGAATGTATATCCTGGTGCGCAAATACCGTTCGGTGGAATACAAATTAGTCCGGATACGGATAATAAATATTATGATGCTGCTTCGGGGTATAAATATAACAGACCTACAATAATGGGTTTCAGTTTAACTCATCTAAGTGGGACAGGTATCCCTGATCTCGGAGATTTCTTATTTATTCCCGGAATCGGTGACATGAAATTTGAAGCAGGAACTCATGAGAAGCCACAAGAAGGGTATCGGTCTCGATATTCACATCAAAAAGAATGGGCATCTCCCAATTATTATGGAGTAGACTTAATAGACTATGGTGTGAAAGCTGAGATGACATCCGGAATACGTAGTGGAATTTTTCGGTTTACTTATCCTAAATCTGAAAAGGCATTCATTATGGTAGATATGGATCATACTTTGTGGCAGTCATGTGAATGGTCTAATTTGCGAATGATTAATGATTCTACAATCACCGGATATAAATTAGTTAAAGGTTGGGGACCGGAACGACATATCTACTTTGCCGCAGTCTTTTCAAAAAAGTTATTGAATTTACGTTTCGTTCAGAATGGTAAGCCTATTATCTACAATACATCACGCTTTAGAAGCGCTCAAGAAGCTTGGGGTAAAAACTTAATGGCTTGTATATCATTCAATACTAATGATGGGGAAGAAGTGACTGTTAAAACTGCAATTTCAGCGGTTAGTACTGATGGTGCTCTTTTGAATTTGAAAGAATTGGAAGGATTGAATTTTAACTCATTGAAAAGTAAAGGAGAACAGTTATGGGAGAATGAATTAAGCAAATATACAGTTGTAGCAGATCGTAAAACCAAAGAAACCTTTTATACTTCTGCATATCATGCAGCTCTGCATCCTTTTATTTTTCAAGATGCTGATGGTTCTTTTCGCGGATTGGATAAAAACGTTCAAAAAGCAAAAGGCTTTACTAATTATACCGTATTTTCTCTTTGGGATACTTATCGTGCTTTTCATCCATGGCTAAACTTGGTAAATCAAAAACTGAATGCAGATGTAGCTAATTCAATGTTAGCTCATTATGACAAAAGTGTAGAGAAAATGCTTCCTATATGGTCTTTTTATGGAAATGAAACCTGGTGTATGATAGGCTATCATGCTGTTTCTGTATTGGCAGATATGATTGTAAAAGGCGTGAAAGGGTTTGATTATGAGCGAGCTTATGAAGCAATGAAGACAACAGCTATGAATAAGAATTATGATTGCTTATCTGAATATCGCTCAATGGGATATGTGCCTTTTGATAAAGAAGCGGAATCGGTATCCAAAACATTAGAATATGCATATGATGACTATTGTATAGCTCAGGCAGCTAAAGCTTTAAACAAAGAAAATGATTATCAATACTTTTTAAATCGCTCATTATCTTATCAAAACTTAATAGACCCACAAACTAAATATATGCGTGGAAAGGATAGTAATGGTAAGTGGAGAACTCCATTTGCCCCAATTGCATATCAAGGGCCTGGGTCTGTTAATGGTTGGGGTGATATAACTGAAGGTTTTACAATGCAATATACGTGGTCTGTCCCACATGACGTTCAGGGCTATATAAATGAAGTAGGTGAAAAGTGGTTTCAAAGCAAATTGGATGAACTGTTCACTGTTGAATTGCCGGATGATATTCCTGGTGCTCATGACATACAAGGCCGCATTGGTGGTTATTGGCATGGAAATGAACCTTGCCATCATGTCATTTATTTATATAATTATATAAAACAACCTTGGAAATGTCAAAAGTGGATACGGGAAGTTGCCAGTCGATTTTATGGCAATGAACCAAGTTCATTAAGTGGTAATGATGATTGTGGGCAAATGTCTGCATGGTATATGTTTAACTGTTTAGGTATTTACCCTGTAGCTCCATCAAGTAACATATATAATATTGGTTCTCCATGCGTTAAAGGTTTAAAAGTGCAAATGAGCAATGGCAAAACAATTGAGATGACTACAGACAATTGGTCCACAAGTAACATATATGTAAAGGAGCTATACATTAATGGAAAAAAATATAATAAGTCGTATTTGCGCTATGGTGATGTACAGAATGGAGTGAGAATACATTTTGTCATGAGTGCTAAACCTAATTACAAACGTGCTGTATCTGATGAATCGGTACCTCCATCGGTATCTTTGCCGGGAATAATTCTTAAATATCAGCGCCCTACTAATTATTAATCTTGCTTTTGTATTCTTAATGTTTATATATACTGAAAGGCCAAATCGCTGTAACGTTTAAAATGTTTTGGCCTTTCAGCTTTTTATATTGATGAATAGCGATTATTTTTGTGAAGCCATTTGTTTAAAATGTGATTGATTTACTTTAACTTTATAAAATGCTATGAAAAAGAGTCCTCTATTTAGTTTTTTTTTGATATTATTTCCTGTTTTGTTGTGTGCTCAGCCAGCAATCAAGGACAAGACTCCTGTTGACTATGTAAATCCTTATATTGGCAACATTAGTCATTTATTAGTTCCTACATATCCTACAGTTCATCTTCCGAATAGCATGCTTAGAGTCTATCCGGAACGAGAGAATTACACAAGCAATACAATAGCTGGCTTGCCTCTCATTGTTACTAGCCACAGAGGAAGTTCTGCTTTTAATTTAAGCCCTTATCAAGGATCTTTATCAGAAGTCTCCTCTGTAGTTAACTATGGTTATGATAATGAGGTTTCTAAACCTTACTTTTATAGTGTAGACTTGGATGATTACGATATTCATGTAGAATATGCACCCTCACATCAATCTGGTATCTATAAATTTAATGTAGAATATTCCGACCGTCCAGTCTATTTGGTCTTTAATACTCGAAATGGGGAATTAAATACAGATGGTAAGACTATTTCCGGATTCCAAAAACTTGGTAATAACACTCAGGTTTATATTTATTTGGAAACTCAGGAAAATCCGATAAAAATAGGTACACATCAAGGCGATAAAATTCAAAGTACAGATAAAAATACCAAAGGAAAAAATGCCTATTATATAATTGAATATCCCAAAGGCACGAAAGAAATAAATTTGCGTTATGGCGTATCTTTTATTTCTACTGATCAAGCAGAGAAGAATCTTCGACGTGAGATTAAAAAATATGATTTGAATGCTGTTGCGCAACAAGCGAAAAATATATGGAATGAATCGTTGGGTAAAATATCGATATCAGGTGGTACGGAAAGTCAGAAAGCTATTTTCTATACCTCTTTGTATCGTACTTATGAGCGTATGATTTGTATTTCTGAGGATGGAAAATACTTTAGTGCATATGATGGTAAAATTCATGATGATAATGGAACTCCTTTCTATGTGGATGACTGGATCTGGGATACTTATAGAGCTACTCATCCGCTGAGATTGATTATTGAAGGTAAGAAAGAAAGCGATATGATTAATTCTTTTATTCGTATGGCTTATCAAATGCAACCTCATTGGATGCCTACTTTCCCTGAAATTAATGGGGATAGTCGCCGCATGAACTGTAATCACGGTGTTGCAACTATATTAGATGCTTATAATAAAGGAATGCGATTTTTCGATTTAGCTGGGGCATATAACGTTTGCAAAGCTGGGATAACAGAGAAAACATTAGCTCCTTGGTCATCGAAGCCTGCTGGTGTTTTAGATCAATTTTATAAAGAAAAAGGGTATTTTCCTGCATTAGCTACTGGAGAGGAGGAAACCGTGCCGGAGGTGCATTCTTGGGAGCGCAGACAACCAGTGGCTGTAACTTTGGGAACAGTGTTTGACGAATGGTGCTTGGGAAATATTGCAAAAGCATTAGGTAATAATACCGATGCGAATTATTTCTTAGATAGAAGTTTAAACTATCATAAGATTTTTAATGAAAAGACCCGCTTCTTTCATCCGAAAGATGCTCAAGGTAATTTTGTGGAACCCTTTGATTATAGGTATTCTAGCGGCATAGGGGCTCGTGATGCTTACGACGAAAATAACGGTTGGGTGTATCGTTGGGATGTACTTCATAATATTTCTGACTTAGTAAACATGATGGGAGGCCAAAAGGCTTTCGTCAATGAATTAGAGCTGATGTTCAGTACTCCTTTAGGTAAAGGAAGACCCGATTTCTATCACCAATTTGGAGATCATACCGGTAATGTCGGACAGTTCTCAATGGGAAATGAGCCAGCTATGCATATTCCTTATTTATATAATTATGCCGGTGAACCTTGGCGTACTCAAAAGCGCGTACGTAGCTTGTTAAGTCAGTGGTTCCGAAATGATTTAATGGGTATTCCTGGTGATGAAGATGGGGGAGGACTAACTTCCTTCGTTGTATTCTCAATGATGGGATTTTATCCTGTTACACCGGGTCTTCCCATGTATGTCATAGGGAGCCCAATGTTTGAAAAAGAAAAGATTTCATTGAGTAACGGGCGGACGTTTGAAATTATCTGCCATAATTATTCTCCAGAAAATAAATTTATTCAGTCGGCAAAGCTAAATGGCGTGATTTGGGATAAATCATGGTTTAGTCATGAAGACTTAATGAAAGGTGGCAAATTGGAATTCATAATGGGTAAACATCCTAATAAAAAGTGGGCTACCTCCAATGAATCACTTCCTCCTTCTTTTAAAATGTAACCTATTAATTAATAAAGTGTTTTATTATGAGAAAATTTCTTTTATTTTTTTCGTTATTTCTTTTATCGTATAATGTCTATGCTTTAGGAAAACAATCAAATCGCGAAGTGTCTGTACAAAGAGCGCGTCAAACTTTAGACTCTTTATATGTTCATTATTCTATTCCCGGAAGTTATTTGTTACGCGAAAATTTTCCTTTTACTGACCACTACTCTGCTACATATCTAGCTAATGGCGAACAAGACAATGCGGCTAATCCTTATTCTTATCTTTGGCCGTTTTCCGGTTCTTTTTCTGCGGTCAATGCATTATTTGAGGTAACTAATAATAACGTTTATAAAAAGATGCTAGATAATAAGGTATTACCGGGCCTTGAAGAATACTTTGATACAAGCAGACATCCTTATGCTTACTCATCCTATGTCCGTACGGCTGCACCTTCCGATCGATTTTACGATGACAATATATGGCTTGGCATTGATTTTACCGATTTGTATGCACTCACCAAGCAAAATAAGTATCTTGAAAAAGCTCAGTTGATCTGGAAATTTATTGAAAGTGGTACTGACAATAATTTAGGTGGAGGAGTTTACTGGTGTGAGCAAAAGAAAGAATCAAAGAATACTTGTTCTAATGCTCCTGCTGCGGTTTTGGCTTTGAAATTATTTAAGGCAACGAGAGATAGTAGTTATTATCGGCAAGGGAAAGCTTTGTATGAATGGACTAAGAAGAACTTGCAAGATAGTTCGGACAATCTTTATTATGACAACGTTCGCTTAGACGGAAAAATAGGTAAGGCAAAATATGCATATAATAGTGGCCAGATGTTGCAAGCTGCCTCTTTACTCTTTGAGTTGACGAAAAAAGATAGTTACTTGCTTGATGCCCGTAATTTGGCAAAAGCTTGTTATGACTATTTCTTTATGCCTTTCACCTCCTCTAAAGGTGAATCATTCCAAATAATTAAGAAAGGTGATATTTGGTTTACAGCTGTAATGCTGCGAGGCTTCATTGAGTTCTATTCAATAGATAAAACTAAAACTTATTTAGATGCTTTCAAAAGTAATTTGGACTTCGTATGGATAAATGCCAGAGATAACCAAGGTTTATTTAACACTGATTGGACAGGAAAACAAAAAGACCAGCGTAAATGGTTACTTACTCAAGCTGCTATGATTGAAATGTATGCTCGCATTGCAATTGTAAAATAATTATAGTTCTATTCTTTTTGATATATACATAAAGTGTTTTTTTTACTTATATATTCGCTTCCCTTTTTAGGAGAGTAATTAATTAGACTGATAAGTTAATGATGTTATTATAAGTTTCATACTTCTTTCTATATGAGGGTGTGTCAAAACAGACACATCCTCTTTTCATATCATAGTTGCTTGGGAGTTTGTCTATACAGCAATTTTCTGAACAGGCGACTGCAAAGTCGCCCCATTCATCCCATCAATCGCTCTTAA
>Ga0183095_11358_pt1 | contig 20236 bp, 24 predicted proteins | sample BioMet4_FD_130346 | JGI IMG/M metagenome (GOLD analysis project Ga0183095, IMG submission 130346) | Microbial communities from bioreactor (seeded with sewage sludge) at LBNL, California, USA - Biofuel metagenome 4 (v2) (version 3) | ecosystem: Engineered > Bioreactor > Anaerobic > Unclassified ...
CCGCCGATAGAATGAAGGCCGGAAGGAAAGGAAACCGAAGAAAGAGACGAGCAGCCATCGAAAGAAGAACTTCCGATAGAAGTCAAAGAAGTAGGAAGGACAACGCTCGAAAGAGACGAACATCCATAAAAACAGCTATCAGGAATAGAGGAAATCAACTCAGGAATAGAAATCGAAGTGAGAGAAGAACAACCGGAAAAACAAGAAGATCCAATATAAGAAACAGAAGAAGGAATATTCAAATGAATAAGAGAGGAACAGTTTGAAAAAGAACAAGTGTCCATGTAAGTCAAAGAAGAAGGAAGGTCTAAAGAAACAATGTTCTTAAAACCGGAAAAAGCAAAACGGCCAAAAGAGGTCAAAGAAGAAGGAAGCTCGATGGTATCAAAGACATAAGGAGCGAAATAGGAAGTATCGAAAGAAGAAGAGGAAGTCAAAGAACTAAGAGTCGTCAAGGTATCAGGAAGCGAAAGAAAAGAATAACGCGAAGACCCGTTATAAGAAGTGTTCGTATAAGCGTTGCAGTTCAAAGAGGTGATGCCAGAACCAAAAACCATCTTGAAGATGTTTTTAGTGGCAACGGATGTCGAAGAGGTAATATTAACAGCTTTTACAGGAAGATCAGACGTCCCGTTAGAGTGATAGGAAGGAAAAGCAAGAAGAGCGCGTTCTCCATCAATCGCAGCGGAGTTCGAAGAAACGCCGGTAATGGTGTAATAAGTTCCATCGCTTGAAAGCTGATAAGTAAAGGTTCCTTTCGCGTCAGCTTCCGGAATCTCGTATTTGTTCACCTTCGACGAATAATAGTCATCGCCAAAAGCGACGAACTTGCCAGGATCGGCCGTTGAGGTAGATGCCTCACGAAGGACGGTCGGAGCGACGACAGGATTGACGGACGGCTCGGCTTTGGCCGAACCGATAACAGAAGCCCCGACGGCTGCGCTCATAAGAGTCGCGGCGGAGAGCATAACGGAAAGGCGTTTTGTTTTTGTTGAGATCATTGAGATCCTCCTGAGCCCTCTAAGGCTCGACGCGAGGTTTCAAGAAGCCTCGAAATAAGTAGAAATCTACAAATCTACAAAGAAGATTTTACCAAAAAGAAAGGACTTTTTAGGCAAGCCAGGTCACGGCTTATGGAAAACCTTCGAAAAAGCCTTTGACAGGAATAAAACGAAGCAAAGAGCAACGAGTGAAATGCCAAAGATCGAAGCGAAGGCCAAAGCATTCTGAGCAATTGATGAAGAGCTCGAAGAAGCCTCGGTCTGAGAGGTCGAAGAGTTTGACGATGTCTGAGAATCGGAAGACGAATCGGAAGATGCCGCTTGGGCCCAAACAACAGGCGTCTTGCCATCGGCGTCATAATGCCAATGATAGCCGTCAAGGTTCGAAGTCTCCGAGTAAGAATACCAGCGAGCGTAAGCAAGATAATCGCTACCGCTGTAAACCGTTGAAAGAGCCGAAGGAACGGTTCCGACATAGTAAACAGCCTTGACGTAAGTGAAAGCACTGGAGCCTGAAACAAGATGAGTAGGATTCCAGATAAGATAATCGAAATTGCAGCCCTTGAAAGCGTTGCTTTCGATTCTTGTTATCGAAGAAGGAATGGCAAGAGACTTCAAAGAGGCGGCAACAGGAACGAAAGACTCGGCGCCGATAACCGAGCAAGATGACGAAATCAAAGAATCCGACGTCCAAGTCGAAGAATCGGCCTTAAGAAGATAAGAGCCGCTGAAAAGATACGAATATCCGCCTGAAACATTGGATCCGCCAAGTTTTGGACAAACGCCAAAGACATCAGAGCCAAAAGAAACAGGAGAAGGGCCGGAAACGGAAGTCAAAGAATCGCAACCATAAAAAGCGGAATCGCCGATAAGACTGACGGAAGAAGAAAGAGAAACGGAAGTCAAAGAATCGCAATCGTTAAAAGCATTCGATCCTATCTCGGTCAACGAATCAGGAAAAGAAACCGAAGTAATAAGACTTTCCTTATAAAAACCAGATTGAATCTTTTTAACGCCAGACGGAATGGCAACGTCGCCGGTTTTATTGGACAAAAGAAGAACGCCATCGCTAAGTCTCCAAAAATAAGAACCATCGGACGAAGACGAATAAGCAGAATTACCAGAATCGACGATGATATTGGTAATAGACGAAATCAAAAGAAGATGAGAATCGATATGAGAGACGGACGAAGGAAGATGAATAACGGAAAAAGAGCATTTATTGAAAGCGTAATCATTGATCACGGTCAATGTATCAGGAAAAACAACTGACATAAGGCTAGAACACTCAGAAAAGGAATCGTGGCATATCCGAACGATGCCGTGGCCAAAGACGACGGACTTGATGCCGGACTGAAGTGAAGCATCATCCGAATTGTTTGAAGTGAGATAAGTGCCGTCATCATCAAGCTGATCTCCTGTTTCGGAACCGTTTCCAATCATCTTGACAGGAAGCGTGGTCGTTCCGTCGGTGTGGCTCGAAGGAAACTTCAAAACGCCGTTGGCGTCAGGAAGCGCTTTGATGACCTTGTAATAGGTTCCATCGGCCGAAAGCTGATAAGTAAAAGTGCCAACCGCGTCCGCTTCGGCTATCTCGGCTGTTTGAAGGCCAGGATCGACAACAGAAGCAGCTACCTCACGAAGGACGGTCGGAGCGACGACAGGACTGACGAACGGCTCGGATTTCACCGGACTGATGACGGATGCGCCAAGAGCTGCGCTCAGAAGAGTCGCGGCACTCAGAACCAAACTCAGACGTTTTGTTTTTTGTGAGATCATTGATGATCCTCCTGAGCCTTTCGAGGCTCGAAGTCTCAGACCGCTCAACTTCGGCGGTCTGAGCCCTTCTTTATGCCGACTTTCTCATGCTTCGTCTTGTCCTTAACTTTTCTCTTCGAAAAAAGAGAAGCAATAAAACTGAAGAGCCAAATGACGATGCCGACAGCAACAATGAGAAAAAGGCTGATGATAATAAACCTGACAGCAATAACCAAGCCACTCTCACCGGCGGCGTGGAGGTAAGATGCGGCGCCATTCAAAGCGTCGTTCATTTCTTGCCTCCACCACCGTCTTTCTTGCCAACGTTGCTGCTGTTCCTACGACCAAAGGCTTTATGGACAGAATCGTGGATGTTGGCAGCTTTCTTGCCAGAACCGGCAAAGAAGCGGACAACCTGAACAGAATACTTAATGGCAAAGAACATCAAGACAACGACAATAGCGGCAATGGCAGCGGCGATGATCCAATAAAGATTATCGGTGCCCTTGACGACGTTGTTTTTCTGAATCAGGCAATTCTCGCAAACGCAAGTATCGCCGTCATCATCGAGACAGCCCTTGAACTGATGGCCCGTATTCTGATCGACATTAGGATCATTGCCATTGTCAGAAGTCGATTTGCAGCCTTGCTGAGTGCATTGTTCCTCACCGTTATTACCGGCCTGGTTTTTGAAAGAAGCAAGATCGACAAGAGCAGCATTGAGCTGCTGACGAGCTTCGGTGTGATCGATGGTGTATGTGAAGCCCATAATCGAAGCGTAATAGAAACGATTAGCTGCAGACTCGAGATAGAAAGTAGGATTGCGAAGGCAGAAATCATCAAGAGCCTTCCAGTCATAAACTTCGGTATAGTCAGTAGTCATGCCGGGCATTACCATATAGAAACGCTTGGCTTTGACTTTTGCGATCTCGTCGTTAGTGAAGCCCATGAGGTTGAGGATGTGATCATCAAGCTCATCGGTACGGCCGCACATACGAACAGGATTGAAAGCGCCGGTCGAAGTATGAGTGAAATCGATGTCGTTATTGCCTTGGAAAGCAGGATGGTATTTTGCGTTTCCGCTGTCGGCGATATAACAATCGTGATCGGCAACGTAGTTCCTTGTGTATCCTTGCCTTACGCCGTCGCGTTTCAGAACGATCGAGCCGTTCATGGAAGTTTCGGTGTAGTTGGCAGAAGCCCCGTAGACATCGACGCCGTTGATCTCAGAAATCTGTTTGTTAAAGTTAGGATCAGCAAAATCGAAGAATTGGAACATCATTAAGCGGCTCGTGGCGTTCAAACGATCCCAATAGCCATCATGGTAATCGGTATATTTCGAATCGACGGCATTACTGATGCCGTTCCAATCGGTATCGCGCCAGTTCTGCTTATAAGCGTCGTGAACGACGTGGAAGACATCAACGTTCTTTTCATCCTCGTTGTTGTACTTGCCATTCGTCCAGAAGCCCTTCGTCCATTCCCAGAATTTATCGATTCCGGACATGTTCAAAGCGACATTTTTGTAAAGATTCTTGGTCTTCTCGATCTGATCAAAATCGATCTTAGAACCCAAGAACGTCGAAACAATACTGCAATTCGGAAGATCGCTTTCCTCGCTGATCGTGCTTACTTTGTAAGCATTCATGCAAGGGCCATCGCGCCAATCAGATTTGTTTGTAGCAACAGTCAGCGATCCAGCTGTAGAGGTAAGGCTAACGTAGTCGGCATCATAAACGTTAGAAGCGGGCTGTTTTCCGTAATAGCCATCGACAAAATTACTGTCGTCGAACGAAAGAGAAGACATGTAAAACAAACGATTGAACTGTCTGTTGGTGATTCCGGAAATCTTGTAAACAGAAAGAGCTCCGCAAGCATCCTCGTTCTCGGTGGTGCAATAATCGGCCAAAACCTCTTTGTCCGAAGATGTCAAATTATCGGAGCTCAACGAATTGACGTTCACGAGAGAATAATCAGCATAATTGGTTCCATCGAAAGAAGCGTTGACGGATGTATATGAAAGATTAGCGATAATGCGATTATGAGCATCGTCATAGGAAGCCCACATAGGGCACCAAGCGCTACCGAAGTCCCTATGAACCTGATCGACGTCTCGCGATGAAGAGTCCCACAGGTAATACTGAACCTGAGTGTTAGCGATAAGATAAAAATCGCCGGTCTGGTTTTTAGAATCAGTTAAACTGTCATTGACGAAACGAACGTCAAAAACGTTTGTGCTGACAAAAGCACTGCCGGAGGTATGAATGACAGGAGTGGAACCAACGGCTGTGCCATCGCCGATCACGGTGTTCTTAACAAACCAAAAATACTGATAAGCTATGTAATCCTCGGTAGCCGAAGGTTGCAGGCTATCAATATCGTATTTACCAAGAACAAGATATTCGTCTGAAAATTCGCTGATAGGAGCGCCATCTGGAACAGTGACCTTGCCTTTCGGATTAGTCTCGGATATGTTCTCGATCGTGTAGCCCCAATCGTTCTCGCATTTTGCCACCTCATCCTGAAGCTCCTTTTTGAATTTCTGCCATTGGCTGGCATTTCGGTAGCCGGTATAAGAATAGTTGTCGGCTGTCTCGACGCTGTTATTGGCAGAATTGGCGCTGCGATAGGCTAAAGCCCCAGCAAGACCGGAGGCGACAAGAGACATGATGATAATGGAAATTATCAAAGCACCTCCACGCTCGTTCTTTCTGAACGAAACGTGGAAGTTCTTTGCGAGTTTGGAGCCAAGGCTTGTTTTTTCAGTCATTGGTTATCCTCCCGGCGTTGATCAGCGCCTATAACCACGATGATAGCTGCCGTGTCTCTTGTTGCGGAATGCGCCGATTATCTTCACGAGAAGGAAGATGACGAGCGACAGTCCAAGCGTAGGAACGGCGATGGCGATGGCCCATTTGCCGACGTTGGCCCATTTCTGAGCGGTCGTTCCGGCATACGCATCGGCGCCGATGACGACGTTGTAAGTCCTGCCATCGATCTGCTCGGCTTTGGCGTCCTTCGTATCCGGATCGGTGTAGTTATAAACAACCTGGATCGACTTCGAATCCTTGTCTTTCAGCCCTTCGACCTTGTACTCTTTGTTGAAGAGATTGGTTCCGAAAGTCTGAGCGACGCCGTCTTTCTTGACGATGTCTCCGCCAAGCTTCACGGAATAAGAGCTGACACCGGCCGGAAGAGTCCCGAAACGGACGGTGATGTAATACGAATCCTTTTGGAAAATCTTATTTGTATAGAATACCGTCTCGATGTTCTCTTTCTTTATGGTCATCGGAAGAGCGACGGCCGAAATGGCATTCGACGCAGTCGTGGCAATATAAGTCTGCGGATTGTAGTTCTGAATCGTCTTGGTCTTCGCCGTGGTATCAATCGTCACCAGATACGAATCGATTTCAACGAAGTGCTGACCGGCAGCATCGAGGACGGCCGAAACGGTTCCATCGGCTTTCGAAAGTGCGATTTGCTCGGCGTCTTTCAAAGCGTAATCGACTCCATCGACCTTGATGGCGACGTTGAGGCCTTTGTTGGCATCGACGACGTAATCAGCCGGAGCTTTGATAGTGAGAAGCTTTCCGGTGCTGTTGGTTGCCGTGAATTGAAAAGCGCCGAAATCAATCGTCTTGTCTTCGGTGATTTCCTTGTAATCGGCCGTGGCATCGCTCGAGCTAGTCGATGTACTGGTTTCGGCCATAAGCGGCCCACGCACGACGTTGATAATCTGATTCTCGTTGTCTGCTTCGGCAGCGGCATTCACCGGTTGCTCAGCATTGGCAGCGAGGACTGTTCCTGCGCCGACGAGCAAAGCGGCTGAGGCCAAAGCGACCACCAGCTTTTTCTTCGAATTCGTCTCGACATTCTTTTTTTGTTCGGTCATTGATTGTGACCCTCCTGCGCCTTTTTCGGCGCAACTGCGTTGTTTTTGCCTTTCTTGTTAAAGAGATCGACTTTTCCTAACGTGGTCACGAAAAGGATGGCAGAAACGATGATCACGACGATCCCCAGGATGAGAGAAATCAAGTACTTCGCAAAACGCCAGACCAATACCGCGACGGATTTGGCTGCCGTCCACGTGTTGCTTAAGATTTTTCCCATCGTTTTTTTATTCCTACAGAGCGCTCTGAGGATAAAGGATTTTACCTCAAAACAACAAAAAATTAGCAACCCCGGGTCTAGATGGATCCGGAGTCGCTAATTCGTTCGATCAATACTGGATTTGCTTAATGTCAGAAGTCGGATGAATGAAGCCGAGATCATACGAATGACCGGCCTCGTCGATGACGGCATAGTCTCCGCAAGGATTCGAATGGATGCGATAGCTCGTACCGAGGTAGATTTCGTCATTGCTCAACGTCTTGACGTAGTAGGTGGCTGCAAACACGGCGCCTGGCACGTTGAGGCGCGGAGTGCCTCCGCGAAGGCTGTTGAGAATTTTTGGCTCACCGATGCGGTTTGCAGTTTCTTCGAATTCCGCTCGATGAAGGCTGAATGAGCTTTGATAATGACCGTTAACAATCTCGATTTCACAGCGGAACGGCTCGTCTCGGAATTTGTCGAAAATTCCGCAGATCGAGAATTTGCTGTCTCTGGAAATAACTTCGGAGATATGCTCCGCCACGCGAACAAAAGCCTTGCCGTAGATATCGTAAGCCCGAACGCCAGAATGAGTCGGAGAGTCCTGATCGAAGTCAGCGCCAACGATGCCGACGTAGCGATAGCGAAATCCTGAGTTGCGTCCTACGAAAGTGATTTTGTAAAGAAGGCCGAAATCAGAAGGGACGACGGAGGCGTGGCTGTCGCCGAAGATGACGATGTCACCGCCGCATAACGTATAGAAGGCTTGAAGGTCTTTGCTCACATGAAGACCTTTGACGGTGCACTGGATTTTTTTCAGCATGTCGTCGTAGGATTTGATCTCATAAATGTCTTTGTAGCGAGTGTTAGACCAAACAAAAGTCCTGCAAAAATCGGATTTTCGTGAAATCTGATGCGTCCACCATGTCATTCACCGTCCTTCCTGGCGACCAGCTCAGCGACGTTGACGTTGTGAATGCGAACTTCCTTGTTCTCGTAAGCACCAATCATGCCATCGACGGCCTTCTTCGTCCTTTTGGCTGCCCGGCGAAGCTCGACGAAGCAGGCCTTCAGCTCGTCGAACGTCATACCGTCCGGATCGATTTTGTCGTAAGTCGCTTCCGCCCTGGCTACGCAGAGCTTGGCAGAGTAGAGATCGGCCTCGAAGACTTTGCCGTGGTCGAAGAAAACCTTCTCGTTGGCGATGACGTCCTTGCGCGTTTTCTTAAACTTCGCAAGAACAGCCGGGCGATCCGACGACATCTTGAAACGACGGATGGCGATTCCTTGAAGCTCGAGCGAAAGACGAGCGTCTTTCTTTGCCCTGAGTGATCTCGTCGTCTCGGCTTTCGAATTTGACTTTTCCATTCATAGTTTTTCTCCTGCGGCTGTTGCCGCATTAACAAACGAATTTTAGCAAAGACAAACGGATGAAATCGGAAACGGCCCGGAAATGCGGAAGCCAATCAGATCGGAAGGTCGTCCGCCGTGACCGGAGCGTTGTCCGGAGACTCGGTGTTGAAGTCAGAAAGCTTCAGAACGTTGTATTTTGCGAGCATAAGGCTAACCGACATCTGGCTGACAGCAGGATTAACGAGAGCAATGCATTTGAGATCGACGACGGTGCCAGGAAAATGCTGAAGGTCTTTCTTGAAAGAATCGTTGTAGTAGGCCTTTCGGAAAAGAACCGAAATCCAGAAATTGCCGCGAACGTTGAAATGAACGGCGATGCATTTAGGAGTATCGTAAAAACCGCCGGTGAAAAACGGCTTACGGACCGAAGACTCGGTCGAAAGGACAAGAGAAGAATGCTTTGCGCCATCGTCAGCCCCTTCGCGAAAGTCGCAAAGGTTGAGGACGAGGCCCCTATCCTTGCCGTCGCTGCAGCGATAGCTTTCGATTTTGAAATCGAGGAAATAAGACTTGCCGACGGTCATCGTCCTGTTCTGCTTAAGGAAGATCGTCTCATAAAGCTCAGGATCGAATTTGAAAGAATAATCGATATCGCCTTTGGCAGAATGAACAACAAATTTGCCAATCTTCGTCCGATTCGAAGGATTCACGTATTGAACGGAATTGCCGGTTCCTTCCTCGCGGACGATAACCGTGCCTAAGAATTCAACAGCGAAGTCGGTTCTGAACGAAACGTCATCTGCCACCTTCTTTCCTTTTGTCTGAATCATTCATAGTGATTCTCCTGCTCGTTTCCTCTTGAGCGTGACGGATTGTATCACAAAACGATTAAAAAATTGGCAATTCGGGTCAAAACCTTTTTCCCAGACCTTTTTTTCACGGATTTAATTTGGATTCACGGAACGCTATCGATAGTCCCATGCCGTCCAAGCCAACGAAGACCGTCCAAACAAAGACAGTCCTTAAGGCTTTGGCGTTGGATGAATCCAACCTCAAAGAAAGATATCTCCAACAAAGACGGTTTCAGGCAACGAGAGCAAAGAATGTCACCTGCCGTATCTGTAGATGTCACTGTCGTTCGTGATAAAGAGATATCTACGGCTTAAGGATAACGACACGCCGTAATCCTTTCAGAATAATATATATATATTTATTTAAAGAGGAACGCGCGATGCCGATAGTCTCTGCCAAGACTAATCCGAGCCTTTTTTTGCTGCCAAAAGAGTCTCGCGCCCTCGCGTGAGCAAAGGCGGCAAAAGCGAGCGATGCCTCTAAAACGCGTTTTAAGGCCCCTAGGAGCGCGAAGAGACAAAAGAACGAGTTTCCGCCCATCCGAGATCGAGACGACGCAAGGAGAGGCCTTTCTTGCGTTTTTTCAGCCATAGGCTGAAACTCATCTCGAAAATGTATAATCTCCAAGGCGCCAGAAGACGCCAGGAAGTGATTGGATGGAGCAAGACCGAAAAGAATACAACAAAGGATTGAACAAGGCCAACAGGCACATCAAAGAGACCCACATGGGCCGGCTCATGGCTGACCTGCATCACGAAAAGGCGGACAAGGCGATGTTCCTGTCGACAAAGGCGAAGCCATACAGCTACCACCAAGGCGAGGCGATGGCTTACGGAACCTACCACCACACGGGCGAGTTGAGAAGCCCGCTGCCGATGATCAAAGGCTGCCACTGCTTCAAGAAGAAAGGACGCTGACCGAAAGGCCGGCGCTTTTCTTTTGATGCGTCGGCGGTTAAACTTGAAGACGTGAAACCGATCATCAAATGGGCAGGTGGAAAAAGCCAACTGCTCGACGAACTGAAAAAGAGGATGCCGAAAGACGTCCGCTCAATAGCTGAGCCGTTCGCCGGCGGCCTTGCCCTTAGCCTTGAGGAAACGCCCGAAGAGGTTCTTTTCTCAGACATGAATGAAGAGCTGATGAATCTCTACGAGGTCATCGGTGGAAGGAACGGCGTCGGAAACGTCATGCGGATCATCCGGACGCTCGGAAACGACGAAGAGACCTTCTACGCCGTCCGAGGACAAGACGTGATGCCCGGGCTGAAAAAGCTTTCGAAGACGAAAAGAGCCGCCCGGTTCCTCTACCTAAACAAAACTGCTTTCAACGGACTCTACAGAGTGAATTCAAAAGGATTCTACAACGTGCCTTTCGGCCGCTACGAAAGAATCGCCATAGACGAAGACAACCTAAGGCAAGTCGGAAGATACCTCCGGGGCCATTGCTCAGCGATGGTCTGCGGAGATTGTCGAAAGCTGATGAGGAAAATAAAGCCAGGGTCATTCTGCTATATCGATCCGCCTTATCATGCCACCTTCACGGCATACAACGCCGGAGGTTTCGGCGAGGAAGACCAAAAAGAGCTCAAAAGACAGTGCGACGCGCTGACGAAGCGAGGCGTCAAATGGATGCTTTCGAACACCGACGACGCTTTCGTCAACGAACTTTATGAAGGATGCCGGATCGACCACGTCAAGGCGCACCGGTTCATCAACTCTGATGGCAAAGGCAGAAGCGATGCCGGCGAGGTCATCGTCATGAATTATGATGAGGACGGAAACATCCTCGGAAGGAGATAAACCTATGCCGCCGATATCGAACCAGGGCCGCTCGGCCAACCAGCACGGAAAGATTCTTGAAGGGCAAATCACGCCAATTCTTTTGGGCAACGATTACGACGTCGTCTCGTGGGCCGACTACAAAAAGAACAAGGCGAAGTTCGACGCCGAGGACAAACTCGCCATCACGCAAGTGCCTTACACGACGATCTACGGATGCAAAGGAAAAACCGAATTCGTGATGATAAACAAGACCCTCGGAAGAAGGATAAGGATTGAGTGCAAATACCAAAATGCAGCCGGTTCCGTTGACGAGAAACTGCCCTACACTTATCTGCAAGCTGCGCTTGCTTATGAAGAGGACGAGACCATTCTCTGCCTCGGCGGAAGCGGATTCAAAAAAGGCGCCAAGGAATGGCTCAAGAAGGCGTGCGATTCAAGATGGATGCTCGAAGGAAAGCCGAACCGGAAAATCAAGCTGATGACGGTGGACGAAATCACCGCCTTCATCAATGACTTATAAGTTCACTTTTAAAGCCCTTCTTAAGATGATGATTGACGCTTTCTTTCGCCTTTATGCCGGAAGCCGTTAGCTTTTATGCCGTTTGTTTTGTGCACTTTGCACAAATGCGACCAACTTTTTAATTTTGAGGCCGTTCCGAGCGCCGTTTGCGAGGAACGGACGACGGCCTCCGCGAAAGGAGGCAGGAGCCGGTTCTGAGCCGGTCAGCCGCCCACAGGCGGCGAGTTTTGAGCGACTCCAGGAGCGAAAAATAAGGCGAAGAAACGGAAGAGGACGATGGACGGACGACAGGACGACACCCGACCGACTTATTTTTTCTCCGAAAAGAGTATAATCCGCCGCAGAAAGGAAAAGACTCTCGTTTGACGAGAGCATTGATTGACATATGGAGAAATGCGTCAGTCTCGATCCGATGACTCTTGCCTGGATTCTGTATCAGCTGGTCCCGGAGAAGAACATCGACTTTAACGAGGCTGTGCAAACAAAAGACGAGGCTACCTTCTTCTCGATAACCGTCACCAAATGCGTTGAGGAAATCCTCGAAATGATGGCGAAGGATCGAAAGGAGAAAACCGAGGCGAAAAAGAAGAAAGACGCGACCGGAAAGGAGGCGAAAGCATGATCATTTCCGACCAAGGTCTGAAGGTCGCGGTCGACGTCCCGACTCTCTGCGTCGTGATTCTTCGATGCATGCCACTTGAGATGAGAGAACAGATCAACATCGAGGATCTCGATCTTGATCAATTCGAGTTTCTCTACTCCGACCTCTGCGACTTCATCGCGGAAGACCTGAAGAAGATTCGAAAAGACGTGCCGTGAGACGAGGGCTGCCAACAATGCGGCGGCCCTTTTCTTTCGGTCTGGTCTGACCCGACTGAAAAAGTCTTCGTTTTTGATATAATCACCGAAAGTCAATGCTCCGAACGCGAGCAGGAGGACTTATGAAATGGCATGGAAGAAAGGATTCAAAAGAAACTACAAAAAAGGACTTTTCAAAAAGAAAAGCAACTGGCCGGCGAAACCGCCTTACTGCATAGATGGAGACGGACAGGCGATGCACGTCAGTTCGATCGGAGAACCGGTGAAAGACGTTCACGGAGTGCCGCAGATACACATGCTGTTCAACGACCCGAAAGGAAGGCCTGCGTGGGACATGCAGCCGGTGTCGAAAGCAAACAGCGCAGCTTTGAGATACGCAGCAAAGAGCAAGAACTTTCACAAGAGCACAAACGAAAGATCCGGAATAAGCTCCTACACCGAAAACAAGCCTGTGAAAAAGTAATCCTGCCGTCTTGACGGATTGAGGACGTCGTCCTGACGTCCTTTTTTCCGTGTCCTGTCCTGTCGTCCCGTCCTGACGGATTGTCCTTGTCCTTGTCCTGTCGTCCTGACGTCCTGACCTGACGTCTTGACGTCCTGACGGACCGACCTGTCCCGACCGACCGGCCTGACCTGTCCCGACCGTCGCAAAGGCCTATGGACGGTCGACGGACGACCGGGACAAATTTTTTAAACGTTTTTGATATAATCATTGAAAGTCAGCGCTCCAAATGTGAGCCGGAGGACTTAAAAAATAATGTGGAAAAAGCTATTCGGAAAGAGCAGAAAGGAAACGAAGATGCCTTACGTCGTGGATGATCACGGAAACAGAAGGCATTTCAGAGAGATAACAAGGCCGTGGATGGAAAGAGACGGAAAAGAATACATACTTTACAGGCCGATGAAATCGAATAATTACGAAATAGTCAGAGCGACTCCAAAAAACATCGAAGCCCTGAAATACGTGTCAAAAAGCAGAAAATACAAGACTCAAGGATACAAAGGAAGAAGCGGTTTCAGAAGAAAGTAATCCCGGTTCCTGAAAGAAAAAGACGCCGAAAGACGTCTTTTTTCGTGCCGCAAAGACAGTCGGACAAGACGGACGACGAAAAAGGCGTCCCGGACGACGGGACGCCATAGAAGAAGCGAGAGAGATCAAACGGCGCGTTTCAAGGCCTTCAAGAGCCTCGACTTTGAAAGGTCGCCTTCGTATGCGGAGCGCGGAACCGAGTAAACGTCACGGCCCTCGTCCTGAGCGAGGCAGGGCCTGGCTTCGACGTCGACCTTGTCGCCGACCTTCAAAATCTTGTCAAATTCTCCGCGGAGCACGATGTCGCTGCCATCAGTGAGCTTGACGACGGCAAAATGGAAGAACTTCTTCGGATGAACATAAGATTTCACGCAACAAGTGATGCGAGAGACCGTCCCATGGATGAAGAATAAGGATGACTGAGTCCTGACCCAGTCCCTGACGGCCCTCGCGTTATCGACGTCGCCGATCGTCACCTCTTTGCTTCCTCTCATTTCGGCGAGAAGGATCTCAAGCATGATCAGCCGATCTCTGTCCTTGACGGCGCCGCTGCCATAGCTGGTGACGAATCTCAAAAACGGACTGCCGGAATTAGTAAAAACAAAGACAGAGCATACAGGCTTCGTCTTGACATCGGACTTTTTAGAAATCATTCGTTTCCTCCGGAACCTTTGGTTCCTTCAATGACGTGACGGATTATATCGCAAACGATAAAAATTTTGGCAATCCGGGTCATGCTGACCCGAACGACGATTTAAATGGGTCGTTTTTGATATAATCGCCACAAGCTGTTTCGCTGGCCCAAAAGAGGCGGCGAGGAGGAAAGGAGATGAAGCAAAACGAGTCGGACGAAAGAAGACTAACGGCAGAAGAAGCGGAGTTTTTGCACTATGCGGCCTATACATGGATGAACGAAAACTACGATAACGGCAAAGCCGCGCTATTGGACGCGGAAGACATGGAAGAGAAAACAGAGAGCGAATGGCCGGAAGAGGCGATAAAAAGAATAGCGGAATCGATAAAGACGGTTTCATTTCAAAAAAAGGAAGGTGAGAAGCCGTGCCGAATGATAAAGACGATTCAGATAAACAAAGGAGAAAGCGGAAAAACAGAGTCGATCATCGTCAGATTCGAGGAACCGATATTGGAATGGATGAGCAAAAAAGTAGATTCAATCAAAATTTTGACAGCAGTTCTGCCAGGAGCTCTAGCAGGAATGATCCAATACATAAGAGAAGCGGACATTGCATTTAAAATAACGAAAAAATGCCGGCATGCAACCTTGGACGAAATATCCGAGAAGGAAGGCGAATGAAAAAACTAACATGCGCGATCGTCTCCAACCTGCCGGATGACGAGCAGAAGCTCATGGCCTGCATAGCCGAAGCCTGGCTGAACAGCGGCAAAGGCGGAAAAGACGAGGCGATCGCCATTGCCATCGATGACGCGAGGACTTGGACCGGCGAGACCGATGAGGCCATCGAGAAGACGGCGAAGTCCCTGGCTGAGAAGGCATACTTCCAGCCACGAAAAACGGAAGCGCTGTCAAAGACGGTCGACAGACTCGAAATAATCAAGAACGAATTCGGACGCGACGAGGCGCTGATCGTCAAGGTCGACCGAAGAACCGAAAAATGGATGATGAGAAGAGCGAAGGCCATGAGCTTGATGGCCCTGCTGCTTCCGCCCATCCTGACCGTAGGCCCGCTAATCGCCATCGAGGCGAACATCGCAAAAGGCGTTGTGAGACGCTGCGGACACATAAACTGAGGCGCCTTTCTGAGGCGCCTTTTGTTTTAAGAGCCGGTTTCATCTTTTTCAAAAGACTTTTTGATATAATCCGTGCGTCGAAAATCAAAAGCGCGAAAATGCGCGGAAAGGATGATTATGGCTAACACGGAGAAATGCGTCGTCGTTGGAGGAGTTTTAATCGGAAAGAAGGCCGGAAGTGATGACATCGACATCAAGATTCAGTCCGACAGCACCAGACTGACGAATGCCGAGCTCAAAGACGCCCTTCAAAAGGCGATAAAGATGATTGACGACAAACCCGGCGGCGACAATCAGTGATTCGAAACGGAGATGAGAGACGCGCCCTTCGAGGCGCGTTTTCTTTTTGAAAGCCGGTTCGCCAATTTCCGAAACGAATCATGGTATAATCCGCCGAGTTGAGGAGCAAAAAGCCCCTCGGAGGAAACAAAGAATGGATCCATGGCCCATCGTCGGATGGACGTTGGTCGTGCTGATGCCTTTAACGTGCCTCATTAAGGTGCAGATCGTCTTTCTGAAATGGCTTCACTACGTCGATGATGACGAGGACGGAAACGAGAAATGATAAACGCACTGGTCGTGGCGTTCGAAATGATGCCGGTAATAATAACTCTCAATCTTGCCTATCTGGAAACGAGATGCATATTCATTCTTATTGGAATGAAAGAGGATAAAAATGACACTAGATGAGATAATCAGCCATAACCAACAAGTGGCGCAAGACCAGACATTTCAGTGGAAAAGACACTTCGCGAGGCCTGACATGCTGCTGATGCTGCCACCAGAAGCCAGCAACGAGCAATGGAAAGCCTATGCGAAAGAGACGATAAGAGCGTGCTACTACTCGAGGCTCGAAAAATTCGAAAAGACATCAAAGCCGATTGAAGGAAACGCCTACGATGTAAAATACTTCAAAAACAAAGAGGTCAGAACGCGAGAGGTCGCCATCAACGACAGACCGAAAGAGCCGAAGATGACGAAAGAGGAATTCGCCAGTTTCGTAAGACAGCTGAAGAAAGCCGCAAGCGAAGGTTTGCCATTCTGAAAGGCACTGAAGACGGTGCCTTTTTTTTGATGGCCTGGCCGACTATTTCAGAGGCTGTTTTTGGTATAATTTCAAATGCAGGAACGGAAAGCCGGAAAACCGCCTGCGTCATTCGCTGCTACACTCGTTTCCTCACGTTGTGTCCGACTAAACGAATGACAAAAGCCTTCCTCCGGCACAAACGGAAGGCCGAGATCCTGGATCTTAATGGTCTCAATACAGGATCCAAATGAAGGAGCCGTCAATATTGCGGCTCCTTTTTCGTTGCCAAAAGAAAAGGCACCCTAATCCGAGGATGCCTTCGAGAGCCGGACGGAACCGGTTTCTGCTTGTTGTTCATGGCCTACGATGATGACCGTCATCGTGGCGTCGACGATGGATCATGATTCCACCGAAGAACCGCTTGGTCCGCTCGGATAAATTTGAGCGATGCGGTATCTCATGGCGTCATTATATCACGTTGCTTTGGTTTTTGTTAAGCGCAACCACCACTTTCCCCTAACTCTAAGGCCATCCAAGGCGTATGATTGAGGAAAAGAGAGGTGTTTCATGAGCAAATGCCGATGTATCGTATACGAACGTGTCTCAACCGGAAAGCAAGAGAAAAAAGACCATCCAGACTGGTCTTTGAAAAAACGTCGGAAAGCTGATATCGAATCGCAGACAGACTATGCGAAAAAGTTCGTTCAAATCCACAAAAAGGATTTCAGCTTTGCTGATGACCCGATTGAAGGATACATCTATTCCGACATCCGGTCAGGGACGAGCCTCTACGGACGCGTGGCCTACGCTGCCATGAAAAAAAGAATCCTAAGAGACAAAAACGTCAATGCGCTGCTTGTCGCAAGCTCGAGCAGAATCGGCCGCGATTTTGACGATTTCATCGAAGAGATGAGATTTTTGCAAGAGCACCGCGTACACGTTTTCGAGGTCAAGGACTACGACTCGATCACCGAGCTCACAAGAATCAGCGACGATGAAAGCAAAAGCCTGAGCGCGAGCGACATGACCGTCTATCTGATGACGATGGCAATGAATGCATACTCGAACGCCCATCTGATCGAGGAAGTCACAAAAAGCAGCATCGCCGGAGTCAAAAGAAGGATCGAAAAAGGAATCTACTATTTCGGAGGACACGTACAGTTCGGCTATAAGTGGATCGGCCACGAGCAAAAATACAAAGACGAGCCTGAATACAAAGACGGTGTGCGGGACGAGTTCGTCATCGAACCGGATGAGGCCGCCATCGTCCGAGACATATTCAGACGCTATAACTCCGGAGACGGAACAACGACCATCGCGAAAGACTACCGGACGCAAGGAATAACCCACCGAGGAGTCACCTTTCAGCCGGAGTTCATCGACGAAGTTCTAACCTACAAAGGATATTTCAATGGAACGATGACGATTCAGAAGATGAAGAATCTGAAGCAGCGAAAGGCCGTTGCTAAGAAGATAAGAGACGAAACGGCCGAAAAGATGGAAGCCGAAGGAAAGGAAGACCCAAAAGAGGCGATGCCTGACAAAGACCGTATCATCAGCCTCATTGGAAAAGACGGACTGAATGCGAACCAGGTCATCGAGGATGTCTATCCGGCGATCATCAGCAAAGAGACGTTTAACAAAGCGGCGAAGATAAGAGCTGATATGAGAAACGCTTCAGGCTTGAGAAACAAAGCATTAGGCCCGAGGATAAGGCCAAATGACGCCACGCTTTCAGGCTTGCTTTTTTGCGCTTGTGGCTCGCCCATGTACTCAAAAGGCAGAGCATGGTACAAAGCGAAGAATGGAACCATCAGCCCCGGAGGATACCAATCCAATTGTCACAAACGAGGAATAAAAGTGAAAAAAATCGACGAAAACGGACAAGAACACAACGTTGAATGCGAAAATTCAACTTTCCTGCCATATTCAGTCGATTATCTGATCTGGAAGCTCGTCATGTGGCATGTCAAATCCGGAGAATTGATGAAAGCGGTCGAGACCTATTGGAAGAATTACGAAAGAAACGACCTAAAGTCCCAAAAGCCAAAGCTCAAAGAAGCCGAGGAAAAGATGAGAGAGGCCAAAGCATTGATGGAATCCAGAGCTTTCGTTTTCTCAACAACGAACGACGAAGAGGATAAAAAGGCGAGAGACAGAGCTCAAAGCGCCTACCTCAAAGCAAAAGAACAGTTTGAAGAAGTTCAAAAGAGCATCGAGACTGACCCAGCGACGGAAAAGAAGAATGTTTCGGAAATCATCGGGCAAATAAAACCAACGATGGAATTCAGCCTTTCCGAGAAAGACAAAGAAGCCCTAAGGAATCACACACTAAAACCAGCGAAGATGGCGGACGAAGGACTAGAACCCGCCTTCATGAGAAGGATAATCCTGAACTTCGTGGCAAAAATCACGTATTACCACAAAGCGAGCGACCCGAAGAGCCCGAAAGTATTCATGGTCGAGTTCAAGATACCCAACTCAAAGAAGACAGATGAGCAAGCGATCAAATTGAGCGACAAAGCGAGTAAGAGGCTAAGCATCTTCAACAGCGTTCAAAACGACGCGAACCTTCGGAAAGAAATTGAAGTGCGAGAATGTGGTGGTTGTGGTAGGCCAAGGACACCAGATTCCCTTAGTTTAGAAAAAGAGACCTTATTCGTCGATGTCGTCAGCGTTATCAATGATTCCAAAAAGCTTGTTGTGAAGCGTTTTGAGACGGTTTGTCTGCCTGGATATGAAAAAGCCTTCGAGGTCGTGCCTGACATTGAAAGCTTTGGTTTCGAAAAACCGAGAATCAGAACTTCGTTTTAATGATGATTTTGTACTTCGAGGCAAAAAGCTGATCGAAGAAGTGAGCTAGAGGACGGATGTCCTTTGCTGGAATGCCATCCACCCAAAGACCGTCAGGAATCAAAGGCCCATGACCGCAAAGGTCAATGCCATAACGGAAACAGAAATACTTTTCGCGGTAATAAAGCCAGTCCGAAATCTGAAAATGCTTGAGGCCGTTCTGATAAACGACCTTCGGATCGACAGGATGCAGATCGCCCTCGCGCGTATCCCTTAAATACAAAACAACATATGAATCCACTTTGACCGGTGCGAAAAAGTCTTTTTGGCCGCCATCAACAGTCGGCGATGCCGGCTTGTCCTCCAAAGCAACCGGAGACGGAGAAAGAACCGCCGCAACAGGCGACGGAACGTCATCAACGATTCTTTTTGGTTTTGGCCTTTTGAAGAATGCGAGTCCCATTCGTTTCCGCCCAAGAATATTTTAGCAGAAACAGACCGAAAAAAGGCCTTGCGGCCTTCAGATAAAAACAGCAATCGATCGTTCGAACCGGCGCGAGACCGGCAGAAGGCGTTTAGCCTTTCCTGCCGGTCTTTTTCGCGGCGGTAGGTTTCTTGTTCTGATCGAACATGAAATCCACGAATTGAGAATGCATTTCCGCAGCTTCGGTTTTGGTAAGATGCAAACCAGAATAAGAAGGCAAATCCGACCAAAGAATAGAACCAGGCTCATCCTGACGTTCTTTATAAAGGTCAGAATAGACAACGGTCTCATAATTGTTATACGTATCGCGCAAATTCAAGCCAACCTTCAAAATAGCCTTGTCATCGCGTATATCCTCGCCGTCAGGGCCAAGAACACGAATTTTGTACGAGACGTAATCGAAATACGAGAAGTAATCAAGGCAATGCTGGAAGAATTGGCTTTTCTTTACCGACCACATATAGCCGACCGTTTGCTTATAAGGCGCGACCTTATCAAGCTTAGCCCGGCTTTTTTCCTCATGAGCGAGACTTTTATTAACGAGCCAAATAATAGGATTGAGGAAAAACGAATGGCATTGCTTCGTTTTGGCGATATAAAGCGAGCACGGAAACCTCGAACGTATGACGTTGGCGATGGCGTTCTGATTCTGATCGTCCCAGTAAATGCGGCCGATGCACATATTGTCGAAACTTATGAAATGCCTAATGATGCTAAGGAACTTGTCCTCGCCAAGCGCAACGATGACGTCCTTGTCATCGTGGAAGGCATCCTTGCCGAACTCGGTAAGAAGCAAGCAAACGCCAGGAAACAGGAAACGAACCTTCGTGTTCGCCGGAATGACGATAGGATTGTTGGCATCCTCATTGAGTTTGTCGATGACTTCCTTATCGTAGGTCTTGAAAAAGTCCATATTCACGACTTTAGAAAGAACGGGCTCGCGGCGGTCAGTGATGAAA
>Ga0183095_11359_pt1 | contig 20236 bp, 15 predicted proteins | sample BioMet4_FD_130346 | JGI IMG/M metagenome (GOLD analysis project Ga0183095, IMG submission 130346) | Microbial communities from bioreactor (seeded with sewage sludge) at LBNL, California, USA - Biofuel metagenome 4 (v2) (version 3) | ecosystem: Engineered > Bioreactor > Anaerobic > Unclassified ...
ATACCGATTTTCTTTATTGATACTTGCTATAATCCATGGGATCATGTCACAGAGAGCAGAGTACGTTATGTGAGAGCACAGATAGATCAATTGATTAAGGATTTATGTGCATTTACTGGAAAAACATGGGATGATAAACGTTTCCAAGAAATCATGAAAATTAGTCAAAGAAATAGTTATTTATGGGAAAGAGCTAATAATTTAATGGACAGAAAACCTGCTCCTTTAAGTGGCTTTGAACTATTTAATTATATGTCCTGTATGGTTTGCAATAGAGGAAAAACTTCTACTACAGATTTGTTGGAAGAGCTGAATAAAGAGATAGAAAAGCATATTGCTGATGGTAATTCTACTTATCCAACTAAGGAAGAATACAGGGTATCCTGGGATGGCATTGCCTGCTGGCCGTATTTAAGACATAACTTGCATACTTTAAAACAATATGGAATTAATATGGTAGCTTCCAGTTATGGCAAAGCCTGGGCAATTGAATATAATGATTTAGATGGTATGGCTAGAGCTTATTGTTTTGCTTCTACAAATGGTGATAATGCTACGACAATGATTGCTCGTCGGTTAGAGGCATTAAAACGTTTTGGTTGTGAGGGTACTATTTATCACGTTAATAGAAGTTGCAAAGTTATGGATTGTCAAATGATGGAAGTTCAAAGACAACTTTCTAAACAAGCTGGAGTACCATTTACCTCCTTTGATGGGGACCAGGCTGACTATCGTAACTACAGCGAAGCTCAATTTGAAACGAGAATTCAGGGCTTGGTAGAAGTTATGGCACAAAACAAGGAGGCAAAGAAAAATGACTGAGCTAAAGCAAAATATTTTAAAACTAAAAAAGGCTTGCGATAATCCTAAAGCTCAACTTGATTATTATTTGCAGCAGGGGAAAAAAGTAATAGGCTGTTTTCCTGCATATACTCCAGAAGAGATTGTCCACGCAGCAGGAATGATACCTATGGGATTGTGGGGAGGCAAGAAGAATACTGTACTGGCAAAAAGCTACCTTCCAGCCTTTGCCTGTCCTATTATGCAATCAGACATGGAATTAGGGCTATCAGGTGCATATAAGGGATTGTCAGCTGTAATTATTCCAACTCTATGTGACACTTTACGCTGTATGACCCAAAACTGGCGATTTGGCATGAAAAACATTCCAATGATACCCATAGTCTATCCACAAAATAGGAAATCTCTGGCCAGTGTAGATTATCTGATAAGCGAATATGAAACAGTGGCTGTAATGCTGGCAACTATTACAGGACAAATGCTTACAGAACAAGCTCTTTGTGATGCTATTGAGCTATATAATAAACATAATGCCGTCATGAGAGAATTCGCTCAGATAGCTAATGAACATTTGGACATAATTACTCCTATGGTTCGTCATGCTGTTATGAAAAGTGCTTTTTTCTTTGAAAAAGCAGAGCATACAGAGATTGTAAAGTCTATTAATGAAGAATTAAAAAAGCTACCTGTTTTTGCGTTTAAGGGTAAAAAAATAGTAGTAACGGGGATAACATGTGAACCAGATAGTTTGCTGCAAATATTTGCTGACAATAATATGGCTATAGTTGCAGATGATTTAGCTCAGGAGTCAAGGCAATATCGTACAGATACGCCTCTTGAAGGAGGCGGAGCTATGAAGCGTCTGGCCTTGCAATGGAATAATCGTCACGGCTGCAGCTTAATTCATGAGGCAAATAAACCTCGTGGTGGCATGCTGCTGAAAATGTGTGAGGAAACCGGTGCTAAGGGTGTTGTTAACTGTCTCATGAAATTCTGTGATCCAGAAGAATATGACCAACCATATTTTGAAGCGGATTTGCGTTCCGGCGGTATTTACACCATAACAGTTGAGATAACTCAACAGGACGACAGCATGGAACAAGTTCGTACAAGACTACAGACCATGGGAGAAATGCTATAGAAATAGTTAAAAACAATAATATATACAACAAACCTCACTGTTCACCACATTTGGTGAAGGGAGGTTTGTTGTATATGATAAATAGAAAAAAATGGGCAAAGTAGGGGAAATGTGATAAGATAACTGCGTGAGAAAGGTTGAAGGGGTGGACATTTATGAACGATGAAATTCTGTTTGACAAATTAAGCAAGGCACTTTCCGTTCCGGATGTCTTGGATAATATTGATGCAGGAATCAACATCTTTGATGCCAAGGGTAATTTTTTGTTTATGAATACAGTTATGATTAATTGGCGAAATATTCCTCGTAAAGAATATTTAAAAATGAATGTCCATGATTTCAATAGTGTACTGGATGTCTGTGTTTTTGATTTGGTATGTAAATATAAAAAGAGAATCAGCAGACTCCAATATTATCGTAATTATCAGCAGGTAAATAGTCCAACAAGAGTCCGTATAGTTACCGGTACACCGATTTTTGATGGAACCGGTAACATTAAATTTGTTATTATGTTGCTGCAGGATGTAGATAATTTTGAAAAGCAACACAGAACTTTATTGGAAGAACATAAAATTCTTAATGGGGGAGCAATAGAAGGAGGCCGAGAAGAGCCGGCCAATATGATAGCTAAGAGCCCTGAAATTTTGCAGCTTTTGGCAGTTACTGATAATATTGCTCCTTTGGATTCAACTGTATTACTGTATGGGGAATCAGGTACTGGTAAAGAAGTGTTTGCCAAATATATTCACGAGCACTCTAAAAGGTCTAAACAGCCGCTTATTACCGTTAATTGTGCGGCTTTTCCTGAGAATTTAATAGAAGCAGAATTGTTTGGTTATGAAAAGGGAAGCTTTACGGGAGCCAGCCGAGAAGGAAAAACTGGCTTAGCAGAGGCTGCTAACGGTGGTACATTGTTTTTAGATGAGATTAATTCTTTGCCATTAAGCGTTCAAGGTAAAGTTCTTCGTATGATTGAAGAAAAAAGTGTACGTAGAGTAGGTTCGTTGAAAGATAAAATAACGGATTTTCGGCTTATTGCAGCTACTAATAGAAGTCTCAATGAGATGGTACAGCAACATCTCTTCAGGGAGGATTTATATTATAGGTTAAATGTTATTCCTTTGACGATTCCTCCATTACGGAATCGGAAAGGGGATATCGTACCTCTCTGTCTTCACTTTTTATATTATTTCTGTCAAAAATATAATTTGCAAAAAAGTCTCTCTGAGGAAGTTTTAAAAGATTTGCAGCAGTATCCATGGCCAGGCAATGTGAGAGAACTGCGTAATTGCATTGAGCGATTAGTGGTTATGACGCCAAGTGCTATTAAAGAAATATCCAGTATACCGAAGGGTATGCTTGAGAAACAGGTTGGTGAAGGTTATAAAGAAAAGGTAAATAATTTTTGCCTGCGTCAAGAAAAACTGGGGAAAGAAAGTATCATGGCGGCTTTAGAGGTTTGTGGCAATCGTAGAGAAGCAACCGCTGAATATTTGGGAGTTTCCAGGAGACAACTGCAATACTTAATAAAAAAGTATCATATTTCTTCCCGTTGTAGATACGTAGACGTTGAATAATTGTTATAATATAACAAAAAATACCTGCAGAACTTAAGGAGGAGAAACAATGGCTAAAGACGTGGTGGAGATATTAAAAGAAATAGGTAAAGTAGGTCTTAATGCAGATGGTTCCTATACAAGGAATGCTTACAGCAAAGAGTTCTTTCAAGCGGTGGATGTGATTAAGGGTTTTATGCAGGAACTGGGTATGAAAATTACCACAGATGCTGCAGGAAATGTTTTGGGTGTTCTGCCGGGTAATAAACCGGAATTAAAGCATATTATTATGGGTTCCCATCTGGATACTGTAGAAAAAGGCGGTCTGTATGATGGAGCCTATGGCGTTACCGGAGCCTTAGCTGCCTTGTTTGCACTTAAGGAAAAAAACATAAAATTAAATCACACCGTAGAAGTTTATGGCTTTAACGGTGAAGAAGATGCTTTGGGAGGAACTTTTGGCAGCAGAGCTGTAACCGGCCTTATTGCAGCGGACAACAAGCTCTTAAACGAAGGAATACAAACTTATGGACATACAGTAGAAGAAATTTTAGCCTGTAAGAGGGATCTTAAAAACGCAAAGTGTTATTTGGAACTTCATATCGAGCAGGGAGAAAGACTGGATGAAAAGAAAATCAATATTGGTGTTGTCAGCGGTATTGTAGGAATTGTCAGGTATAAAGTAGTTGCACATGGCACCAGCAATCATGCGGGGAGCACCCAAATGTTCAGACGTAAAGATGCTTTAGTTGGTATGTCTAAGCTCATTGTGAAAGGTAATGAGCTTTGCAAAAAGATAGATCCGGATATGGTATTTACAGTTGGCACTATAACCTGTGCTCCGGGAGCGAAAAACGTGATTCCCGGTCGGGTAGAGTGCTGCTTTGAAATGCGGCAGCTGGAGAAGGCAAAAACCGATGCCTTGATTGCGGCTATAAAGGCTGCAGCACCGGAAATTCCTGATTGCGATTTCACTTTTGAACCGGAAATGTATGCACCGGGGGTTTTGTGCAATCCGAAGATAATGGAGACTTTGCAAACAGTAGCAAAAACCAATAGCTTATCTTATGTAGTTATGCCCAGCGGGGCCGGTCATGATGCAGAATCCATGGGTCATCATATTCCCATTGGCATGATTTTTGTTCCCAGCAAAGATGGCTTTAGCCATTGCAAAGAAGAATGGACCTCAGACAAGGATTTGCAAAACGGTGTAAAAGTTATGAGTGGAGCCTTAGAACTGTTGGATAAAGAAGCATAGCCTTTACTCTATGACAAAAGTCATTTTTGTTACAACCATGTTTTTATTGTTAAATTTACAACACTATAATGGTAGTATTTCATAATAACTACAAGACAATATAGTTATATCTTGCTAAAATTACCTAATTTAGTTATAGTAATCCCAAAGAGAATTTTATGTTTCAAGAGAAACGGGGGGACGTAAATGGAGGGAAGAAAAATAAAACAAGGGGAACTGACGGGATTTTATGGTCTGGTAGAAAAAGTTGGCAATAAAATTCCTAACCCGGTATTTATGTTTATGGGACTATTCGTTATTACTTTTTTTGCTTCCATAATTTTAGCTAAGATGGGAGTTTCAGCTGTTCACCCATCTACAGGAAAAGTTATTAAAGTGGTAAGTTTGCTGGATTCCAAACAAATTGCTACACTGCTGAAAGACAGCGGTAGAATCTGGATGACTTTTGCCCCCCTGCTGACAGTACCTATTTGTACATTGGGATTAGCTATTTCCAATAGAAGCGGTTTATTGGAAGTGTGCTTAAAAGCCGCAGGAGAAACGAAAAGTCAATGGCTTTTAACTATGATTGTGGCTTTTATAGGTGTTAATGCCAATCTGGTGGGAGATGCAGCCTTCGTTATATTCCCTCCCTTGATGGCCATTTTATTTAAAAGTGTCAATAGAAATCCTTTAGGGGGTTTGTTTTTAGGCTTTGCCAGCGTGTCCTGCGGGTTTGGCGCCAATCTGCTCATGGGATCTGCTGATGCCAGCCTGGCCGGATTAACAGAAGCGGCAGCCAGGACCTATGATACCAGCTATACTGCTAATCCTGCCATGGGATGGTATTTCCTGTTTGCCTCTACTTTTGTTTTGACCGTAGTTTTAGCTTGGATCAACATAAAAGTAATTGAGCCGAAACTGGCGAAAACAGGACTGGCAGCAGATTCCGGCAATAAAGATATTGTAGAATATGAAGGAATGAATCCGGAACAAAAAAGGAGTGCTTTTAAAGCACTTTGGGCTTTTATAGGTGTATTTGCTGTCGTAGCACTTTTGTGTTTGCCGGGGATGCCTTTTGCTGCACCGAAAAACGGTACTATAGCTACCGGCTTTTTATTTAAATGTATTCCTACATTAATCATGTTTATGTTTTTTGTTCCCGGCTACGTCTATGGGAAAAGCATTGGCACTATAAAAAGATTCAAAGATACGATTCCTATGATGGAAGAAGAAATGAAATCTTTGTCCAGCTTTTTCGTAGTTTGTTTTTTTGCTTCCCAATTTATCTATATCTTTGGTACAAGTAAAATCGCTATGATTATAGCCATAGGCTGTGGTAAATTCCTGGTTAGTCTGGGTCTGCCACAGGCGGCCTTATTAGGGGCCTTTGTCATAGTAGTGGGATTTATAAACCTCTTTATGACAGGAGCATCAGGAAAATGGGCCTTGATTTCTACCATGTTTGTTCCCATGCTTATGATAGCGGGAATAAATCCTGCGGCAGTGCAGGTCGCCTATAGAATGGGTGACGGATTAACTAATAATATAGCACCGACTCTTCCCTATTTAGCTGTTATTATGGGTTATGCGCAATCTTACGATACGAGGGCAAAAACCGGTACTGTTATGGCCTATATGTTGCCATATACACTGATTTGCGGCTTTGTCTGGATACTTTTCTTAGTGGCATGGGTACTCCTTGATTTACCAATGGGACCAGGCTATAATGCGTTACTATAATATTTAGGGGAGATAAACCATTATAATGATAAATTTTAAAGAAGAGGCAGAGGCCTTATTGCCTAAAGCAATAAAAATCAGAAGAGATTTCCATATGCATCCGGAACTGAGCAGACAAGAATTCCATACTGCGGAAGTAATAAAAACTTTTTTGGAAAAGCTAGGCATTGAAGTAAAAACGGATTATTCCGGAAGTTTGCCCAGTGTAGTAGGACTGCTGAGGGGAAAAGAGACGGGAAGCACAGTGGCATTACGGGCGGATATGGATGCACTGCAAATTCAGGAAAAAGACGAAGTATCTTACAAATCACAAAACACGGGAGTAATGCATGCCTGCGGTCATGATTGCCATTGCGCTACATTAATGTGCGCAGCAGAGCTGTTGGCTAAACATAAAGATGAACTATCCGGGAATGTGAAGTTTATTTTTGAGCCGGCCGAAGAAGATATAGGCGGGGCCAAACCTATGATAGAAAAGGGTGTGCTGGATAATCCCAAGGTAGAAGGTGTTTTCGGTCTCCATTGTGAAAATGTGTATCAGACTGGGCACATAGGAATATGCAGCGGGGAAATGTTGGCAGCATCTGACAGGTTGTTTATCACCTTCAAAGGAAAAAGTGCCCATGGAGCCTATCCCTTTAAAGGCATTGATGCTATTATGTTGGCCGCTCATTTTCTCGTGGCTGTCCAGACAATGATGACTAGAGAAAAAGATCCCTTTCAAACAGCAGTTGTTACCTTTGGTATCATAAATGGCGGCACAGCTAGAAATATTGTCTGCGATGAAGTTCACTTAAGCGGTATTTGCCGCACTTTGAATAGTGAAAACAGAGAGTTTGTTATTGGACAAATAAAAAAAATATTAGATGGGATAATCGTTGTTTTTGGTGGCAGTTATGAATTCGAAAGGCAAAAAAGTCATCCGGCCTTATACTGCGACCCGCAGATGACAGCGTTATTGGCAGAATGTGCAGGAGAAGTAATTGGCAAAGAAAACGTAGAAGTAATGCCCCATGCTAACATGGTCTGCGATTCTTTTGCCTACTTCACGGAACAGGTACCGGGAGCATATTTCTGGTTGGGAACAGGTAATAAGGCAAAAGGGATAAATCAAAACCTGCATAATAGCTGCTTTGATATTGATGAAAGTTCTATGGCAACAGGTATTGCCATAGAAGCATCCGTAGCTTATAATTTCTTGGAGAGAAAAACTGAAAAAAAGTACTAAGAGGGGAAAAATATGCCAAAGGTGTTTAACGATACCTTTGGCATGTTTTCGTTTATTTTTCTCAAATTTTAGCATATAATATAATAAGATTTATATTTCATATTGTTGTGTGACTACGAGGAGGTATTACATAATGATGGGTAGCAAGAGATCTTTAGCTAAGGCTTTAGTTTTAGGGTTGGTCCTGCTCAGCTTAACAGGGTGCGGAGGCGGCGAGAAAAAAGCGGCTCCTGCCGAGAGTAAACCTACAGGCAAAATTGTGCAGGTAAAGAGTGAAAAAGAGGTTGATTTAGTTCCTTTGGCCAAAAAAGAAGGTTCCGTTAAAGTTTATTCTATTACCAGCCGCATTAGTAAGGCCGGTGCTGCTTTTGAAAAGAAATACGGTATTAAAGTTGAAGCAACGGACATGAAAGATTTTGAGCTTATTGATAAGATTTCCACAGAAGTTAAGGCCAAAGCTGCCGGTGCTGACTTTGTTATTGCCCAAGACAGCGGCCGTGTTTACGGGGAACTTTTGTCCACCGGATATCTCCAAAATTACGTACCTGCTGATTTAGCAAGTGTTATTCCCAAAGCAAATCAGAGTCCTTTGGTTTTCGTCTATATGAATAAGGTTTTGCTTTACAATAACGAAAATGGCAAAACTTCTCCCATTACTAATTTATGGCAGTTGACCGAACCTAAAAACAAGGGAAAGTTTTTCTTTAAGAATCCTATGCAGGAAGGCATTAATGCTAACTTCTTAACCATGCTGACCAAACCTGAAATTGCGGAAAAATTAGCTAAATCCTATGAAGATTTATATAATAAGAAACTGAAGCTGACTACGAAAAATGCCGGCTACGAATGGATTAAGATGGCATTTTCCAATGGTCTGGTTATGGGCTCCAGCGATACTTCCATGACGGAAGCTCTGGGCGTTAAAGGCCAAAACATTAATAGCATTGGCCTATTAAACTATTCTAAGATTCGTTATGCACAAAAGAAAAATCTGGCCGTAGGCGTTGCTGACAAAGTAGCTCCTTTCTGCGGTTTCTATTATCCTGAATATGCATTACTGGTCAAAGACTGCAAACATCCTGCTGCTGCTAAATTATTCATCCAATTCCTGTTAACGGAAGAGGGCTATAAATATTGGCAAAGTGATATGGGATCTTATTCCGGCAATCCTAAGCTGAAAGGTGCCAAAGGAGATAAACCTTTGACAGATTGGGCTAAGATTATGGTTGGTGATGATCCTCAATACATTTTTGAAAATCGTGCAGAAGTGGAAGAATTCCTCAGCAAGTTAATCTAATCTGATTTAGTATAAATTCGCACTGCACCGATAGTTATCAAGACTCGGTGCAGTGTTTTTTATGGGAGGAACTTTCATGGGACTAAGCGTGAGATTGCGCAATTTTTTTAATAAACCTTATAATGTGATTTTAGTAGTACTTTTTATTTTATTGGTATTATTGACTTTTATTCCTATGCTATCCATTATCATGGATACTTTTACTGTCCATTCCAGCGAGGTTATGCGTATCAGAGGAACTCACCTGGGAGACTTTACTCTTTATCATTGGCGCAAGGTGCTTTTCGACGGAGAAAACAGCCTGAGTATTTTTTACAAGCCTTTGGTTAATACTTTTGCTATTTCTTTTGCTACCTGTTTTATTGCCATTTCCTTTGGGGGCATTATGGCCTGGCTGATTACCAGAACTAATATTAAATACAAGACCATGTTGTCCTCACTGTTTGTGGTGCCTTATATTATGCCGGCCTGGACTTTGGCTTTGGCTTGGTTGGACTTTTTCCGCAATGCTTTGGTAGGCGGGATTCCCGGACTATTCACTACTCTGACGGGAATCGTTACTCCCAACTGGTTTGCTTATGGATTTTTCCCAATTTCTATGGTACAAGGTTTGCATTATGCGCCTTTTGCTTATATTTTAATCGGGGGAATTTTAAAAAACATGGATGCCAACTTGGAAGAAGCGGCTCAGCTCCTTCATGCTTCCCGGTGGCAGATTATTAAAAAGATAACTTTGCCTATGGTGAAACCTGCTATTCTTTCTACATTTTTACTGGCTTTTTCCAGTTCTATGAGTGCTTTTGCGGTACCTGCCTTTTTGGGCATGCCGGTACGTTATCAGGTTTTGACCACTCAGATGTATAGAACTCTCCAAGGATTAAACCCAGGTTATGGCTATCTGATGGCTCTGATTTTGATTATTATTGGGGTCAGCATTATGCTGATCAATCAAAAGGTTTTGGACAACAGAAAGTCCTATACGACTATTACCGGTAAAAGCTCTAATGTAGCTTTATATAATTTGCGCAGCTTGCGTAATCCATTATCTTACGGACTTATGGCAGTTTTGCTCTGTGTTACGGTTATACCTCTTATTACCTTTGCCATTGAATCCTTTGTAGTGGAACCCGGTAACTATGCACTTAGCAACTTTAGCACGGTGTTCTGGACAGGAGAAGGTTCTGTGGATATTGCTAACGGTGAACCGGGGATTTTGCGGAATGCCAGCATTTTCCATGGTTTGCTTAACAGCGTAATGTTATCTGTGATTTGTGCTTTCTTTGCGGGAACCGTAGGAATTTTGTCAGGTTATGCCATCGTTCACAAAAAGGGAACTTGGCTAAGCAGTGCCGTCAGTCATCTGACTTTCTTCCCTTATTTACTGCCCAGCATGGCTATGGGAGCTATTTATCTGTCATTCTTTTCGACTCCTCATGGACCGATTCCTGCTTTATATGGAACTTTTACAATTTTAGCTTTAATCGGGTCCGTTAAATATTTGCCTTTTGCTTCTAAATCAGGAGTTAACGCTATGCTTCAATTAGGTGGCCAAATCGAAGAAGCGGCTGTTATTATGGGTATTGGCTGGTGGAAACGGATGCTTAGGATTATTATTCCTATTCAAAAAACCAGCTTTTTGTCCGGGTATTTACTGCCTTACATTTCTTGCATGAGAGAATTGTCACTGTTCATTTTGCTGATTTCTCCCTCTACAGCAGTGCTTACCACCATGCTTTTCCAATATAATGAAAAAGGCTGGAACCAATATGCCAATGCCATTAATCTGTTAATCGTAGTGGTGGTGCTTCTTTCCAATTTTGTTGTGAATAAACTGACCGGTGCTTCCATAGACAAGGGTATCGGTTGAGAAAGAGAAGGACAAAAATATGCCAGAGATTGTTTTAAAAAATGTTACGAAAATGTATGGGAAAAATGCAGCAGTTGATCATTTGAACTTAGTTATTCCCGATCATTCTTTTATTACCCTTTTGGGTCCCAGCGGCTGCGGCAAAACAACTACCTTGCGGATGATTGCCGGATTGGAAACACCCACCAGCGGAGAAATAAGCATTAATGGGGAAATCGTTTATTCCTCTGAAAAAGGGATTGATATTCCTCCTGAGAAACGCAACGTAGGATTTTTATTCCAGAACTATGCTTTATGGCCTCATATGACGGTTTACCAAAATATTACCTTTGGCTTGGAAAATCTCCACTGGGCTAAAGACAAAATGGCGGCTAAGGCAGAGCAGCTTATGAAAATGCTGAAAATCTCCGAATACAAGGATAGATATCCTTCGGAATTGTCCGGCGGTCAGCAGCAGAGAGTGGCCATTGCCAGAACTCTTTCTACCGGACCTAAGACCCTCTTTATGGATGAACCTTTGTCCAATCTGGATGCGAAATTGCGTATGGAAATGCGCACAGAGTTAAAGCGCCTACATATGGAAACAGATTCTACATTTATTTATGTAACCCATGACCAGCTGGAAGCTATGACTTTATCTACGAAGATTTGTCTAATTAAAGAAGGGAAACTTCAACAGTATGCTGCTCCGTTAACTGTTTATAATGAACCGGCTAATACCTTTGTGGCGGATTTTATCGGCAATCCCAGTATCAATCTGCTGACAGTGAAGGCTGGTACTACGTCAGGAGATACGACTGAGCTGGAATGCGGAACTCTTAAGCTGAAGTTTGTGGCCAAAGAAAAGCCGGATAAAACATCTCAGACTCCTGAACCGGGCAAGGAATACATTCTGGGCATTCGTCCTGAAAATATCGGTATTAGTGCAAATGGTAAAATTAAAGCCAAAATTTATTCTACGTTGCCCTCCGGCATGGAAACTGTAGTAAAACTAAAAATTGACGACATGTTCCTTACCTCAGTGGTTTTTGGCAGTGTAGACTTTAAAGTAAACGAAGAAGTTGGCGTAGAAATTAAATCCGACAAAAACATAGTATTCAGCAAATCAGAGGGACATGATTTAGCAGTAGGGGAAATAGAATAAAGGAAAAAAGGACAAACAAAAGGACTATAGTACAATGATTACTTCATCATTATGCTATAGTCCTTTTTTTATGCATTACAGAAAAAATGTGACAGAGAGCCGTTGCACAAGGGGACTGGCTCTAATGTGGCGCTTCAAAGGGGACTGGCTCTAATGTGGCGCTTCAAAGGGGACTGGCTCTAATGTGGCGCTTCAAAGGGGACTGGCTCTAATGGGCCGTTTTTTGGCTCATTGGTGCCTGTCCACTTTGGGGCGTCTCTTACCACACATTTTTTTATTGCAAACTCCATTGGGTTCTTACATAGGCAGTCAGTTTCATGGTACCGGGGGAAAGCTGGGTGGAGGTCATCTTGGCACCACCGCTGCGGGCCAGATCATTAACAGCATAAGTCATGTTCACTCTGGAACCGCCTTGGCTGTCAATGTCGGCACTAATAAGAGAGCCTAAAGTCCTGCCACCGGCAGTTGCTACGATGCTGGCTTTCTCTTTGGCATTTGCTGTCGCCTGTGCCAGAAGCTTACGTTCTATCTCTTCTCTGTGGAGAAGTCCGTAGTTAACACTGGTGATTTGTACTTGGGAAATATTCCCAAGTCTGTCTACAACGGTACCTATTTTGTCTATTTCTTCTACTTGAGCGGTAAAAGTGCAATTCCCCTTGTAGCCGATAGTTTGTCTTTGTCCGTTTCTGCGATAAATAACATTACTGGTAATATTGTACTGCCCTGTTTTTACTTTATCTCCGTTTACACCGGCGAAAGCTAAAGCTTGCTGTACTTTGGCAATTTTGGCAGCTAAGGCTTCTCTTACTTCCGGAGAGGTTTCACCTTTAGCTTCTACCCGCATATTGACTGTAGCCATATCAGGTTTCACTTCAGAAAAAGCTGTTCCGGTAACAGCAATAACATTTTTTCCGTCAGCAAAGGCATTTCCCATGCCTAAAAGAGCAGTAATAACTAAACCCAGACATAACGTCTTAATTAATTTCATGATGCTCACTCCTTAGTTTTAATTGACTAGTTTCATTATAATACAAGATGCTACTAAAAGGAAATAAAACAAAGCTACGCAAATCCCGAGGAAGAATTTACGTAGCTTTGTTTTTGTTACTATTATACTCAAAGGAAGGTAACTGGTAAAGTCAATTAATCATCAACGTATTCTACGCCGATTTCAGTCAAAATCTTGTCCACAAAAGGACGAGGGAAGCCTTTGCCGGACTTAATGTCGGCTAGCTGGCCATGTTCTTTAATTTGTACTGCTTTACCGGCTTTCGCCAGTTCTTCGGCTTCTTCGGGACGAATAACGATAACGCTGTCTCCATCACCAAAGAGAATGTCGCCGGGATTAATAACTTGTTCACCGATGGCAACAGGGAAATTAATTTCTCCGGGGCCGTTTTTATAGGGACCATTAGGTGTTACGCCACGGGCATACACAGGAAAATCAGTAAAAGCAGACAATTCATCATAGTCTCGAATACAACCATCTACAATGAAACCGGCAATGCCGCGGCTCTTAGCATAGGTAGACATAATCTCACCGCAGAGAGAACGGCTCATGCTGCCTCTGGCAGCGATAACTAAAACATCTCCCGGTTTAGCCAAATCCAAAGCCTTGTGGAACATTAGATTGTCTCCGGCCGGGCATTTAACTGTAAAGGCAACACCCAATAAAGGAGAATGATTAATAGGACGAATTCCTGCATCAAGAGCTCCCAGACGGCCCATACAATCATCAATATTGGCAACGGGAATACCACGAAAAGCTTCTAATAATTTTTTGTCAGGACGTTTAAAATCCTTTCTGATTCTGCAGCCTACTGGCATTATAATTCCTTCTTTCGTATTTTATTTAGCAGATTTCTTAGGCAATTTGTTCAAAGCTTTTTTAATTCTATCCATAGCTTCTACGATTCTGTCATAGGCACAGGCATAAGAAACACGTACATAACCCTCACCGGAAGAACCAAAGGCAGAACCTGCTACTGTAGCGACTTTTGCTTCGTCTAACAGATAATTGACAACGTCAGCGGAGCTCATGCCTAATTTTTTAATATTAACGAAAATGTAGAAAGCACCTTGAGGAACTTTACAACTGAGACCGTCAATGGAATTAATGGCTTTTACAGCATAATCTCTGCGCCGTTGATATTCTTTGACCATTTTTTGCACATCAGGTTCAGCTTTTTCCAAAGCAGCAATACCTGCATATTGCACAAAGGAGGCAGCACAGGTAGTGGCGTACATATGAGCTCTCACCATGGCTTGAATAAATTCCACAGGAGCAGCGGCATAACCAAGACGCCAGCCGGTCATAGAATAGCATTTTGAAAAGCCGTTTAGAGTAATAGTTCTTTCTTTCATGCCCGGCAAGGAGGCAATACTAATGTGCTTGGCACCGCCATATATCAGTTTCTCATATATTTCATCAGATACTATAATTAAGTTGTGCTTTTTTGCAATAGAGGCCAGAGCTTCTAGAGTTTCTCTGCTTTGTACTGCTCCGGTAGGATTGGAAGGAGTATTTATAAGGAGCATTTTAGTATGGGGTGTAATTAATCCTTCAATTTCTTTCAGGTCTAACTGAAAATCATTGGCCTCTTTTAGAGAATAGGTCACAGCCTTGGCTCCAAAGAAATGAGGCACATGGATGTAGTTTAGCCAAATAGGGTCCGGAACCAAAATCTCATCTCCGGGATTTAAAAAAGCGGCGATGGCTGTAAAAGTAGCTTCTGTAACCCCAATGGTTACCAGAATTTCTTCAGGTTTGTATTCAATGCCATTATCTCTTTTTAATTTGTTGACAATTGCCTGGCGCAGTTCAGGAATACCATAATTAGAAGTATAAAATACCTGACCTTTTTTCAGACTTTCACTAGCCGCCTGTTTAATAACTTCGGGAGTGTCAAAATCAGGACGGCCGATTTCCATATGGATAACATCTTCTCCTGCTTTTTGCATTTTGTTGGCTTTTTCCATCATAATCCGGATGCCGGAAAAAGGCAGGGTTTCCATTCTTTTTGCAGATTCAAACATATAAATTCTCCTTTCAGTCTTACGCTGTTTTATAGTACTTTATACAAAACCTCGTTTGCTCTTAGCTGTATTATAGCGTGGATGAATTTATATGTAAAATGAATATACATAATCTTAAATATTTAGCTTTTAAATATTAAGCCACTCAATACGACATTACTTTTTAGAAGCTAAATAACGCTCTCCCAAAGGAATATTAAAATCCTGTTGGGCAATATATTCTTGCAGCTTTTTTGAAAAAATATCCAAGGCTTTTTTGGTAAGCATATTAGGGGTTTTATGATTAACCTTGTAACAAACTCTGGCAGGTGGATTGTTTTCCAGCTCGCTAACATAAAAAGGACGCTGTTTGCAGAATTCCTTTACTACGGAAGCAGGGGCAATCATCCAAAGACTGGGTTCATTCCACATACGCAGGGCCAGCTCAATCGTGTCCAGAGAAACCCTGGGCCTGGGCATTCTTTTAATCCACTGATCATGCCAAATAGTGTAGGCATCATTCCAAGTAAGAAAAATTTCTTTGTCGGGATTTAGGTCATTGGTATGAACTTTGGTTTTGGGTACAGTAGGGGGAATGCCCTGGAGTAAATATAATTTTTCCCGAAAAAGTTCTTCTGTTTGCACATTTTTGTAGTAAAGATTATGATACACAAAAGCAATATCAATTTCATGGCTTTCCAGCAGAGTTTATAGTTCTGAAGAATAATGGGTATAAATACTTAGTTCTAAAGGCGAGCATTCTGCCAAGAGCTTGGAATAAAAAGGTGCCATAAAAGCGATATTCATGCTATCGGTAACTCCTACTGACACATGGAGATTTTCCCTGGACAACTTTAGGGCTTGAGTTTCTTTCATTAAGGAAACCCAGCGCTGGGCAATGGCAATAAATTCTTCCCCCTTAGTTGTTAACTGTACTACTTTATGTCCTTTTTGGCGGACAATCAAAGCCACTCCCAGTTCCCGCTCCAATAAATTCAGTCTGTGACTGATGGTGGGCTGAGAAAGGAACAACTGCTCAGCAGCTTTAGTGATACTTTTGGTACTTACTATAGTTAAGAAAATCTCGGCATCTTGGTAATTCATTGTTCATTCCTCCAATACTTCTTGTTACAAGTTCGCAAAATTTCCGGGGCAAAAAAAGTAAATATTACATTTGTAAATATTATATAGCGTAATTACTTATTTTTCAAATAAATAATAGTGAGCTATAATCTAAATAATAAAAGCAACGGCGCTTTACCTTTAAGAGAAAGGTAAACTAAAGAAAAGGAGTCTTACGATATGGCACAGGCTCGTATATGTTTCGCAGGAGATCAAGCCTTATTAGTAGAATTTGAACCGGAAATAAGCATTGCAGTAAACTTAAAAGTACGTTCTTTGCAGTATGCCCTGGAACAACGGAACGTTCCCGGGATTACAGAGTTGGTACCTACTTATAGGTCTTTATTGGTTCATTATAATTCTGCAATTATTGCTTATCAGGAATTAACCAAGACTATTGAAAAGATGTTGGAAAACCTAGGGGCAGTAACATTGCCGCCGGCTTTGGTAACAGAAATTCCCGTTCTTTATGAAGGTGAATATGCTCCTGACTTAGAAGAAATTGCTAAGCTGGAAAACAAGACAGAAGAAGAAGTAATCCGTATTCATAGTCAAAGCGATTATTTTGTTTATATGCTGGGTTTTGCGCCCGGGCATCCCTACACAGCACGTTTTGCCAATCCCTTTTCTTTTAAACGGCGTCCTACACCCAGGGTATCTATTCCGGGTGGCAGCATAGTAGTTCAGCTGGCCTTAAGCGACATTATACCCTTTGAACAGCCCTGCGGCTGGAATATTATCGGAACTACACCGGTTTTGGCCTGTGATTACCGAAAACCCCAGCCATTTTTACTGAAAGCCGGTCAATGGATACGGTACGTTCCTATTAACAGAAAAGAATATGATGATATTAAAAAGCAAGTGGAACTAGGGACTTATGTTTGTAAAACTTACAAGAAGGAGGAATAACCATGATCATTATCGAGAAATGCGGAGCTCTTACTACAATTCAAGATGCCGGTCGTTTCGGATATGAAAAGTTTGGCGTATCACCGTCAGGCCCCATGGATATTCGTTCTTTTACTTTAGCAAATCTTTTGGTGGGCAATCCGAAAAACGGTGCAGCTCTGGAATGCACTATTATAGGACCTACATTAAAATTTACGGAACCCTCCGTAGTTGCATTAACAGGCTGTAATATGCGGCCCAACCTTAATGGTAAAGCCATTCCCATGTACACCGCTGTTGCCGTTCAGGCCGGAGACAAACTGCAGACAGGTATAGGGGTGCAAGGCTGCAGATGTTATATAGCTGTAGCAGGCGGATTGGATGTACCTATGGTTATGGGCAGCAGAGCAACCTCTATTCAAAATAAAATCGGGGGTTTACAAGGACGGAAACTGGTTGATGGTGACCAATTGCCTATTGGCAAGCCACTACAACCTCTAAAAAATGTAGCGGGTCGCAGTATTAAAGCAGAAAATTTTTGGCAAGTCAAACCAACAATTTTGCGAGTCCTGATGGGACCACAAGAACATGAATTTACAGAGGCCGGTATTAGTACATTTCTTAATAGCACATATAGAGTAGGAATGGATTCCAATCGGATGGGTTATCGATTAGACGGCGCGGTTATTGAACATGAAGGTGATGGTAATATTATTTCCGATGGTATTGTAACCGGCTCAGTACAGGTCCCCACAGCGGGACTGCCCATAGTTATGCTGGCAGAAAGGCAGACAGTAGGTGGTTATCCGAAAATTGCTACAGTGATTTCTGCGGACCTGCCCAAGATTGGCCAATGTCGTCCCGGTGATCGGATACAATTCCAAAAAACCACAATTGAGGTAGCCCAAAAACTTCATCAGGAATATATTAATGAAATGACAGAACTGGAAAAGAAACTTTCTCAAATAACCAAAATGATTAAAGGACCCCTTCGTTCTTACAATATTAAAGTCAATGGTACTATTTACAAATTTACTGTAGAAGAGGTTTTATAGAATTACTTCTATCGTACAAGTGGATACGAAGAAGTATAAACCGGAAAATAAGGAGGTTTTACCATGTATCAGATTGATTTGAACAGTGATATGGGTGAAAGCTTTGGCGCATACCATATCGGAGATGACGAAGGCATTATTAAATACGTAACAAGTGCCAACATTGCTTGTGGTTATCATGCAGGAGATCCTATGGTTATGGATAAGGTAGTGCGCATGGCCAAAGAACGTGGCGTAGCAGTAGGAGCACACCCTGGCTATCCTGATTTAATGGGTTTTGGACGGAGAAAAATGGTCCTTAGTACTGCCGAAGTCAAAAACTACATGAAGTATCAGATTGGTGCTTTGTGGGCTTTCGCACACAGTTATGGTTTGGAGCTTCAGCATGTTGCACCCCATGGTGCTTTAGGCAATCTGTGTCAATATGACGAATCGGTTTCCCGTGCTATTTGTGAAGCTGTGAAAGAAATCAACCCGGAAATACGTATTTTCTACTGCGCAGGTGCAGTACTGGGTAAAGTTGCAGAAGAGATGGGACTGGCTACCGCAGCTGAGATTTTTGCCGACAGGGCCTATATGGACGATTTGTCACTGGTACCCAGAAAACAACCCGGTTCTATGATTACTGACGAAAATATAGCTATTAAACGTTGTGTGCGAATGATTAAAGAAGGTAAGGTTCAAGCTTTAAGCGGTAAAGATTTGGCTATTAAGGGCGATACCCTTTGTGTTCATGGAGACGGAGCTAAAGCTTTGGCCTTTGTAGAAAAAATCAGGGCAGCTTTTCAAGAGGAAGGCATTACGATTCGTAACTTTCAAAAATAAAAATGCTTTTAACCATTTCCCTTTAGGGAGAAAAGTAGGGGGTAAATAATTATGGCAGAAAAAAAGAAAAACACTTTTATTTATAAAATGCTGGCGGCTTTAATCGGAGGTTTGGTTTTGGGTTTAGGCTGCTTGTTCCTCCGGGAACATTTAATAGCTTCAGGTGACACGGGAACTTGGACTTTTATCAACAATTTATTGTTTCAAGATATAACTAAAAAAGAAGGCTTGCATGCCTTAGGCCTCTTCTATATTATCGGACAGTTATTTATGAACGGTTTGCAGATGGCTATTGTTCCTTTGATTTTAACTTCTTTGATTTTAGCTATTTGTTCTATAACAGATGCCAATAAATTAGGACGTATTGCAGGACGAACCGTGGGAACTTTCTTCATTTTTTATGTTTTCGGTTGTGCTCTTTCCGGTTCTTTGGCATATTGGGTTCGTTCCATGGGAATGTTTGATGTTACCTTGCCTGGTAAAGCAGTAACAGCCGTCAATAAAGTAGCACCTTATAATCCTTTGGTTACGCTTATTAACATGGTGCCAAGCAATTTTGGCTCAGTTGCCAGTGTTAATACTCGTGTGTTGGCTATTGTGTTTGTAGCTATAGTAGTTGGTTTCTGCATTAATAAACTGGGGGATAAAGCAGAACCTTTGAAGAAAGTTATTGAAAACTTAAATGATGTTATTCAAATGTTCCTGAATTTCCTTATTAATAAAATTGGTCCTGTAGCAATTTTCTGTATGATTACCCGTACCTTTGCTGCTTATGGTATCGAATATTTAAAACCGGCTTTTACTTATATGGTGGTTACGATTATTGCTTTGCTTATCTATTTGGTGGTAGCGTATCCTCTTGGCATTTTCTTGACCACAGGCTTAAGCCCTGCGAAGTTTGTACACAAGATGCTGAAAGTTGCCATTTTTGGTTTCTCCACCAATTCTTCGGCGGCTACCTTGCCAATTAATACTCGTACCTGCGAAGACGAATTGGGCTGTGACCATGGTATCAGCAGTTTTGTTTTGCCTATGGGTATGACTATTAATATGAATGGTACTTCTATGATGCATATGGTGGCAGTTACCTTTATAGCAACGGCTTCAGGTATTGAATTGACACCTGCAACCATGATAGTTATGGCTTTGCTGTCAATTTGTGCGGCAGCCGGAACTCCTGCTATTCCTGTAGCAGGAACTACCATGATTTTTACGGTTATGGCGGGTCTGGGCTTTACTAATGAAATGTGCTTGTTAGGTTATGCTTTAATCGTTGCTATTAATCGCCCTGTAGAAATGACACTGCTTATGCTGAAT
>Ga0183095_11361_pt1 | contig 20231 bp, 23 predicted proteins | sample BioMet4_FD_130346 | JGI IMG/M metagenome (GOLD analysis project Ga0183095, IMG submission 130346) | Microbial communities from bioreactor (seeded with sewage sludge) at LBNL, California, USA - Biofuel metagenome 4 (v2) (version 3) | ecosystem: Engineered > Bioreactor > Anaerobic > Unclassified ...
CAGAAACTGATGGAAAATAATTTCCATTTTTTGCCGGAAAATCCTTGCCGTTTACAGTTCTACAAGCTGCCCCTCAGTAAGTCCTCGTTCCATACCAGTCTTTATCTGGATAAGCTGTGCTGGAACTAAATCTCCCGATGCAACAAGTTTCACAATATCCTGTCTGCTCTTTTTCTTAAAACCAAGCCTTCCGATCAGTGCAGCAACACCTGTTTCACTTTTTCTAATAATTTTCTCTACTGGAACTCTCTGCACCATTCTTCCCTGAGCATCAACTACTGGCATCTGATAATAAACTGGGATTGCATTACTACCTGTAAACATTTCTGGAATTGGAGCTGTGATATTAGATGCAGCCTGTTTTTCCTCTTTTACAGTTGTATCCTCTGGTTCGCTGTCTGCTATCGCTTTTTTTGCGACAACTGGTGTATCTTTTTCTGGCTTATCTGCTCTTGCAAGCAGTTTATCCTCTAAAGTATCTATGCGTGTCTGCATTCTTTTCATCTCCTTTTCTTTATCCGTGATTTGTTCACGAAGTCTTGCTATCGAAGAATCTGCTTGATTTAACTTGTTCTGCTGTGAATTTAGCAACGACTCCGCATCGTTGTACTTCTGTAGCAGATTATCTCTGACTTCCTCATCTCGCTTAGTGCTTTCAAAGATTGTCAGCTTCTTATTTAGTTCATCATAGCGTTGCTCCTGATACTGAATCTTCTCAATAGATGCTGCCATTTGCTCCATCATTTCCTTTACATATGCAGGAGCATCCTCTGCTCCTACCCTGGCTGCTTTTGCCTTTTCTAACACCGACTGAAATAATTCCTTCATTTCAGCAACATTACTTTTATTTCCAACCGAGCTTTCTATTGTTGCTATGGGAACACCCTTTTGAAAGAAATCCAAAGCAACCTGCACCTGATATCCTGTCAATTCTGGATGATTTGCAACCAGTTCCACAAATTCCACATCTATTCCCTTTCTCAAATAACTAGATAACACCTTCATTTGAGATAGCTTGAAGTTCTTTTTCAAATACAAATCAATCTGATCCTTTTCAAGTCCAAAAGTTAAATCCTCTTCAACAAGAAGATACACATCATCTTCAAAACGGTTTGCATTTTTGATTTCTTTAAGTATGTTACCTCTCCTAATGTTGTCCATTCTAAAACCTCCTTCAACTAAAAAAACAGCCTAACGAATCGGCTGCTTCTCCTTAGTTCTTTCTGTTATTTTGTTCTTTGTCTTATCCTCAATCATAGTTCTATTCTCGTTATCAGAAATCATATCTTTCACTATCGACTTTCCAAGATTAAGTTCTTTAAATACTACTTTCTCCCTGCTACTGAGAATCGAATACTGTTCCCTGTAATACTCTTTAAGTTGCTCTACTTCCTGTAAGAAATATCCCTCCCGTTGTAACTGACTCGTTAGATTTATCCACTGATTATGCTCTTCTTCAAAGAACTTATCCCCATTCAGATAACTATTTTCTGCTGGTTTTAATTCCTCTAACTCATCAGCAATTGCAAAAATCGTTTTACACTTTTCTCTTGAGCGATATACTCTGCTTTTATCTTTGGATGCCTCCTTCTTCTTACCAGTCAAATTATCAACGGTTGCTGCTAATTCTACTACATTGTGAACATTATGCCTTACTAAAAAAAGATACTGCTGTTGTAACTTCTGCATTTTCATTATGTCATTCTTATATTTCCAAGCCTGACTATAAGGTTTCTTCTTTAGCTTTCCGATTCGATATAGCTTCGCATAATATCTTTTCTGAATACCAGACATCTTAGCTCTGCGATACCTTCTCACATAACACTTCACAATTTCGGGCTGAACCTCTTGTTTCATAGCCTGATAGAAAGATAAATCTTCGGTGGGTATTCTTTCACGAATCCTCTCCTCCGAATAATTTTCGCCGAGTGTCTTGCATCTCTTAAAACGATTCATCCCCGGCGGCTTCACAGCAAGATATTTTCCTTGCTTCACTTCATAACCTTTATCATGAAGCAATTCTAAAAACTGTTCAAAATCACCAGCCTGCAAAACACATGCATCTAAATCTCTTACTATCATATCTGACCACACGAATTTACCATCACGGTACTCGTTCCATTCATGATAATATTCATGCTTTTCATTCTTATCCGTTTCAATATCAATCGTAGATAAGCCAAATTCCTCGCATAAGCGATTGGTTATAGGCTGTATTTCTTTAGCCCAGTCCCCTTTTTCATAACGATACTTTTTCCCATCTACAAAGCTAACACTGTTAAATACTGTATGAGAATGAATATGGTCCGTGTTATCGTGAACACAAAACACTGCCTCATACTCTTTACCCAAGTATTCTTCAACAAATCGTCTGGTTATTTCATAAGCTTTATCTGGATCAATTTCACCTTCCTTAAATGACAAGATAATATGATAACCCTGACGCTTATCAATCTTTCCAAACTTTTTTTTTGTTGCTTTCATTTGTTCAAAAGCATTGTCTGGCTGGCAGTTGATTCCTCCAATCAGCCTTCTATCCTGTGTTTTCTCTGGATTCATAACATAATCAAGTGCTGTTTTTAAGTGTCTGCCATGAAAACCAGAACCACAATCTTTCATATATAGTATCTTGCTAATTGCCAATCTGCTCCACCACCTTTTTAACCTCCAGATTCAACTTTCGCATATACGCTGTTAAGCTCTCTTTATCTTCTTTTGAGTAAAGTTCCGTATTGTTATTATAGGTAATCTGGTTAATATTCACACCAATTCGATTGACCTCGTTTATCAATACCTTAAGCATCTTGCGTATCTCTGGATAATCATTTGGTTTCTGCTCAATAAGAAGTCTAAGATAAGCGGACTCAGGCAAACCTGCGTCTTTTGCCCTCATTGCTAACACCTTTGCTTCCTCCGGTGTCAGTCTAAGCAACTTATCAATGCTGTGCTGTCTTCCCGCCATCTAATCACCTCGCTCTTGCACTTACTTCCTGCTTTGGGAATCCAGTCGTAATATTTTGTACAGTATCACTAATGTCTTTCCCTTGTGACAAATTAGTAATCAATTCATCCGCAAGTTTCACCGCTAACTCTTCTACTTGTTTTCCATACTTCGTCTGATCAAATAGCTTATCAAGTACCTCTTCTTCCGATTTCAAGTTGTCATAGCGGCTCTGCATGTTTCCGAAATCAATGATGTCTCTGGCATTGTGCCTTTCCGCATCAATATCCAAAATAAACTCATAATTCCATTCACATACAAGATCAATAACATCATCCATCGAATATTCTTCCCAAACAATCTCCTCTTTTTTGTCAGCTAAGTCTCCTCTATGAAGAACGCCCTCCACATGACCAATCACATAATCATGACCTTCAAAGTAGTCAATAATAATCTCTGCCTCTTTATCCGTAAAATGAAATCCTGTTTCAAAGTTCCTTTGGAATTCTAGTAGTGCTTCTACTGTAGATAATTCTACAGGTTTTGCTCCTTGTAAACCTTCTCTGTCCATCGCTACAAGTACACCTCCTTATCCGTGTTTAGTTAAAATTATCATGGCTCTCTTGCCCAGTGTTAATACCCTGAGCATGGCTAGATACGCAGATTGGATATCCATCCATTCTGCTTCCTAGTTAGGGGAAAAATCCCCCTAAAACCCCTTTATATCTCCACATGGTCGCACTTTTTAAGTTCATTTTGTGCTTGTGGTCTTACTTTTTAAGTTCACCTTCCCATAATGGTCTCACTTTTTAAGTTCACTTTCTAAAAATAAAAAGATATTTATATCAAGCCTTCTTAAAGTGGTCGCATATTTTAAGTTCTTTTTGGTATAGTGGTCTTACTTTTTAAGTTCACCTACCAGAAATGGTCGTACTTTTTGAGTTCACTTTCACCTTTGATGCAACAAGCCATTCATTATAGTCTTTAAAGCCTTTTGGCGGAGGACAATCTTCCACATCATACCCTAAACCGTAGTATTTGACTGTTAATTCGTCGCTTGCCTTTCGCCCTGGCACATCTGCATCTAAGCAAAATCTGATAGAACTTACCTTTGGATGTTCTTCCAAAAATATTTCTAGAGGTGCATCAGACAGCATTCCAAGTGCTAGTTTATTACTCTCGTAATCGCCAAACATATCAACATAGCTCATAAGGTCTATTGCAGCTTCAAAAACAATCAGCTGCGTACTGTCCTCGTTAGAAACATTGAAACCATATCGTTTATCATTGCCTGCAACGTCACACTTAAATGGTTTTCCTTCTTTGTCAAAAACACCTCTCATACTGGCAAATCTAGTGACTCCTTCTTTATCATTTCCTCGAAATACTACATTATGATGATGCCTACTTTCGTATATCAGCCCCTGACTTACAAAATAGTCTATAACTGCCTTACCAATAGCGCGATCCCGATTCAAGTAATCATACAGGTATGAATTATCAGCAGATGGTTCAGGCAAAACAAATGGCTTTCTCTCTTCTGTTTTTTGAGTGGGCACCTGATATTTTAGTTTTGGTTTTTCAATAGCATTTGGTATTCTTCTATACTCTGCAAAATCCAATAACCAAAAGACTGCTTCTTTAACATCCATACCACAGAACACTCGTAAGAAATCAATCTGAGAACCACCATTATTCCCTTTGTCATACTGTCTCGACCAGCGATACCAGTGACTCTTATCATAGATTCTTATGGAATCCATTTCTTTCAAAGTGTAATACTTTCCAACACGATTTACCGTATAGCCTAACTGTGAAGCAACCGCTGTAAGGTCAACACTTTTCGCCACTCGAAGTTCTTCCTCAGTAAATCTATCATCCATCCTTATCACCTGCCTCTTTCCTTTTCCGCAACTAATGATGAGTTCATATCAAATGTTTTATAGTCTGTTGCAAGATGAATATTGGGATTCTTAATCATTCCCTTTTCCTTAAAGCTAAAGAACTCACAATTCTTGCCACCAACAATAATATGATCCACTAACGGGATTCCCATCATTTCACATACAGAATTCATCCTGTCTGTCATCATTGTGTCTGCCTTACTTGGTGTGAGGTTTCCAGTTGGATGCGAGTGGACCAGCATGATACTAGCTGCGTTTGACAATATACTTGCTTTTAGCAGCTCTCTCGGATGTGCCATTGCTTCATTCAATGCTCCAATACTTGCGAAGTGTACATTGATTGGTTTTAGGTCTGAACGAAGGTTAATTACGCATACCACCTCTCGGTCAAATTCCGACATTAATTCCCCTAGAACTGCAACTGCCTCTGTTGGAGAAGTAAAAGGATGCTCCGAGAAAATAGGCGCATCCTTTACTAATCTTACTGATACCACATCAAGTCCAAATTCATTCTGTACTTCTGGTTTCTTTCCCATCCGCATCAGCCTCCTCTCCGAACTCAACATGGATTAAAAGTTCTCCATCCGTGTCATTCATCAGAGCAATCAGTTCCTGCATTGTCATCTCCTGCTCCATTATGACCTCCTTATCTGGACTTTTCTGTTGCTGAGTAAATCAACTTAGGCTCTGCTACAATTCCATCCAAACGCTTATTTGGAGTATCTGTTGCAAGAGAAAGTTTTCTCAAATCTTTATCATAGTGATATACCTGATTCGATAATCTTTCCTCTAACGATACCTGATCCATATTGATTTCCGCTACCATCTGAGCAAGTTCATTTGGATCACCCATATTAGAACTTACTGCGATGACTTCATGCACAGATGAAGGCATAATATAGAGGTCTGTTTCTAAGTCTTCTGCCAATGCATGAAGCTTATCTTCATACAGCATGGAGATTGCTCCATTGATACCCTGCTCATTAGAAATCACATACATAGACTGTTCAGGAGGAATTTCTCCAATCATCATTTCTGCAATTTCAAGTGGCATTCCATCCTTCATAAACATATCCTTAATTACCTCATTCATGTTTCTGATTCTTGGCGGGAAAATTCGTCTGGTATTCTCTACCGCAGCCTTAAACATTTCATCTTCACTCATGCCAAGCTGCTTTGCTAGAGAATTATGAACCACAGTACTTTGAATGCCAGAATCTTCTACCTTCACTACCCAGCGATAAATAATGGACAAATCCTGAAAGGCTCTGTTTGGTGCATCTTCAAGAAGCGCTTTATTCTGCTCAGTATTTACAAGCTGGAATACGATGTTATCCTTTGCACTTTCCATATCAAGGGAAGGGACATTATCTGGAGCTTCTCTCATGGCTTTTTCCATCATGGCTGCTGCATCAGTTAATACCAACTCAAGATTGTCTGTATCTTTGTAATGCTTATACATGTTGTTGATATAGATGGTAGGCGAAACTCTTACCCCTTCTCCCATTAATGTCAGTCCATCTACTGTATGATTCACCTTTTCTGTGGGATTTACTGCCAGCTTCATATTCTGGTACTGTTCTGGTAAAAAATCCATAAACTTCTCTTTTACTACCTCTTTAAAAATCTCATAATTCATCATAATAAAATCCTCCTAATTGTTGTTGGATGGTTCTGAACTCATCCAATTCTCTGCTAATTGACTCATTAATACTTCCGTTGGTTCTGCCACGCTCTTTGTCTTCATTGACTGAACTAGGCCAATCGGAATATCAATGCTGATACTGATTACACCTTCTGCATTACTACGAAGATAAATACTAATGTTGTCTGACATAATTAACCTCCTGACATTGAAATAGGGAGCTACAAGCAATGGCCTGTAACTCCCTGTGTGAATAGTTCCTATTTCTTTCTACGCTTCTTCCTTATCCTCTTTCTTTTTCCAAAAGAGTGCCGCTACACCAAGCGTAAGTGCAACTGCCCCGATACCTCCATAAAGCCAAGGATTGAAGTTATCGCCTGTCTGTGGTAACTTCGGTTCGGTTGGTTTGTTGCTGACAGCAAGCTTGTATTCTATTACCCCAACCTTGCCATCTCTATACTCAAAAGTTACTTCCTTTACTGTTTCATCAAGGATATAACCCTTTGGAGCCTCAACTTCAACCACATAATAAGTGATTGCCGCTTCATACTTGCCATCTTTAAATGTGCCAATAGCAAGTTCTTGTGATTCTGCATGACCGTTTTTGTCAGTGATTAAGGTTTCAATTACTTTACCATCCTTATCACGAATCTCGAACTTAGCACCAGCTAAAGCCTTGCCAGTATCCGCATTCGTTTTCTCAATGATAATCTTTCCAACAGCTGCTTCATCTTTCATAGAAACCTTCTGAATATCTGCTGTCTCCGTTACTGTGAACTCAACATCTTTGGCGATTACATAACCAAATGGAGCAGTTTCTTCTCTTAAGATATACTTGCCAATAGGAAGTCTTTCGATAAGATGTGCTTTCTTTCCAGAAGTCCATTTCTCTACTACTTTTCCATCTGCATCAATTATAGAAAGTACTGCTCCTTCTAATTCATGCTCTCCTGTAATATCTGTCTTCGTGAAGTATACCTTAATTGGCGCATTTGTAAATTCAGCTTCAAATTCTAATACCTTAATAGAATCTCCCTGATAAGAGGCATTCACATCATAGGTAATGTCTGATTTCACATATCCCTTTGGTGCTTCCACTTCTTTTACATAATACTTTCCAAGAGGAAGGTCTGATACAAATGTTACCTTACCGTCTTTTCCCGTTACTGCTCTTTCAATCTCGGTGTCAGCCTTTACAATTACTTCACCATCCGCATTTACAATGTCAACTTTTGCAAACAATCCAAATGCTGCTCCGCTTAATACTTCCTTTGTTTCTGCATCTTTCTTAATAACAGTAATCTGTACCTTCTGTCTTTCATTGGTTACAGACATTCCAGCATATACGACAGCTGTATTCTGATCCACATAAGAAAGTTCTGCATCCTTTGGTGTGGAATCTAAAACAAATCCTTCAATTGTCTTGGTTTCTACCACATAGTATTTACCAAGTGGAAGGTTCTCTAAGGTTGCATATCCCTTTTCATTGGTAACAATGGTAGCCACTAATTCATCTTTCTTGTAGCTGATTGTTCCAAGCCCATCGGCACTTACCACATCTTCCTTTGCATATACTTCAAAGGTGACTCCAGCAAGACTCTTTTTAAAGTAATTGAACACGAAATCATACCAATGTTCTTTTACAAGAGTGGTATCTGTTACAAATTCTCCATCCTTGTTAAGAATGATTGTTCCAGTTGGAACTTCGTCCTTCATAACAACACACTGAATCTTCTCTGTGTCTTCTACTGTAAAAGTAGATTCCGCTGCCTTTAAATATCCGTAAGGTGCATAGTCTTCACGAAGAGTATAAGTTTTTCCTACAACAAGTCTCTTAATCACATGAGCCTCTCCTGATTTCGATGTCCAAGTATCAATGACATTACCCTTTGCATCTGTAACAGTAAGGGTTGCTCCGCTAATTTCTGCTCCACTTGCGATATCCTCTTTGGTAAATTCAAAAGTAGTTGGTGTATTTAAGAATACCGAACCATACTCTGCAATACTAACTTCCTGACCTTTGTACTGTGCATCAAAAGTCACTACTTCCTCAGAAGATACATATCCCGCTGGTGTTTCCATTTCTTTTGCATAATACTTGCCAAATAGATAATCCTTCGTGAATGAAATATGACCATTTTCATCGGATACTACTGTTTCTAGTAAAGAACCTGCACTTACAATGACTTTACCGTCCACATTCTTAATGTCTTCATCTGCATATAGTCCGAATACTGCTCCCGGAATACCTTCTTCCGTTTCAGAATCTTTCTTGTCAACAAATAATGACAATTTCTGACGCTCGTTTGTGAATGTGACAGATTCATAAATTACTGGTGTCTTATCATCCACATAAGTGAATGTGACCACCTGTGCTTCTTTGTTTAAAACATAGCCATATGGTGCTTCTACCTCTACTACTTTGTAGCTTCCCATTGGTAAATCTCCAAGTTTGGCTTTGCCATCCTCACCTGTAACAAGTGTTGCTACCAACTCGCCATTTGTATAATACTTGGTTCTTACACCATTCTCATCTAACTGATAATCATTGGTGTAAATGTCTTCCGCCGCATATACTTCAAACTTAGCTCCTGCAAGAGAACTTTCTTTGTAGATAAAGGCTTTCTCATTTTCAGACGCAAATAGTCCACCTTCATAAGAAGTAAGAACATCACCCTTTTTCTCTACTGTCAATTCTCCAAGTGCTGGTGCATCTTCATACACTGCATCAATGATTGCTTCATAAGTGTCACTATCTACTTCATATGCTGTATCAGAATCCACCACTACTTTGATATCAGTTTCGTTAATCATATAACCAAAAGGTGCAGCAATTTCTTCAATACGATAGTTGCCTAACTTCAAACTCTCAGGAAGAATCAAATCTCCATCTTCATCTGTTGAAAATGTGGTGTGTTTTACTTTGGTAGGATAAGTTGTAATCTGTTCTATATATTCTTTCTTATCCATGTTGTAAATCTTAAATGTTGCATTTGGAACTAATACAGTCTTTCCAGTTTTGGAATCCTGCTTTACCACACGAAGCTTCGCTGTAAATTCTCGATCCACGAATACACGCCATGTCTGTGGCTCTGTTGGATGGTTCTCTACAATCTTCACTTCAAATGGTTTGATTGTTTCCATGTTGTGAGGTGTTACTGTTTCCAATACAATATAAGTTCCATAAGGAATTGGCTGTGTTACAAGATGTCCCTTATCGTCCGTAAACAAAGTTGTCTCTCCATTAGAGCCAATCAGAACTTTTGTTGCATTGTCATAATCATAGCTGCCATTCTCTAATACCTTCAATGATGATTTCAGAAATGCAGTAAAGCCTGCTCCTGAAAGAAGTGGTTCTTCTGTATCATCCCCATTATCAGATACCTTGATTAACTGGAATGGCTGTTTGATAACCTGCTCCGTTGACTTTGTACTTCTTGAAACCTCTGCTACCAGATCATTCTCATAATCACAGATAACATCATGTTCCTCTTCATCTAACAGATAACCTTCTGATGGTTCAATCTCTTTTACATAGTAATTGCCAAGATAAAGGTTCTTTACCTCTGCTTCGCCTTTACTGTCTGTTGTAAGTGTTGCTATCAAGTCTCCTGCTTTGAAAATGATACCTGTTGCTCCATCTGGATGTGAAATATCATTTCTTGCATAAAGACCGTAAACTGCACCCTCTAACTTCGCATCTCCCTGTGGAACTGCTTTTCCTGTTTCCTTATCTACTTTATAGATATGAATCTTTGCAGTTGTTCTGTCATTCTTGAAAGTATGGCTGAATGTTGCTGTAGGTGTTGTGTTTGACAAGTAATTGAAATTGAAGCTATAAGTGTCTCTCTGGTTTCTCGTGTAAGCATATGGTGCTTGTGTTTCTGTGATATAGTAGCCATTTGCAATTGGAATATCTACTGTATAAGCTGCCACACCATTTTCCCCAGTAGTAACTGTCTGGAGTGCTGTGCCTTTTGTTACAATGACACTGCCTGCATAATTCTTAATATCATTTGCTGCGTATAAAGTGTATTTACCACCATCTAGCGGATTCTCTGTATCAGAATCCTTTTTCACTACTGATACCTGTCCTTTCTGTCTGGTATTGTAAATGCTTGTTGCTTCATACTGGATATCTACTGTCTGGTCCTTATACTGAATATCTACAGTCTGAGGTGTTGTATTGATTGTGTAACCATCAATCGTACCTGTCTCTATTACCACATAAGTTCCAAGATGAAGGTCTGTCACAATGACTTTGCCATCAATGCCTGTTGTCACAGCTTCTTTGATTACATCGTCCTTGTTATAAACCTTTGTTCCATCTGCCTTGTAAATATCTGCACCAGCTGTCACTTTAAAAGTAGCACCAGGTAAATACTTTTTCTCATAAGTGAAGTTGCTGCCATTCCATCCAAAAAGTACTTCGCCTTCCTTACAGATGGTGATTGCCCCTAGCTGTTCCTTATCAGTAGCTGTCACACCTGTTGTCTGGCCTGCTTTTACAGTTAAGGTATGGACTTTATTGCTGATCACATATTTGTTTGGTGCTTTAATTTCTTTCAGATAATAGGTCCCAGCAACAAGTGCCTTTGACTTCGCATACCCATTACTATCTGTAGTTAATTCCTGCACCTTATTTGTGCATCCACTATCAGAATAGATTCCATATACTGCACCTGAAAGTAAAACACCACTTGCCACATCTTTTTTATAGATTTCTCCATATCCGATGTTTTCTGTTTTTACTTTCAGATACGCATGAAGTGGATCAGCTCTTGGAACTTCTGATACAAATTCCTGATCTCCAGCTTTTCCAGTCAGCCAGAATACACAGCTGTCGTCTACACTGACTTTGCCAGTATTAGAAGTAAATGAACCTGCTGTAGCTGTTGTATTTACTGAATTAGAATAGATTGTCATACTGTTGCCATTCTTATCAATGCTGTAACCACTGATTGAAAAATCATAACCGGATAACACACCATTACTGTCTGATAATGTCTGTTCAAATCTCTGATTACCTTCGTTCCATTTCAACTCGTAAGTTGGTGCACCACTTTGTGTAGATGCTGCAAAACTTGGAATAATCGCATTGTAAGATGCACTGATATTGTTCTTTAATGACGTGTAGTAATTATAAGAAGCTGTTGAGTCTGGTGCTGTTGCACACAGTTTACTAGCTGCCGAATCTGCACTCGTTGTCCCGAAAATACCGTTTGCAATAATCCAAACCATAGCCTGTGTTGCAATATACTCATTACACTGACCATTGCTTGGTGCTGATACATCCGTTGAACTAAAGCCATAATAAAGGCAGTAAGATAAATACTTCTCCTGCTGGGCACTTAAACTTGTACTTGCATTATCATAACTGTTCATTAACTGACCACCCGAAGCTGATAAACCGAAGTTCATGCAATACCCCGTGTGCCCATCAATCATGGCATACAAGACTTTTCCATGATTATATCCTGCTTTCAATTCGCTGACTTCACCCGATGAATTTGTAGATGCATTCCAGAATGAAATCTTTGCACTGGCACTCGCTGCAAATGCAGTTGTACCATTTGAAAACAGGGTTGTGAAAATAGTTAATATAGCAAGGAAACCTGCCATAATTCGCTTCCATTTCTGTTTCATAAAATTGTTACCTCCTTGTTTTTGAGCAAAAAAATAACAGGTTAAAGTATTTGGCTTTAACCTGTTATATATTGTTCATTTAATTGTCACTATGCTCTGTAGCACCTAAACTCATAAAAGTCTCCACTTCCATTGGTATAGACACCGACGTATTCAATCAAAAAGTATGGTCCAGACTCGCACGCTAACATTTCAGCAATATACTGAGCAATTCCATCTTCCGAACCTAGAAGTCTTCCTGATGTTGTACTTGCCGTATTTAAGTCGGTCTGCACATACACGCTGTAATAGCCTGCTCCATCATAAGGATAATATGAATTGTACTCTTCCTGCGAAATACTTCCATTTGCTAACAAGCTATCAAGATTATCAGTAAGAAGTATTTTACCAGCAGCCTTTGTCTTAGCTGTTGCCAAACTGACAACATTTGCTGGACTGTAATCTGCTTTTGCTGGCTGTACTGGAGCTTGCTGTTCTACTTTTGGTTCTTCTTTCGGTTCATCCTTTGGCTGTTCTGCCTCGTTGCTCTTATTGTCTGATTGAGTGCTATCAGTCTTTATCTTGGTACTTTCTGTATTAGAATTATCTGCTACAGTTGTTTTTTCTTCTTGCTTTGGTGGTTCTGTTTCTGTAAGCTGTTCCGTTTCTTTCTTTTCTTCCACAGTAGGCTTCTCTGTAGGTTCTTCCGTGGAGGCTGGTATTTCTGTAACACTTTCCTTCTGAGTAGCCACATTTTCTGCATTCTTACTTGAACATCCTGCAAGTATCAAAACCATTACGGATAAAATGATAATCATCATCTTTTTCATCTGCTTCACCTATCCTCTCCGTAAGTGGGATAGGCTCTGTGTTCCGTGCCTGTCCACACTTACAAATGTGAACATCTATTAAGTTGCACGGGACACTTCTAAGGTACATCCCGTATTCTGTTCATGTCTTCCTCCTTATTATACTGCACTTAGTTTACGCATTGCAAAAAAGTATTTCATCAAATGACGATACTTTTTGTATGCAGCAAAAGTCATAATCTTCATAGTCTCACCTCCTCTCAGGGTGTACCAATTCTGACAAATGCTAGAAATAATCTTGCAACTAATCCAAGCAAAAGAAGGAAGATTTTTGCCACTCCTAGCGCAAGGTTTAATATGCTTAATAAAATCCAAGCGATTCCTTTTAATATTGCTAACAATATCATGCCTAATCCGGCGAAAAATCTTCTTAACATTTGCATTCCCTCCTATTCATCCATTCCTTCAAAAGACTGTTCCATCCAACCAGTCGCTAAATCTGATACAACCACATCATCCTTAACCTTTGGGCTTTCTTCTACTGGAACTGTTATTCTTTCTGAATCTATAATCACTCTTCCAGAAACAGCAGTACCAAGAAGTCTTATTACTTCTCTTCTTGCTTCTGTCAAAACACTTTCAGTAAGTTCTGCCTTCACTTTCTCTAAATCATCTACTGTAATAAATCTTGAAGCTTTTTCTTCAGATATTGCCGTAAATTCTTCCTTTCCGAAATGATCAATATAAAACTCTATCGCATCAATAATCATTTGATTTTTTGATTTACATACATTGTTATCCAGATTGCTAAGAACTGCATTTACCTTTACGTGTTGAGGATTATTCATATTCATACGAATACTATTGAAAACAACATTATTAGCCATATGCACCTCCTCTAAGCTTTCTTTCTCATATTTCTAAGACCAATATCAGCAAGTTCCTCATATCCTCTTGCATTAGCCTTGATATCAAGAATATAAGAAATATTCTTTTCATCATAATTGCCAAAATTCTTCATAACTACTGCACCCCCACCCACAAAAATTATTGGTGTGGTTTTTAGGTTGTAGCCATATTCTCGGATGGAGTTGTATACTTTCTCTACAAAAGCTTCAATCTCGTCTTTTGCAACCTGATAGTATTCTTCATCTTTCGCATAATCTGCACCATATCGCATAAGATTCTGCAACTCGCTTTCATCAATCTCTCCATTATAGAGCCTGACACATTTCTCGTTTATTGCCCTCATGCAGGTTATCAACCCTCTTTGAATCGTAATGCAATTGGATTCATCCGGAGATTTGTTAATCACTGGCATAATATCTATTGTCCAAGAACCTATATCAACAATCAGTGTCTTTTTCTTGAAAGCAAGAATCCTATCTGCTACTGCTGCATAACACTGTGGAAATACTGCCGCATTCACAATTCTGATTGTGTAGCAAACTGTCTCATAATAGAAAGTAACTTCTCTTCTTGCTGTAAGATAATGAATGAAGTCCGCTTTTTCACTTCCAAATCTTGTGAGTGGAAGTCCAACTGCAAGGAATACATCTGCACTTGTTTTTCCTCTACGCTTTAGTTCTTTTGCAATGGATGCGTAAGTCAATAGTAAGAATGATTCATCATCTGTCTTTCTATCTTTAACTTCCTGTCTCTGAGTTCCAACCTTGTAGTACTTACCATCCAATTCCAAAACATCATCGAATACGGCTGGCTCTGTTCTTATTTCTTTTGCTCCAGTAACAAATACCTGCGATACTGTCTTCATCATTGACCAGCCATGATCAATGCCAATCACTTCTAAATTACTAATATTCATTCGTCTCTTCCTCCTAATATTTTCTTTGATTTTCCACATCTGTTTCATCTGCCTTCATCCCCATTATTTTCTTCATACATGGGAAACAGTAAGAATCGTTTTGTTTATAAGGACAATCATCACATTCACTCTTTTGCTTATTTGTAACTGTTTCTTTCTTTTCCTTATAACACTGATTGGTTATGCATCGACTATCATTCCCCCAAAAGAAATGACATTTCATACATGACTTCAAATCCTTTTCTATCTTCTTTTCTGCATCACTATCTCTGCTATTAGATTTCTCCTTGACCTTCATACGCACTATCCTCCATTTTGAAGATTAATGCATCATGAAATTCTTCTAATCTTTGGTCTGCAATACCCGCTGATTTAGCACATAAAAATAGTGGAATAATAATGATAATAGCTATAACAATAATTCCTATCATTTTGCATTCTCCTTATCTTTCATAGCTTTTGCTATGTAAGGTGTACGTTGACTGTTTCAAGTCCCTATTGCCCCGTACACTAAGGAATGTTCTCATCCCGGGAGTTACAAATGAGCCGCCTAATGCGTTCATGACGCCTTACTATTTTGCAAGTAACACTATCTCCTCTATTGCCATTTCGAGGATAAGGTTGAACCTCTCAACCTTCATGGTTTATTATCCATTCGCAATATCTGTAATCCTTTTACCGTGCTTGTGCCCTGCTTCTCGTTCTTCATTTTTCAATCCTTCGAACTACTAATGTGATAACAGTGGTCTTGAACCTTCCAGGCAGATACCCCGAACTTTTACTCTAACTTTGTAACTGATATTAAGTTGTATGTTCCTTGCTTTCGCTGGGAACATGTATATAATAACTTCAATGCAATTATCTGGATAGAAACTATACTGGTGTATTTTACTTATTTCACACCAATTATTGGTGTGTTTTATTTATGTGGACTATCTCTATCACCATCTGATTCTTGCAACTTTTTCCAGATATGCTTTGGCAGTGATCTTGATGGCTCATGAAACTGTTCCAAATATGTTTCAAAAACCTCAGTATTTACAAGTGCTGAATTGCCTACTTTGTAGATTGCACCTGCTTCACCTGCTAATGCCATAAACCTTGTTTTTCCAATACTGTAGATGATTTCACCTTCTCTCGCATTAACATACTTTTTCATCACTTCTTTTGTATCTGTATAAGTCTTATATGAATACCCCATAGTTACTCTCCTTTCGCTGGGCCAAATAATGGATGTTTCATTGGAATAGCCTCTTCCCGAAATTGCTCCATGTATTCGTCAAAGATATCAATGTTTATAAGAACAGTCCCACCAGTTCCCTCATTTATCTTATATACAGCTCCCGCAGCCCTTGCCATTTCAATAAACCTATGATGACCAATGCTATATGTGATCGAACCCTCTCCTATTCTGACATATTTTTTCTGCACATATTTTGATGTATTGGGTACCTTATATAAATGCTTCATATAATCCTCCATCTTCTTTTGATGTATCAATGTTGTTCTCGGCAACTGATATAATGCATCCGCAGATAACGCTACTATCAATAAGACTTCATCTTCTATATGAAAAAGTTGTTGTGCATCCTCAACCCTAAGAAACCTTTTTATCTGAATATTATCCGCTGCATATGCCCTGATTGATGTCTGTAACTTATTCGCCATCCAGCTCCACCTCTTTACTTAATACTCTATATCGTTCTAGATAACGATCTAGAATCTCTGTATTTACCAGTACCATCTGATTCACTTTGTATACTGCATTTGCTTTCTTAGCTATTTCCTGAAACTTTGAGATACCCATTCCATAGACTTTGCATCCATCCTTATATCTCACAAACTTTTTTCCACTCTCTTCTGCTTCCTTATAATTAAATCTCTTATCCTGCTTCATGCTATTACACCTCTTTCCTGAAAAGGACATCATTTTCTCCATAACGCAAAAAGGACACTTTTCTAAATTTCTCTAGAAAAGTGCCCTAAAATAGTGCTTTTATTAAATTCAACTTCATTTACCAAAATTCCAGCTCATTCGAACTCATTCGGACTTGACCATCTTTTTGATGTCCTTTTGATGTCCTTTGGACATCTGAATCTCTCAAAAGCCGCATAAACACTGGCTTTATTTATCCAGGCTTTTCATCGTCGGGATTCGTAACAGCTATTCGCCATATTTATTCATCCCGGTTCATATCGATTCAGCCAAGCAGTTTTCTATGCTTTCACTTTGCCTTACATTGATACATATCAGATAGGGTTTTGTTGTAATACTGTTGTCACGATGCTTTTTTGCTGTAAACGACCGGCTACATCCTTTTAAAAGATGTTATCCAGTTTTAAAGCTAAGTTTTCAAATGACTCTTTCTTCTTGCGGTCAGTCGCCTCCGCATATATATCCATGGTCGTCTCAATGTTCCGATGTCCCATAACTGACTGAATGACCTTCAAATTATCTTCGGCTTCGCAAAGTCTCGTTGCAAAGGTATGCCTCAAATGATGACACGAGAAGTTAGGCAATATAATCGGTTCTCTCTTCTCTCTCTTTGCTGCCAGTACTTCTTCTCCATTATAACTTGCACAAATCCGGTGGATTGCATGATTGACACTCTGAGGATTTGGGACTTCTCCAAAACGGTTTTGAAAAATAAAACCTGTCATGCCATCAATTTCCTGACTGTTTAACCCGCCGTTTTCATCCTGTTCTTCTCTGATCATATCAAAAGCATCTTTGACAACATCCAGCATCGGAATCGTTCGGATACCTGCCTCTGTTTTGGGAAGTGATACGTGAAGTCTTGCTGTTTTTCCAAAATTTTTCAAAGCATAGTACACAAGACAATGATCAATCGTAATCATGTTTTTCTCAAAATCCAGATTCTGCCAGGTAAGCCCCAGACATTCTCCAATTCTGGTTCCCGTTCCCAAGAGAACGGTAAACAGTGGCCACCAATGATAATACACCGGATGGTTTGCCAGATAGTCCATAAAGGCTCTCTGCTGTTCCACCGTAAGTGAATGACGTATGCCCCTGTTTCTCCCTGCTTTCTTACTGACTTCCCTCATCACTCCATCAGTAGGATTCTTTCGAATAATGTCATCTCTGACTGCCAACTGAAATGTAGGATGCAAAACGCAGTGAATAGAATCCAGTGTGCTGAGCGTGATGTTTTTTTCATTCAACAGATAATAGTAAAACTGCAAAACATCTGAATACTTGATATCCAAAAGTTTCTTTCTGCCAAACTCTTCTCTGATGAAATGATCGTATGTATAGATATACCCGATCCGCGTCTGCTCACGCAAGTCATATTTAGTTGAAATGTACCGGTCAAAGGTCTCATTGATGGTTGCTCTACCTGCAGCATACAGATCAAGTCCATCTAATTGATCCCTCATTAAGTCTCTTTCCTTCTGTCTGAGTGTCTGCAAATCAAACGCATACATGTACTTACGCCTTCCCAACGGATCCGTATAATTGTAACAATACCGGCCGTCGCCTCTCTGCAACTCACCCTTTTGAAGGGCTCTGCCTCTTGAATCTTTCCTAGTCTGTGCCATATTCATTCCTCCTGATAATCACGAAGGGATGCTGGTATTTCTTTGGAAATATTCCTCGGTCAAACCATCTATCGTCTGTATTATATCTCATATCACCAGCAACTTCCATAAGTATTTTTCGCATCCCGTTCTGCTTTTATCTATTTATCATTCTTTCAAAACTCCCGAAAACCATCCAGAAACTCTTCAAATTTTATACAGTCAACCAGACAGATATTGTCGATTTTAATTACTGCATGTGCTTCGTGTGCGTACTGCATAAAACGTGTTCTTCCGATGCTGTAAAGTTCTGCACCTTCTTCATAACGAACAAATTTTTTAGCCATCTTCTTAGTTACTTCCACATCTGTTCTCTTGTGTCCCATAATCTATCTTCTCCTCATAGACTTTCTATAAAGTTGTCTGTCAGTTCTGTTACCAGTTCCTTGCGGATCCGGTATACTCTTTTCCTTACTGATTCCACTGTAATCCCAAGCTCGTCTGCAATCTGTACATAGTCCTTCTCATGCTTCAGATATGGAAGGATGATCCTCTGCGATTCAATCGGCAACATGTGAAGTTGTCCGTCAAAGCACCTGTATTCTCTTTGCATCATACGGAGCACTCTGTGTTTATGAATAAATTCTTCGGTGTCTTCCAGTCCTTTTAAAGTATCATCTGAAAGTTCTTCCTGCCCCAGTTCTTCTTCCAGCATGACATTTGCTATTGCCTGGCTGCTTGTTCTATCGCTGTAATGTCCGGTTGTCTGAACTCTGATTACAAGCTCACCAATATCTTTCCTGTGACTGTATTCTTTTTCTGCTTCAATCTCATAAATCAGCTTGGACCTGCAGCCCTCAATAATGCTCTTAAACTGCGGATAATTCACATAGATCAGATCTACCCGCTCTTTGGGAGATCCTTTTCCATACCTGTAATAAATGTTTGCTCCAGTACTCATGACTACCTCCTGTTCTAAGTAGTTGTTGAGCTACCAAAGCCGCGCGCTGCTTTGTAACTTCCTTACATGTTTTATATTAGTTCATATCCGTGTACGTTTCGTCCGCAAGGTGCCGACTTTAAGTAAGCAATCTGCTGACTTTAAAGCTAAAAGAAAAGTCGTCTGGAAATCTCCAGACGACCTTAGTATCATTCTTCCATCATTGCAACTAACCTTATATGCTCCAGTGCGGCTTTCCTCGCCTTATCTGTCTTCAACTCTTTCAGTAATACTATAGCTGCTGAAATATATGGATCTTCCTCTGCAGAAGTCGTGCCGCTCATAATATATTCTGGTGTTGTGCGCAGAATTTTAGCCAGATCAACGAGTACATCCCCGCTAAGTCCTCTCCTATTAGATTCATATCCATAAACAGCACTCTTGCCTTCCATCTTAAGTGCCCAGCCTAGTTCTTCCTGGCTCATCCCGATCTGCTTACGCAGGTATTTGATTCTTCCGCCAACGGTTGACACTTCCGTCTCGTTTTTCTTCATTTTCATCCATCCGTTCCGGTCAGGAAACGTTCCGAATGAAAACTCCGATCTATGACTTATCTGCACGCAAAAAGAAAGACGCATGAAAAGTTCCCAGTTCGTACTGGTTTCTTTTTCATGCGTCTTTAGGATGACTGTGTTCCGGTCCTGATTCTAATTGCCGGAGTCTCCCATATCATGATGACCAATCATTTAATTGTATGCGTGACGCATCCGGGATCAGATATAATGTCTGCCATCCCTTGAATGCTTTATCAGTAACTCTTCAGTATAATTCTTCAGTACCATTACTCTTGTGCAGTGATGGCACTTGATCTGCACATTTGGAAGCACCGGTGCCTGCATCTCCCCTGTTGCAACATAAGTTATTTTCAGGCTCTTCCTGCACTTCCTGCAGTAAAAATCAATAGTATCCAAAATCTCCAATTCAGTTCGCTCCTTTGTCATA
>Ga0183095_11363_pt1 | contig 20195 bp, 19 predicted proteins | sample BioMet4_FD_130346 | JGI IMG/M metagenome (GOLD analysis project Ga0183095, IMG submission 130346) | Microbial communities from bioreactor (seeded with sewage sludge) at LBNL, California, USA - Biofuel metagenome 4 (v2) (version 3) | ecosystem: Engineered > Bioreactor > Anaerobic > Unclassified ...
ACGCCTGCTAATGTTAATGTGATTACCGCCAAAGAAATAGAAACCAAGGGTTATATTAACGTAGGTGAGGCCTTGGATAACGTAGCCGGCTGCAATGTTTTGCAAAGCGGTGTTGGTGCCAACGAAAAAAGAATCATGTTAAATGGGGATTTACGGGTTGTGGTCTTAGTAGACGGAAAAAGAGTCAATATTAATATGGGAACTATGAGCCGTTCTACTTTTGACCTGGGAACCTTGCCACCCATAAATATGGTTGACCATATTGAAGTGGTGAAAGGGGGCGCTTCTACTCTTTACGGAGCAGATGCAGTAGGAGGTGTGATAAACATTATCACAAAAACTCCTGAGAAAAAGCAAGGACAGATTTCTGTGGGGTATGGTTCCATGGGAAAACAGGATATGAACCTTTCTTACGGAGGCAAAAGTGGCAAGACAAGCTTTATTCTTGCAGCGGGCCGGGAAAAGCAATCTTATTTCAAATATAAAAATAACGAGGGCGATATTAAACATTGGCCGGGCAGCTCCAACTATACCCAAGATAGAGTATCTTTAAAATTAAGCCAGGATATTACTTCTTCAACGGCATTGACTTTAGCTTATGATTATTCCAATATGGACGGAGTTTATCCTTACAGTGTTAATTACGTTTCTCCTTCCGCACTCAATAAAAAGACTAATAATGTGGCTTTACGTTATGACTGGAATAAAGACACTGATAAAAGCGGTTATTTGACAGTGTACAGAAATTATTACGGTTACTATAATTTTGGTGATATGAGTGAACGTACCTATGGATTTGAAGGACAGCAAAGCTTTGTCACCGGTAAGGACAACAAAATAATTGCCGGGCTGGAATATAAAAATGCCTCCGGGGAAAATAGCCAGTCATATGAAGGAACTAAAGGTATTAACAATAAAGCTGTTTTCCTTCAGGACCAGTGGCAATTTGCTCCTACTTGGCAGCTTAATGCCGGACTTAGATATGATAAACATAGTAATGCAGGCAATAAGACTACCGGCAGCCTTGCTTTAAACAAGAAATTCAACGAAGACAGTCATGCCTATCTTTCTTGGAGCCAGGTATTTAAGGCTCCTTCCATTGATGATTTATATTATTTTTATGACATGGGTGCCTGGGGCAAATATGTGGGTAATGAAAATCTTAAACCTGAAACCGGCAACGTTTGGACCATTGGTTATGACTTTAAAACTTCTCCCAGCACAGAAATCAATTTAAGTGCTTTTTATAGTAAACTGCATGATGCCATTAATTGGCATACCAGTGACTACATGAATTACTATGCAGAAAATGTGGACAAGGAAACAAAACGTGGTCTAGAAATCGCCGTCCTTCATAAGCTCAATGCTAATGTGGATTTGACCGGCTCCTATACTTATGCCAAAGTAGAAGATAACTATGGAAATACAGGCTACAAGCGGGATTATGATTATGTGCCTAACTTGTATCGTTTTGGGGTGCGGTATCACAATAAATTGTGGAATATTGATCTGGTAGCCAAGGGCGCCAATGGCTTAAGTGAGGCAAGCTATGGAGAACCTAGTTATCTGACACTGGATTTAAATACTAGATACAAAATTAATAAAGACGTAACTGCTTATCTGAAGCTTTATAATCTGACAAATGCTGCCTATGGGGAGCAAGCAGGCGTAGTAAATGGCCAGGATAGCTATCCTATGGCGGCCAGAAGCTTTCTGGCAGGGCTGGAGTACAAGTTCTAAAGAGCAGGGAACATAGAGGTGAAGCAAGGTGAAGAAATATGTTGTACTATTTTTGTGTTTCCTGTTTTTTGTAACAGGGTGTGGTAATACTAAAGAGCTCAAAACACCTGAATATAAATCAGCATACGAAGTAACGGATTATCAAGGAACTAAAATTAAGCTTGCTCATAAGCCTCAAAGAATAATTACTGATTCTTTTGGCCTGGACGAAATTGTTTTGGGCCTTGTACCGGTAGAAAAGTTGGCGGCAGTTAATTATCTTGATCAGGATCCGGCTATTTCTTTTATTGCCGGGGAAACAAAAAACATTAAACATACCTTGAAAAATTATGGCACTGAAGAAATCCTGTCCTTGCATCCTGATATGTTTATTGCTTCTACTTGGACAGATACAGCGAAAATACAAACCTTGCGTCAAATGAACATTCCTGTGGTGGTGTGCCGGGGACCGGCCAGCGTAAAAGAAGTAAAAGCTAATGTGTCCCTGGTGGCGGCTGCCCTGGGAGAGAAGGACAGAGGCAAAAACATTAATGAACAAGTAGATGCAGAGTTGGCAAAGATTGCTGAAGTTCTTAAAAAACAGCATAAACCTCAACCTATAGTCCTTTTGGTTTCTCTTATGAGCAGTTACGGCGGCACCGGTTCTCTGTATGATGCTCTTTGCCGGCAAGCCGGACTGGTAAACGGTATTGCCAAAGTCGGTATTAAGAATGGAGAATTTTTGGCCAAAGAATTAGTAGTACAGGCCAATCCTGATTTATTTATTCTGTCTGCCCCCAGTCAGTCTGACGAAAAGCAATATGCTCAATACAGAAAACAGTTTATGTCTGATCCGGCGCTGCAAAGCTTGACGGGTATTAAAAATGTTGCAGTACTTCCTGACCGTTATATTTATTGTTCATCACAAAATATTGTTTATGGCATAAAAGCTTTGGCCAATAAAGGCTATGGGCAAGAGCTTTTTCCCATGAATCATGAAATTTGTATTAAGGGTTACTAGATTATTTATGTGACTTGAACTTATATGAAACAATTGCCTGAGGAGAATATTTCATGAGTGAAGGAATTCTGACAGTAAAAAACGGGACTTTTGGTTACGAAAACAAAATAGTGTTAAGCAAAGTAAATTTTTCCGTGACTAAGGGCACCCTTGTTGGTCTAGTGGGACCCAATGGCATAGGCAAAAGCACTTTGCTGGAAACTTTACGTGGTTTACTGCCTCTTATGGCCGGGGAAATAACTCTGGAGGGGGAAAATATTGCCAAATTGAGTGAAAAAGCCTTTGCCAAGAAGGCAGCCTATCTAAGGCAGCACAATCAATTGCCTTTTGCTTATACAGTTAAAGAAGTGGTGGCAGCCGGAAGATATCCTTATTTAGATTGGTGGCAGCAAAAGGATAAGAACGGCGATGAACTTGTGAATGAATGTATGGATTGCCTGCAGGTGAGAAAATTACAGAACAGGCCGGTCAATCAATTGTCCGGCGGTCAGAGACAAAGGGTCCTTTTAGCCAAGGTTTTGGCTCAGCAAACCGCAATATTATTTTTAGATGAACCAACTGCGGATCTGGACTTTGTTTTTACAGAAGAACTTTTCCGCTTTGCCCAGCTTTTATCCCAGGCAGGCAAGACCGTAATTATGGCTGTCCATGAATTAAATTTAGCCTATAAATATTGCTCGGAAATTTTACTTTTGGAGCAGGGTGGGCTTTTAGCGACAGGTCAGCCGGAGAAAGTTATGACTGAAGAGAATTTGTCAGCTTCTTATGGGGTTCCTGTCAGTGTACAAAGTAATATCGTTACCGGAGGCATTGATGTCAGTGCTCCGGGACAAATTTCCGAAGAGATACAAAAAGAATTATTGCTGAAAATATGTAAATAAATACCTCATCAAGGAGAAAAGTGCTATAATTATTATGTAAACTAAATAATTCGGGGGTGTTTCCAATGAAAATGTCTAAAAAAGTTTTGGCCACCTGCGCTGCTGCAGTAATGGCTGTGACTATGTCAGCAACTGCTTTTGCTTCTGCCATGAAAGTAACGAAGGATGAAGTAAAAACAAAGGGTGTAGAAGTTTCTGTACCTATGATTAGTGGTGCTCGCGGAGGTGCTGCTATTGACGAAAAAGTCAATATGACCTTGCTGGGCAATTCTTTTAATGCCATGGAAAGTTTTATTTCCACCAAGAAACCTGTAGAGCCCGCTAATGAAGCAGAGTTCGTTAAAGCTTTCAAAAACAGTAAAGAAGCTAAAAAAGATGTAAAACAACTGGCGGAGTATCTAGACAACCGTCTGGAAAAAGACAGAGCACAAGTTGGACAAAAAGAACCTTATTATGTTCATGTATTCTATCAAATGAAGTCTGATCCGACTTTTGACAATCTTTTCTTATCTGTAGTACAAAAAGTTACTTCTTATACCGGCGGAGCTCACAGCAACGAAACAAGCCTGCCTGTTAATATTAATTTGCTTACCGGCAAAACTGCTACTTTAGCAGATATGTTTACCAAAGGTTCTGATTACAAAGGCCGCTTGCTGGGTCTTATGAAGATTCAGGCCAAAGGTGAGCAGCGTCTTGTTAATGCTGTAGAAAAAGCAGCTAAACTCAATACTCAACCGGAAGGCTACTATGTTCCCAAGACTATTACCGGTAATGAGAAATTCTACACTAATTCCAAAGTAGGTTCTATTACTGTATTCTATGATCCCGGTGAAATAGCTCCTATTTCCGAAGGCACCAGAAGTTTTGAGTTCTCTTTGTCAGATATTGCCGACATTATTAGCTTAAAGAGATAAATCCCGAAGCTGATTTGCTGATTATCTAATGTAAAGTTCAAAACAAAATTGCAAGGCTGCGCCAAGAACAAGGCGCAGCCTTATTTTATGGCTAAAGGAAAAAAATACCAAAATATTAGCACTCACCTATTGACAGTGCTAACAACATGTGCTATATTGTAACCAGAACGAAGGAAAGACCTCAGATAGAATGACTAAATGAGTTAAATCTCTTCGGTAGTTCAAAAAACAAAAAGCTGGCCCAACAGGTCAAGATGAATGGAGGAATGGCTTATGTTACTGCCTACTGTGTTTGGAGAAGATTTATTTAATGATGATTGGATGGACGATTTTGGTTTTGGTTATCCGGAAAGAAATCCCCTTTATGGGAAAAAGACTAAGAATTTAATGAAAACGGATATTAAGGAAACCAAGAACGGTTATGAGCTTTCTGTTGATATGCCGGGCTTCAAGAAAGATGAAATTCAGGCTAAACTGGAAAACGGTTATTTGACCATCAGCGCATCCAAAGGCGTGGAGAAGAACGACAAGGATAAAGAAGGCAGGTATATTCGCAAAGAACGTTATACCGGTCAATGTGCTAGAAGTTTCTACGTCGGTGATGCACTCCATCAGGAAGATGTAAAAGCTAAGTATGAGGATGGTATCCTGACTTTGGCAATTCCTAAAAAGGAACCGGCTAAGGTTGAACAAAAGAAATACATAGCCATCGAAGGCTAAGGTAAGTAAAATCCCCGAAAGTTTAATACTTTCGGGGATTTTTTGTCTGTTGAGAGCAGGGGTTATTTGTGCTATAATATTATATTATTGTTATAATTAAAAATAGGCGGTGAGAAAATGAAAGTTACTGCGAAAGATGTAAAACATATCGCTAATTTGTCCCGTTTAACTGTTTCCGACAGCGAAATGGATAAGTTTCTGGAACAATTTAACCAAATCCTGAATTATGCAGACATTCTGCAAAAAGTTGACACTACAGGTATTGAACCTTCTCCTTACGTTATTCCCCTGAATAATGTATTGCGGGAAGACGTGGCTGTGCCCGGTGTATCCCATGAAGAAGCTTTGAAAAATGCTCCCGAGGTACATAACGGCGGTTTTAAAGTACCTAGGGTTATCGAATAATAAGGAGGAAGAAAAGTGGACTATAAAAAGAGCACAGTACATGAACTCCACGAAAAACTGGTCAAAAAAGAAATTAGTTCTGTGGAATTGACCAATGCTATATATAAAAGAATAGACGATGTGGATGATAAAGTTAAAGCCTATTTAACTTTGGATAAAGAAAACGCTCTGGCTCAAGCAGCTAAAGTTGACACTATGATTGCTAAGGGAGAGACCATTAAACCTTTGGCAGGGATTCCCGGTGCCATTAAAGATAATATCAGTATTAAGGGTCTGAGAACGACTTGCGCATCTAAAATTTTGGAAAACTTTATACCAATTTATGATGCTCATGTTATTGAGAATCTAAAAAAAGACGAGACTATTTTCCTGGGTAAAACTAACATGGATGAATTTGCCATGGGGTCTACCACTGAGACATCCCATTTCCAGATTACGCATAATCCCTGGGATTTAACCAGAGTACCCGGCGGTTCTTCCGGCGGCAGTGCTTCTGCCATTGCAGCAGGTGAGGCTGTGTGGTCTTTGGGTTCTGATACAGGCGGATCGATTCGTCAGCCTGCTTCTTTTAACGGCTGCGTAGGTATTAAACCTACTTATGGCAGAGTTTCCCGTTATGGCTGCGTAGCATTTGCTTCTTCCTTGGACCAGATTGGGCCAATCACCAACGATGTTACCGATGCGGCTATTGTGCTGAATACTATTTGCGGTGTGGATGCTCATGACTCTACATCACTTCCCATGGAAGTTCCTGATTTCACCAAGGCCTTACGCCAGGATGTGAAAGGCCTGAAAATCGGTCTGCCTAAGGAATTTTACGGTGAAGGCATTGATGCTCCCGTTAAAGAACAAATTAAATTAGCTATTGAAAAATACAAAGAATTAGGTGCAGAAATAGTTGATATTTCTTTGCCCCATACAGAATATGCCGTAATTACATACTACATTATTGCTCCTGCCGAAGCATCTGCCAACCTGGCACGTTTTGACGGGGTAAGATACGGTTATAGAAACATGAAGGCAACTTCTGCACCGGAAATGACCACAGCCAGCCGTACTGAGGGATTTGGTCCTGAGGTCAGACGCCGTATTATGCTTGGCACTTATGTATTAAGCTCCGGTTACTATGATGCTTATTACAAGAAGGCCATGCAGGTTCGTACTTTGATTCGTGAAGACTTTACCAAAGCTTTCGAAAAATGCGATTTGCTTTTGACACCTACATCTCCTGTGGTAGCTTATCCTATTGGCGGCAATATGTCTCCATTGGAAGTTTACATGCTGGATGTAACCACTATTCCTGTTAATATGGCAGGACTGCCCGGTATTTCCATTCCCTGCGGTTTCGTGGATAAGATGCCTGTGGGCATGCAGCTTATTGGCAAGCCTCTAGGTGAGGAAACATTGCTGAGAGCAGCATATACCTTTGAGCAGGCTACTCAGTTCCACAAAGCTGTAGCATCATTGGGAGGTAAATAATCATGACTGAATATACAACTGTAATCGGTTTGGAAGTCCATGCAGAATTAAAAACTAAATCCAAAGCATTCTGTTCTTGCTCTACTTCTTTCGGCAGCGAACCAAACACTCATGTTTGCCCGGTTTGCCTTGGTATGCCCGGTGCTTTGCCTGTTATGAATAAAAGAGTAGTTGAGTTTGCCGTGCGTTTTGGTTTGGCAGTTAACTGCGATATTCAAAAGTACAGTAAATTTGACCGTAAAAATTATTTTTATCCTGATCTGTCCAAAAACTATCAGATTTCCCAATTCGCTCAGCCTATTTGTTTAGGCGGACACTTGGATATCCAAGTAGACGGTAAGACCAAGAGAGTAGGCATTACCCGTATTCATATGGAAGAAGATGCCGGTAAGTTAGTTCATTCCGGTGCTACTATTAATACATCTGATTCTTCTGCCGTTGATTACAACAGAGCAGGGGTGCCTTTGATCGAAATAGTTTCTGAACCTGATATGAGAAGCGCAGCTGAAGCACGTGCCTATATGGAAAAGCTGAAAGCTTATTTGGAATATACAGACGTTTGCGACTGCAAGATGCAGGAAGGCAGCATGCGCTGTGATGCCAATATTTCCGTAATGCCTGAAGGTGCCAAGGAATTCGGTACCAGAGCTGAAATCAAGAACTTAAACTCTTTCCGTGCTTTGGAAAAAACTATTGAATATGAAGTGCAAAGACAAATTCAAATTCTGGAAGACGGCGGACATATTGTCCAAGAAACCAGAACCTGGGATGATGCTCAGGGTGTGACTTTCTCCATGCGTTCTAAAGAAGAAGCTCACGACTATCGCTATTTCCCTGAACCTGATTTGGTTCCTATTGTTTTAGACGATGCCTATATTGACAAGGTTCGCAGTGAATTGCCTGAATTGCCAGATGCTCGCAAAGCCCGTCTAATTAAGGAAAAAGGTTTGCAGGAATATGATGCAGAATTGATTGTTTCCAACAAGAAGATGGCAGATTATTATGCCAAAGCTGATAAAGTGGCCAGCGATGCCAAGGTTTTGGCTAACTGGATGCTGGGTGAAGTTTCCGCTTATCTGAACAATAATACTGTGGAAATGGATAAGTTCCCCATTAGTCCAGAACATTTAGGCGAATTGGTTAACCTGATTAAAAAAGGTGTTTTATCCAATAAGCTTGCTAAACAAGTTTTTGCCGAAATGCTCAAAGCAGACAAAGCTCCTGCTGAGCTGGTTAAGTCCCTGGGATTAGAGCAGGTGAGTGATACCGGAGCTTTACAGGCTATGGTGGATGAAGTTATTGCTGCCAATCCGCAATCTGTTGCTGACTTTAAAGCCGGCAAGGACAGAGCTGTAGGCTTCCTGGTTGGTCAGATTATGAAGAAATCCCGTGGCAAGGCTAATCCTGCTATGGTTAATGAAATGATTGTTAAGAAGTTGAAGGAATAGTCTTAAAATAAAGGCGCTGCTGCTAAGTTGCAGTGGCGCTTTTTTTTAAGGGCTAAGTGTAATGAATGATTTAGTTATTACTGCTTATATTTTTTATTACGAAGGAGAAATATTTTATGGACAAACGTTATGAGCAATTTGCCAAAAGCTTAATCAGTTATTCCGTGAACCTGCAAAAAGGTGAAAAACTTTTAATTGAGGTTACGGATACCGGTATTGATTTAGCAAAAGCACTAATCAAAGAAACCTATGCAGTAGGCGGTATCCCTTTCCTTACTGTAAAAAACAGCGCACTGCAAAGAGCACTGTTTACCGGTTGCAGCAAAGAACAAATGGAAGAAATCGGCAGTTATGAAGCTAGACGGATGAAAGATATGCAGGCTTATATTTCTATTCGGGGTGGGGAAAACAGCTCAGAAATGAGTGATGTGCCCAGTGAAAAAATGAGCTTGTACCAGAGATACTGGTGTGACCCGGTTCACAGCAAAATCAGGGTACCCTTTACTAAATGGTGCGTTATGCGTTATCCAGATCCGGCTATGGCCCAGTCTGCAGGTATGAGTACGGAAGCCTTTGAAGATTTTTATTTTAATGTTTGTACTTTGGATTATGCCAAGATGGCTAAAGCTATGACACCTTTGGTTAATCTTATGGAACGCAGTGATAAGGTTCATTTGGTAGGACCGGGTACAGATTTGCATTTTTCTATTAAAGGTATTCCTGCTATTAAATGTGCCGGAGAGTGCAATATTCCTGATGGAGAAGTTTACACTGCTCCTGTGAAAAACAGCATTAACGGTACTATTACTTATAATTGTCCTTCGTTATACCGTGGCATTGTTTTTGAAAATGTCAGTCTGACTTTTAAAGACGGGAAAATTGTGCAAGCAACAGCTAATCACACAGAAGAATTAAATGCTATTTTGGATACGGATGAGGGAGCTCGTTATGTAGGAGAGTTTTCTTTTGGCATTAATCCCTATGTACTGAAACCTATGAAGGATATTCTTTTTGATGAAAAGATTTCCGGCAGTTTCCATTTCACACCGGGTGCATCTTATGATGAAGCTCCCAATGGAAACAAGAGCGCTATTCACTGGGATATGGTCTGCATTCAAAGACCGGAATACGGTGGGGGCGAGATTTATTTAGATGACGTACTGGTAAGAAAAGACGGCAGATTCCTGCTTCCTGAACTGGCAGGCTTAAATCCGGAAAACTTAAAATAAATATTAGACCGAGAGAAGCACGCTTCTCTCGGTCTTGTAATTATTGTGCACAGTCTTTTTAATTTAAGTGTTATTTAGTCAAGAAATCGAAAGCAAATTGAGCAGCAACACAGGCGCCGCGTTCCAGAGTACGTTCATCAGGATTAAAGCACTGATGGTGGTTGCTCATTTCAGAACCGGGAACATCTTTACTGCGAGCACCGACAAAACCGAAAATAGCAGGGCATTTTTCCATATAGTAGCAGTAATCTTCTGCACCTGTTACTTTTTCCTGGTTGCCTAGGCCGGCTTCGCCATAGTTTTCTACTACAGCGTTTCTAGCTATATCTACCAAGCCATGTTCATCATTAACAATAGGACCGGTCATATATTCATATTTGAGTTTTCCTTGACAACCATATGCTTCGGCAATTTCCGTAATGAGCTTGTTCATTTGTGCAGCGAATTTATCACGTACATCTTTGCGGAAAGTTCTGGTGGTACCGGTCATGGAAATAGTAGTAGTAGCACCGTTTACTTTAGTTTCAGAAGTTCCGACTGTTACTACGGAAGTGGCAGAGGGGTCTTTTAAACGGCTGACAACGGTTTGCAATCCCATAATTACAGCAGAAGCAGCAACTACAACATCATTGCCTTCCAGAGGGTTATCAGGATTAATTGTTTTGCCGGTAATGTCAATGTAGAAAATATCTGCAGAACACATTCTCTCGCCATACTGCATATCAACCTTAGGAGCATCCAAAGTAGACCAGATGTGAACTCCATACATAGCGTCTACCCCATCACAAACTCCTTGACTGGTTAGTTCCTTAGCTCCCCAGGCAGTTTCCTCAGAAGGCTGGAAAAGCACCTTTACAGTGCCGGAAAATTTGTCTCTGATACTTTGGAGAATTTTAGCTGCGCCTAATTGCATGGCAATGTGATTATCATGACCGCAGGCATGCATGCAGCCGGGGTTTTCTGAAGCAAATTCCAAACCTGTAGCTTCTTTAACAGGCAGAGCATCAATATCGGCTCTCAGCATTACGGTTTTACCTGGTTTAGTACCCTGAATATAACCAACGCAGCCTTGGGCACCATTGGCAAAAGTTTCTACTTTTTCAATACCCATAGCTTTTAAGTCTTTGATAATGGACTTTGTTGTTTCAACTTCGTGTCTGCTTAGTTCCGGATGACGATGATAAAAACGACGTCTATCAATAATATAATCGTGATTTTGTTTAGCTAAATCTTTTAATAACATTATCCATGATCTCCTTTTTATTCGATAGTAGCACTGCAGCCGTAAACGTCTACAGAGTCTTTAACAATTTTAGAAATTAGTTTACTGGCTTCTAGGGCGAACTCCGGAGATTCTGTGACAAATGAACCTTTTAGTTCCGCATGGTCAGGAATAATATTAAATCTTGTGCCGCCGTCAAAGGCTGCAACCGTCAAAGCAAAAGGATTTAAGGGATTATTAATTCTGGAAGCGATTGCCTGCAGATTCATAATAGTGGCAGAAGCAGCTACTAAAGCATCGTGGCCGGAGTGAGGAGCACTGCCGTGTGCACTTAGACCTTGAATAGTGATTTTAAAATTTGTTGTTTTCAATTCAATCTTCTCCTTAAATTTTTTTATATTAACGCTGCAAAGATACCGGCGATAATAACAGAAGTAATAGTAACAGTTACGAAGCCGCCTACAATCATAGGAGGCAGCATTTTGCCAATCAAAAAGTCATGTTCTTCAGGGGTCTTGGCCAACGCTTTTACAGCTTCTTCTGTTAAAATGAAGTTGGGAGGGAAACCATAGAGTGCAGTTAAGGATGTGGCTAAAGCCAGTCTCCAGTTAACACCTACTATTTTGCCCACGGCAATACAGAAAATACCCATGCCGATAACACCGACTATAATAATAATCAACATTGGACCAATGGCAGCCATAAGTGTTTCTTGAGTAGTTGCTTTATATCCTGAGAAAATGAAAAGCATTAATACCATCATAACAAAACCATCTGACTTAGCTTTAACCAAGGAATTCTTATCAAGAAAACCTAGTTCTGTAAAAACAATACCTAAGAACAGAGTAATAACCGCAGGATTTGCCAAGTAAGACAAAACAGGAATTTTTTTCATGAAAACAGAAAGAACCATGGAAAACATGGCTACCAGCATTAACTTACCGAGAATAAAGGAAGTAGTAATAAATTTAGGATTGGCTCTGGGAATCAGGGTCTTTTTTTCTTTCAGTCCTGCTGACATAGAAGCTTCATTGGCTTTAATTTCTTCCTTTTCTTCCTCAGTTACTTCCCCTTTGCGGAAACGTTCCAATAAAAGAGTGCCTTCTTTTTTCAAGGCTACAGCAGTAAGAGGATAACCGAAGAAACCTTGGACTGCATATAATGCTAAAGCTAAAGTAGCAGCAGTATTCAGCCCTTTAGCGGCAGCGGCTTTATTCATAATGATAGCAGCAACAATACCGCCTGTTAAAGGAGGCAGCCCGGCAATAACATTAGTGCGGCCTACGTAGGGAACATAAATCAACAGCCAGCAGAAAACAATCATGCCTACCAAACCGGCCAGGGTAACGCACACAATTTTCCATTGTGTTTTAAACTGGTCAATACTGATAACTGTACCCATGTGGGTAATCAGAATCATAATGGCCAGCATTCCGCCAAAGGGAGCACCAAGCCCTGAAATATCTACAATGTTCTTGGGCAATACATACCAATAGCCTACTAAGAATAATACCGATGTAATAAAACAGGAAGGAATCCAGGCTTTGGATTTGGTACCGATAAATTCACCAATGTAATAAAGTAAACAAACTACTAAAAATGCGCACATTGGGTTGTTCAGATTGAAAATCTTTAAAATTTGTTCCATTTGCATAACCTCTCATCATAATTAGAATGTCTTACATAAGCTTTCTGCGTAATTGTTTTACATTGTAACACATAAATACGGCAAAATAAAGCGAAATTTGTAGAAATAGAACAAAAAAGTCAGTAAAATTAAGAAAATAGGGCTACACTGTAATTCAATAAAAGTAAAATTGTTGGCAAAAAAGCCTAAATGTGTTACAATAATAACACTTCGGAAGTGTTTACTTGGCACCCACTTCCTTAAAAAATAAAATCAAGAGGTGTATTATTATGTTAAAATTAAATTTTCTTCTTTCTAATGGGATTATTGCCGCATTGTACATTGCTTTGACAATTGGACTGGCTCCCATGAGTTACGGACCTATCCAGGTAAGAGTTTCGGAATTTATGACACTTTTGGCTTTTGTCAATAAAAAATACATTCCCGGCCTTGTCATAGGCTGTTTCCTGGCCAATCTGGGGAGTCCTTTCGGCATAACCGACATGGCAGTAGGTACTTTGGCTACTTTTTTGGCGGTTTATCCCATGCAATATTGTCCGAATTTAATTACTGCGTCTTTGCTGCCCGTAATTGCCAATGGTGTGCTTATTGGCCTGGAATTATATTATTTGGCAGCTATTCCGGGCAATGTTTCAGTGTGGACTACTATGGTCTACATAGGGGCAGGAGAATTTCTTTCGGTAACAGTTCTTGGGGTTTTTATTATGAAGATGCTTTTGAAAAACGAAAAATTCAAGACTTATTTAGAAAATAAATTTTAAGTGTAGCAACAGTGTACTTTTGTTGTACTGAAACACAACAACGATTTACGAACCTCCTATAAACGTGGTATAATATAACGTATGTTTATTAGGAGGTATTTTTATGTCAGTTATAAAACCATTTAGAGCTTTACGGCCTGTGCCGGAATTGGCCAGCCAAATTGCTGAGCTGCCTTATGATGTTATGAACACTGAGGAAGCTAGAGAATTACTAAAAGAAAATCCATTGAGCTTTATTCAAGTTACCAGATCAGAAGCAACTTTACCGGAAGGGATTAAAGATAATGACCCTACGGTTTATGCTAAAGCAAAAGAAAATTTAGATGCTTATGTTACTAAAGGTCAGATGAAACAGGATGCAACTCCTTGCTACTATATTTATAGACAGCAAATGGGCGCTTATATCCAGATTGGTCTGGTGGCAACTGCATCCGTTCAAGAGTACAGAGACAATCTTATAAAGAAACATGAACTTACCCGTAAGGATAAGGAACAGGATAGAATTAACCATATTATGACAACAAAGGCTCAAACCGGCCCGGTGTTTTTAGCCTATAAGAGCAAAGGACTGGTTAATGCTTTGCTTTTGAAATATATGAGTAATCATCAACCTGTTTATGATTTCACGGCCAAAGACGGCATAAAGCATACTCTTTATGTTGTTAATGACCCTGTGAGAGTTACAGAGATTACCGAACTTTTCAAACAGGTTCCCAGCATGTATATTGCGGACGGGCATCATCGTTCCGCTGCTGCTATGTTAGTGGCTGATGAATTAGCCAAGAGACCAAACCAGACAGGGAAAGAAGAGTATAATTATTTCCTGGCTGTTATTTTCCCGGAAAAAACTCTGCACGTTTTGGATTATAACAGAGTAGTGAAGGACTTGAATGGTATGGACGTCCCCAAATTCCTTGCTAAAATTTCGGAAAAATTTACAGTAGAAACTATAGAGAAAAATCCCAAACCAAAAGTTATGCATACCTTTGGTATGTATCTGGGTGGTAAATGGTATAAGCTAACTGCTAAACCTGATACTTTTCCGGAAGATGATCCTATTAAGTCTTTGGATGTTAGCATTTTGCAAAACAATTTATTAGCACCGGTTTTAAATATAGGAGATCCTAGAACTGACAAGAGAATTGCTTTTGTTGGCGGTATCAGAGGATTGAAAGAATTGGAGCAAAAAGTCTCAGACGGGGAATTTGCAGTGGCTTTTGCCATGTATCCCACTACTATGGAACAACTGATGACCGCTGCTGACAAGGGCTTGACCATGCCTCCCAAATCTACCTGGTTCGAACCGAAACTCAGGGATGCTATGGCTATTCACTTGATAGGAGATGAGCAAGATGAATAGAGTATTTAATTTTAATGCAGGTCCGGCTATGCTGCCTTTGGAGGTTTTGCAACAAGTTCAGGCAGAACTCTTGGATTGCCAAAATAGCGGTGAATCTATTTTGGAAATGAGTCACAGAGACCCTATTTACGATAAGATTAATACCGAAGCTCAGAAAGATATCAAAGATTTACTGGGCGTAGGAGATGATTGGTGTGTAATGTTCATGGGCGGCGGCGCCAGCCTGCAATTTTCCATGGTACCAATGAATTTTCTGGAATCAGGGAAAATCGGCGTTTATGCTGAAACCAGTTCTTTTTCTGACAAAGCAATTAAAGAAGCTAAAAAAGAGGGCCGGGTAGAAGTAATTTTCAGCAGTAAAAATGAAAAATATAATAGAGTACCAAAATTAAGTGAATTGGTACTCCCTGATAATACTGCTTATTTGCACATTACAGGCAATAATACAATTGAGGGAACAGAATATCAAGAGTACCCGGATACAGGGGATGTACCCCTAATTGCGGACCTGTCATCCGATATATTAAGCAGGCCTATTCCTATGGAAAAATTCTCTTTGATTTATGCAGGGGCACAGAAGAACATTGGACCGGCCGGGGTGGTAGTTATTATTGCCAGACGTGATTTTGTAAAGAACAGGGAAAAGACCTTGCCCAGCATGATGAACTATGAAATTCAAATGAATAAAAATTCTACATACAATACACCGCCGGTATTTGGTGTATATATTGTAGGACTGGTAGCTAAATGGCTAAAGGCTCAGGGTGGTCTAGCCGCTATGAAGGAAAGAAATGAAAGCAAAGCGGCATTAGTATATGCAGCACTGGATGCCCATCCGGATTTCTATAAAGCATATGCGGAGAAAGCCAGCCGCTCTTTTATGAATGTGACCTTTGGTCTGCCTACTCCTGATTTAGAAAAGCTATTTGTAAAAGAAGCTGCCAAACAGAACATGAAAGGCTTAAAGGGACACCGCAGTGTAGGCGGTATCAGAGCTTCTATCTACAATGCCATGCCCAGAGAAGGCTGCGAGACTTTGGCCGCATTTATGGAAGATTTCTATATAAAGCATAAAGACGAACCCAAAACAGAAATATAAAAGAATTAAGAAAAACATAAAAAAATAACTATTTTGACATATTTTCGCCATACTCAGTTGCTACTATGATAATAACAAAAATGACTGGCCAGTCATTTTCAGCAGCGAGAGGATGATAAATATGCTAACAAGTAAAAGAATAATGAAAGTGTTTGCAGTATTTGCCTTGGTTGTTTTTATGGGAACTACCGCTCTGACAAGTACCATCGAGGCAGCTACACCGCCGCCGGCTAGGCAAAGTCAGGGACAAAGACCGCCTCAGGGCAATCCTGGCAATAGGCCGTCTATGCAGCAAAGACCTCAGCATGATAATAGACCACAACCCAGACGTCAGGCTCCGCCGCCTCCTTCCAGAAACAATGAACGCAGAAGGAATCCGGAGCGATATCGTCGCCATGACAATCGTGATTCCCACAGCGATACAGGCAATCTGGTAACGGGCTTGATTATAGGCGGAGTAATAGGCGCCATTATTGCCAACAATACTTAAAAACGCGAAACTTTGGTTTATACAAAAAGAGAGTGCCTAGGCACTCTCTTTTTTAACCTCAAAACGACGGTAGAGCACTAAAAACGGGAGGTCATACTCGACCAGATCGGCGTAAGCCGTAGGGAGAGTGACCGACCTTTTAGTGTCCGCCGTCGTTCAAATCCTAGCTTTTACTTATTACCAGTCACGGCTGGAACCACCGCCACCGCCGGACCCGCCGCCAAATCCTCCGCCACCAAAGCCGCCACCACCGCCTCGGCCACCGCCCCTAAAGAGCAGCATATAAAAAATAAAACGGAAAATTGCGCCTCCGAAGAGGATTCTGTCGACAATAAGCAAAATGATAATAATTAATAATACTAAACCATTGGAAAGCGTAAATAAACTGCCTTTTTGAGTATTACCCGGTTCAGGCTGAACTCTGCCCTGCATATTCAGGTCCTTGGCAGAAAGCTTGTATTCCTTGAGTACTGTATTAAATACGGCACTGTAACCATTGAGAATTCCCTTGTCATAATCTCCCTTACGAAAGTAGGGAAGCATATACTGATCTTGAATTCTTCCGGTAAGACCATCCGGCAAAGCACCCTCCAGACCATAGCCTACTTCAATTCGGGATTTCCTGTCTTTTACGGCAATCAAAAGCAGAACACCATTGTTTTTTTCTTTATCACCAATACCCCAATTACGGACAATGCTTAAAGAATAATCTTCTAATGCTTCTCCATCCAGAGTGGGAACTGTCACAACCACAATTTGGGATTTAGTTTTAGCGGCTAAGGCAGCACTATAAGCATTAATGGTATTTTTGGTACTGGCTGAAAGAACCTTGGCCTTGTCTTGAACATAAATACTTGTAGTGGGTTTGGCAGGAATTTTCGGAGCACTGAAAGCTTTTACCGGCAGGAAAAAACATAACTGCAGAATTGCCGTCAGGAGTATCAAATATTTTTTCATGCCATTCTCCTTACTGACTTAATCAAAACTTCACCTTGGGAACAGCTTTGGCACCTTCATCAGCCTTGAAATAATCACGAGGCCCAAAACCAAACATTCCTGCTATGATGTTAGTAGGGAAGGATTTAACTTTGGCATTGAAGCTCTGAGCTGCATTGTTATAATCTCTGCGGGCTACGGCCAAACGATTTTCTGTTCCGGCTAACTCATCTTGCAATTGGGAGAAATTCTGATTAGCTTTTAATTGAGGATAATTTTCCGAAATAGCCAACAATCTGGATAAAGCACCACTTAATTCTCCATTGGCAGCAGCTTTATCTGCTACGGTAGTAGCACCGGCTAGTTTAGCCCTGGCATCGGAAACATTTTTGAAAACTTCTGTTTCATGAGCGGCATAACCTTTGACTGTATTGACTAAATTAGGGATCAAATCACTGCGGCGCTGTAACTGGTTTTCTACCTGGCTCCACTTGCCTGTTACATTTTCATTAGATGCAACCAGACCATTGTAAGTGCTGAATAGGGCAACACAGATTAGCGCGATTACTACAACAATTCCTATTAAAACTTTTTTCATGTTAGCGTCCTCCTAAAGAACATTTTCTTTTTCCACGAATACATTGTAGCCCAGTAGGTTTTCTTCTGTCAAATGATATATTTGTGAAAAAAAATAAAAGCCCCGTTCATTTGAACAGGGCTTTTGCTTTTGAACTATTTCTTGTAGTTTAATTCTCTGTAGCCATAAGCACCGGTAGCAGGATTTAACTTAGCCATGCCAGTGAACTTAGGAGTCTTGAAAGTAGCTTCATAAATGGTCAAAACTTTATCGGTATCAACTTTCTTTTCAACAGTGATGTCAGTAGCATCAGGATAAGTTGCCAAGATGATAGCTTTTACATCAGCAACAGTTTTGTTGATAGTAACGCTGCCCGGGAATCTGGAACCACTAATGGTAATGTGGTCGATTTTAGCAGTAGCTTTGTCAACTAAAACATTGTAGTAAGCTAAATCAGAAGGACTTTGATACTTAACATCATAAAATTTCACTTCATTCTTGGTTCCATAATAGTTGCAATCAGCAGGAACTTCTTGCTTTGCAGCAGCAATAGCAGCATTCTTAGCATTTAAAGAAGATTTAATGCTCATAGCTACAGTTGGAGCTGTTGTTTTGGTTGCAGCAAAACCTGTTGCAGATACTGTCAAAGCACAAACTGCCATGGTTACCATTAATATTTTTCTTAATTTCATCAAAAACCACCCCTTCAAATTAGTAAATACTTGCTAGATTATTATACCACTTTTTAGCTAAAGCGGAGAAAATAAGATGATTTTTTGCTAAAATATTATTCTTTATACATATGTATGCAACATCTAAATTTATTGTAATAAAAGAACATTAATGGTATTATAATCCGTGGACAAATATTGTAAAAGAATACGGATGTGAAAAACGTGAAGCAAATTATTGTAAATGCCGATGATTTCGGACGACATAGATTAATGAATGCTGCTGTAGAAGAAGGTTTGCATGCAGGGTGTTTGCGCTCGGCAACCATAATGCCGGGAGGAGCGGCTTTTGCTGATGCAGTTCGCATTGCAAAAGAACATCCTGAATTAGGAGTAGGCATACATCTGACTATGGTCAATGGCAATCCTGTTTTGCCGCCGGAACAAATACCCTCTCTGGTAACGCCTGAAGGTCTTTTTTGGCCGGAACATACGACTTTTGTGAAAAAATATTTTCTTGGTCAGATTAAAATGCGGGAACTTAAAATGGAACTGACTGCTCAGCTACGCAAAGTTCAGGATACAGGCATTAAAATAAGTCATGTGGATAGTCACCAGCACATGCATACATTACCGGGTATAATTGATTTTGTTTTACAATTAGCGGCAGAGGCGGGAATTAAAGCTATTCGTATTCCCGGAACACCTATTAAGGCTGAAGAAGCCGAGCTTAATTCTGTGGGACAGCTTATTGGCAGGGCAGGCTTAGCGACTTTGGCTAAGATGGCCGCTTTAAAAGCCAAACATAAAGGCTTTGTTATGCCTGACCATTTTGCCGGGTTAGTAGCAGGTGGCGCTGTAGATGCTGCTACATTGCGGCATATTTGTCTGAGTATGCCGGAAGGCACTACGGAAGTCATGATGCATCCCGGTGTGGATAACAAAACTCTAAGCAAGGAGACTCAGTGGGAACATGACTATGAGGCAGAGCTCCATGCTATTGTTTCACCGGAAGTGATGTTAGTGCTGCAAGAACGTAAAATTAAAATAGGTAATTTTAATAGCTTAGTATAGTTGTATTAAGCAGTTACTTGACAAAGTAATAGGCAGATGTATAAAATAAGTATGTAAAAAAATCCATTTAATGGCTGTCGGGAGGGGAGCTCCTCAAGGCAGTAAACTATTGCGAGGGAGCCTATGGAATAGGCTGAGAGGGTATTGAAGCATTGCTTCCATTACCGACCGTATTACGCAATAGCATTAACCTTTGCGTAATATCTATTACGGGGAGGGCGTAGAAATGGATAACAAAATGAAACTTTTAAAGATGACGACGACTGGTTTGCTTATTGCAATTGGTGTCGTCATTTCGCCGTTACTGAGGGTAGAAGGAATGTGTCCTATGGCACATTTGATCAACATTACTGCCGCAGTATTAATGGGACCTTGGTATGCGCTTTTAATTGCCACGATTATCGGCATTATACGTATGACCACCATGGGTATTCCGCCTTTGGCTTTAACAGGAGCAGTGTTTGGCGCTTTTTTGTCCGGCATGCTTTACCGGTTGTCTCATGGTAAATTAATCGCAGCTTTTCTGGGTGAAGTAATTGGC
>Ga0183095_11365_pt1 | contig 20171 bp, 18 predicted proteins | sample BioMet4_FD_130346 | JGI IMG/M metagenome (GOLD analysis project Ga0183095, IMG submission 130346) | Microbial communities from bioreactor (seeded with sewage sludge) at LBNL, California, USA - Biofuel metagenome 4 (v2) (version 3) | ecosystem: Engineered > Bioreactor > Anaerobic > Unclassified ...
GGCCAATTCCGCCACTTCGGCAATAATGGGAATTGTTCGTGCGAACGTTAATATCTTATCATTAAGAAGGCTTGTTGTCAATAATTTACGTAAAAAAAGTTCCGTAAAAAAATAAAATATTATTTCCACAAAATAAAACTTTGTGTAATACAATTTAAAAAGTATGTATTCATCAAAAAGGTAGTCGTAAAAGAGAAGTATCTGAAATTTTTCGAAATATGGTAGCTGTAAATAATTAATTAGTTAAAGATAAGTTGAAAATATTTACAAATAAGAATATAATAAATTAATTATATGGTTTTAAAGAAAATGGTAAGAATTTCTTGCCAGGGGAAGAGTTGTGTTATGAAAGAAAAAATATTGAAAAAAACAATTGATTATAGCCGTGCTTACAGGTATATGAATATGAATAAGGCCAATGTTGTAATGGTAGCATTGTTTACCATTTTAATATTGGCAATTTATATTACTTATTACAAGGAAATATCGTATGCTTTTGCTGCCGGTGCCATAGCTGTTCTAAAACCGGTCTTTCCGGATGCATCTCTGCACTTGGCTTCAACTTTATTTACACAGGGCTATTATTTGTATTATGTTGACACAGTAGGAGCTTTTCCGAGTTTGTTATTTTCCTGGGGCAATATTGTTTTTACTTTATTGTTTTTGCTTTTTGTTCGCTTTATTATGAAAACAGGAGCATTATCGGTGTTTCTCAGTTATATTTCTTTGATTCACCTTGTCTCCTGTATCTTTTTTATTTTTTGGCCGGAATATTTTCCTTATACGGCTGCTACGTTTTCTGAAATTTATATTAAACAGCAGGCTACTCTAAGCTGTTTCGTTGTAATTATAATGGGCTTTGCAGTGTTACTGCCGCCTTTACATTTCATTCAGTCTTTTTTAGCTTTAGGGTCTTTGGCTGTGTACAGCATGATTTTTGGCTTTGTTCGCTATATAACTTTTCTATTTATATTGTATAAATTTTCCGTTTTGTATATGTGCGTTCTTTTCTTTGTATTAGGACCGTTTATAGATTTTTTGTATTTAGTTGGTATTTATAGTTTGGCCGTGTGCAAGGCAGCCGGCAACTTAAAAGTTCAGCGGGAGATTTGGCAATGGTAGATTATCTGGTTGACATACTTCATATTTTTTTTATTTTTGTAGTGCTGGTTATGCTGACATACGCAATACGTCACTTTATTTTTACTTTTAATCGGCTTTACTGCAGACAAAAATTTTATTATCAAGATATTATAGATTCTGATTTACCCAAAGTTACAGTGCTTATTCCCATGCATAATGAAGAACAGGTGGCGACCGGTGTGCTGGATGCTTTACTGGCCTGTGATTATCCTGCAGACCGATTAGAAATCAAACCGGTTAATGATCATTCGGAAGATAAGACCAAGGAAATTTTGGAAGCTTACCATATTAAGCATCCTAATGTAGTTCCTCTTCATCGAGAAAAAGATGACCAGACCAGAGGCAAGCCGGCTGCTTTAAATGATGCTATGGCAGAAGCTACCGGAGATATTATTATTGTTTTTGATGCGGACTATTTGCCGGGGAAAGGTTTAATTAAAGTCTTGGCTACGGCTTTTGCTGATCCTGAAGTGGGTGCTGTTATGGGCAGGGTAACACCTGTCAACACCAAGGTTAATTTAATGACCAGATTACTGGACTTAGAAAGGTCAGGCGGTTATCAGGTAGATCAGCAAGCACGCTATAATCTGGATTTATTGCCTCAGTACGGTGGCACAGTAGGCGGCTATAGGAAAGCTTTGCTTTTATCTACAGGTGGTTTTAATACTAAGATATTGGCAGAAGACACAGAGCTTACTTACAGATTTATGACTAACGGCTGGAAGATAGCTTATGCCAACGGAGCAGAATGTTATGAGGAAGCTCCTGAGGATTGGGGGGTACGGGCTCGCCAGGTAAACAGATGGGCCAGGGGCCATAATGAAGTTATGTTTCACTATATGTTTAAATTGCTGCGTTCTAGGAAAATAACTTTTTCTCAAAAGCTGGATGGGTTTATGCTGTTAACTATTTATATGATGCCTGTAATTTTGATTTTGGGAATTGTTGATTCACTGTTGCTTTTCTTTTTGGGCAGAATGGATATTATGACAGGTTGGTGGATTATACTTTTTGTTGGCGCATATAACACTTTCGGTAACTTTGCACCATTTTTCCAAATTGGCACAGCTGTAGTACTGGATGGCAGCAAAGACCGGGCAAAACTATTGCCTTATCTGTCTTTAAATTTCTACTTTTATATGTGGTATATATCCAAAGGATTTGTGGAAGCAATTGTGGATATTATAACCAGACGTAATGCGGAATGGAAAAAAACAGAACGTTATCGCAAAGAAAATGTGGGAGAGAAGTTATGATTTATGTGATTGGCAGCATAGTTCTTTTCATTGTTATGATAGCTCTGCCTTTTATGGTAGGCTATAATGAGTTAAAGGAAAAGAAAGATGACGAAAATTTATATGTGAATAGGAATTATGTACGAGAGCCTCGCTATTTTGGCGAGTCTTTTCGTGCTTTATTGAACAAAGCCAAGAAAGAATGGGAAGGTGCCGCTAAAGGCACTGAAACAAAGATACATTTGTCTAAAAATTAATTACTTGATATTGGTTTGGATGTGAATAAAAGTCCTGTTGCAGCAAATAACATAGTAATATATAAAAATAATGTTGAAATACCGGCACAGTCAGGTTTTCAAAAAGAAGTATACGGCAAAGAATCTATGGATGTGAGTAAGGATTGCTGGGCCAGGGCAGTAGCCGTGGACGGGAATCTGCGTTTTGGTGCCGGCAGTAAAGTGGTGCGCTGGCTGGACGTAGAAGGTGAAGCAGATATTGAAGATAACGCGGTTTTAGGAATTTCTGCTACCAGCGGTACCCGATTACATATAGGTCATGGCTGTAAATTTAAACGTCTTTATGCACCGGTCATTGCTGTGGGAGAAAAATGTCTGACCGGACTAAAAGCTAACACTGGTAAGATGGCTGCTGCACTTCCCAAACCACTTTATAATGAAATAGAATATAATATTTCGGAAATTGCTCCGTTGGATGATAAAGAAAAACGTCCTTATGGTCCTTTGGTTTATCCTAAAATAGTTGTTACGAACAGGAATTTGACAATAAAAAATGACATGATAATGTTAGGCGGCATTAAAGCAAAAAAAGATTTAACGATAGAAGATAATGTTGTAGTACTAGGCAATATTTTCTGTGAAGGGATTTTGACCGTTGGTTCTAATTGTATTTTAAAGAATATTGTCTTTAGTCAGGAAGATATCAAATTGGGACAAGGAACACAAGTGGGAGAACAGGGAAAAATAAAATCTATAATCGCCAGAGGAAAAATTATATTAGCTGAAGGTGTTAAGATTTATGGTTTTGCACTTACTGATAAGGGGGGAGAAACTCTATGAAAAAAGTATGGCTGATTGTGTTGGTACTTTTTGTGGCTCTTTCTCTTTATGTTTTTAAGAAACATCAGGCACAGCAGGAAATGCTTAATAATGATAACTTACGAGTCATAGTGGTAGTCAATAAACGGCTGGTTGCTAAAAATTCTAATGTATTAAAAGCTTATGAAAGTGTTCTCCAGGAAGAAGGAGTACCCTATGAAGTAATGGATACTCTGTTATTTGAACGGATGAAAGAACCACAACTGAAAAAGAATGTTATGGCCGTAATTTTTCCTGATGACGTAGCATCTGATTTGTCGGAAAATATTGGTGGTACAATAAAAAAATATTTACAACAAAAGGGTAAAGTATTAACTGTTTATGATGCAGGTACTAAAAATTATAAAGGTGTTTTTATGTCGGAAAGTATATTCAAGCAATTTTTGGGATTTGAATATATACCTAAATCCGATGAGCTGAAAAACGAGTATTTTCATGGATATTTTGCCTTTAAGGATACAGCTCAACGTGATTTTTGGCAGATTCCTATAGGAAAAACCGTTGATAAAGTCTATTTAAGCGGGTACCATTATGGCAAACTTACTTATCCTATGCGTAATATCCGTCAGGATAAACCTGTTCCACTGGATGAAATATGTGCCTGGTCTGAACATAAAGACGGGACAAAGATGCCGGGATTAGTGCGGAAAAAAGTTGACAGTGGTGAGATTGTTTATGCCAATATGCCTTTGGGGGCAATTAAAACCCAGGCAGACGACTTGCCTTTGCGTGCTATTTTGCGGACCTTTCTTTTTTCTATTGCTCATGTGCCCCATATTATGAATGTGCCTAAAGGTTTAGGCGGCATTGTTATGAACTGGCATATTGATTATGAAGAAGAATTGACTAATTTGCCTATGTTGTTTGCCAAAGGTTTTTTGCGGAAGAATATTCCTACTTCTTACCATATTACGGCCGGTCCTGATTGTGATGCCGTAGGAGATGAGCAAGGGTTCAATGTGGAACAGTCTCCCGGTAAAGAAATCGCCCAGGAACTGATGAAATACGGAAAAGTTGGCTCCCATGGCGGTTGGGCACATAACTGGTTTGCGGATAATTTGGAGCAGGGTAATTTTTCTTCAGAACAGGAAGAAAAGTATATTAAAATGAATGATGCAGCAGTAGAAGCTGCTACCGGTGAAAAAGTTACGGAGTATTCAGCTCCTAATGGGGTGTTCCCTCAAGACATAAGTTCTGAAATTATGGACAAAAACAATATTGAGGTCTATTATTATACGGGAGATACGGGCAGCAGTATTAACAGAACTTTTTACCAGGGCAAAATGGTCAGCGATAAAGTACTGGCTTTTCCTATTATACCTTCGGGGAAGTATGCTTCTATTTTTGAAATGCGTCATTATGGTAACTATACAGATGAACAAATTTATAATATGATGAAAGACATTTTGGATTATGGGCGCAATAATCGCACTATACGACTTTTTTATTCTCATCCCCATGATTTACCGGATAATAATGCAACGGACGATGTTTTAGCTTTCTTGGATTATTTGGAAGAGCAGATCAAAACTAAGAAAGTACAGGCTTTGACCATGACTGATACAGCTCGTTTCTTTCATAAGGCTCTGCTGACGAAAGCTTCTTATAAGTGGGATAAGGGTTTACAGGTTGTAGTAAGCAATCCTCAGAATCTTAAGGATATTTGTCTGGCTATTCCCAAAGCGGGATTGGACAAGCCAACAAACAATATGGTTACTGTTGACCAGGATCAAAATTTTTATTATGTTACAATAGGTGATTACAGTGAAAAAGAAATTACTTTGCATTTTTCTTCTTTACCTAGTGCTGATAATGCCTAGGACCAGCGAAGCTAAAGCAAAACTTCAGGAAAACTCTCTGCCTGTGCGAGTTATCTGCGCACATTATTTAGATTTGCCCGAGAACTTTTACATAACGCCTTATGAGGTTTGCCTTTATGCTTTGGAACTTGTGGAAAAGCCTCAATATCGTCCTCAAGTACGTAATTTTTTAGAAGTGCTTTTTGCCAATGTAAATAGTGCTGATAAATATGGTATGTGCGGAACTGTTTATGATTTTGATATCAAGGGCAATACTTTGAAAGTAAAACCTGTTTTTGATTCTATCGATGGCTATAGCGGTATCTTTTTAGTGCTTTTTAATAGGTATTATGAACTTACAGGGGATAGTACTTTGTTAAATGCCAATTGGCAGAAAATACAGGACATTGCTTACACTATTGCATTTTTACAGCAGAAAAGCGGTATGACTATTGCTTTACCTGATTATCCTGTAGAATATTTAATGGATAACTGCGAAGCTTATGGAGGAGTAAAGGCTTTTATACATTTAGCTCAAGCTTTGCAAAAATCAATTGACACGGCATACTATCAAAGAGTAGCTGATGGTATCAAAGCAGGAGTGTATTCCCTATATTCTGAAAAAGCAGGGACTTTTAAATGGTGCTCAGAAAAAGATAGAAACAGCTGGTCTATCTGGGAAAAATTTTATCCGGATGCTTATGCTCAGATATTTCCTGTTTATTATGGTTTGCTTACTGATGAAGAGCAGAAGTATATCTGGAAGACCTTTATTGAACTTTACCCCTCTGCCGGATGGAAAAACACAAACTTAGTAGCAACAGAGCAGGCTGTTTTTTGTCGTTTAACTCAGCGGAAGATGGAAGGAAGAAACTATGAATAAAAACAAAAAAGTTTTAACTCTTTCTATTCTGGCTAGTTTAATGCTGCCAACTGTTGCTTTTGCTACAGTAACAGTACCTTGGGATGTACGGGGCGTAGCAGATCAGCTACATAGTGAAGAGTTACAAAGGGAAACTAAAGATAAAGCAATCATTGAGGCCCAAAAAGATGCTAAAAAACTGGGAACAGATATTGCTAAGCTGGCAAACCCTGATCCTGTGCGGATGGCCTATGAAGATGGTCTGCGCAATAAACTTAAAAAAATCCAGGATAGAGTGCAAAAAGCTGCCGACAAAGAACAACAGAATTTGTGGCAGATTGAAAGATTGGAAAAACAACGTAAAGACATTGAAAAACAAAATGACGATTTAATGGCTTTTGTAGAACAAAATGATGGTAGTTCAGAGGCAGAAGAGGCCTATAGCCAGGTTCAAGACAATGAAGAAACTTATAATGAATTAGGCACAGAAATCGATAGTCTGGCAGGAGATAATACTGAAATTGATAATCAGGCAATAGCTTTAAATAAAGAAGCAGAGGCTTTAGCTGCTAAAATGACCAAGGAAAATATCAATGTCAGTAAGGAAGAAGCAGAAAAAGATCGTTTGAAACAGTTGGCAGCCGCTCGAAAAGATTTGCTGGCAGTAGATAAAAGCCTGGAAGAATATGGGACAAATTATAATTTCAAAAATAGAAAAAGCAGCAGTTTTGCTACTGCTGCTAAGTATTATAATTGGAAGGATAGTCAGGGCAACTCTGGTAGGCAGTTTTATATGCCTTTTAGCTATAGCATAACGAAAAATGCCTGGGAATTCGGTTTGGACTGGGGTTATATTAATTCTAATAATCAGAGTGCTGCCAATGGAGATGTGTCAGGATTGACAGATACTACTTTGAGTGCTGCTTATTCTCTGCCTGTTAGGAAAAACAAAGATATGTGGCTGTTCCAATTAGGCCTAAATCTGCCAACAGGGAAAGACGGACTTAGTGGTTTTGACCCTGTTATGGATGAAGATTTAGTGGAAAAATCACGTTTTGGTGAGGGCTTTAATATTACCCCCGGGGTTTGGTATTACTATAATAGAGACAGAAAAAACACTTTTATTTTGGGGACATACTATAATTTCGGCGGCTCATATTATCTGAATGATGATAATTCTATTGACCCGGGTAATGCCTGGGTGAAAGAAGCCCGCTGGCAGTATACTGATAAAAAATGGCAATTTTTGCTGGGAATTTCTCATACTTCCTATTCAGAAAGTACGGAAAGCGATTCAAGCTATCAATCAGGGAATCAATTAAAACCTCAGTTTGTTGTTAACTATGCTCCTGACAATAAGCAATTTTTTACTGCTTATTATTGGCATTCTTTGGAAGATCCTTTGCGTAAGGCTAGTTTTGATGTAGTAAGCGAAAGCAGAAATAATGACAATTATGGTTTGCAGTGGGCAAGAGATTTAAAAAACGGTCAAAGAGTGCGTTTGTTTATGGATTGGCTAGGTCATAGCGGTGAAAACTATAATCCTTTGACTGATATTAGTTCCGATAGCAGACGTAAATTTACTTGGGGAATAGGTTATGATAAATTTCTCAATAAAGAAAAAACCGAAAGATTGTCATTTGATTTAGAAAAGTTTACCATGCATGACGGACCATATAGTGAAAACACTATAAGTCAAGATTACCATGGCACGGCAGTTTATTTACGCTACTGGCGTCCATTATAAGAAAAAAGTCTGTAACACAGTATGCTTTTGTGTTACAGACCTGTTTTATATTAGCCTTGGCTATTTAGGCGTTTTTCTACAACACCGGCTAAGATTATGCCTAATACACCGGTAATTAATTGTGGCCAACTAAGAGTAAGGACCATAGCTTTTATTTTTTCGGGTGGTAGGCCTAATAAATTTAACATCAAGAGTGCTCCACCATAAATAGTAATTGTTTTAAGCAGGGGACCTATGATTATTATTGCTTTATTGCTGATGAAATAGCATAACATTACAAAGACAAAATTACCGGCAAAAACAACCGGGATGAGTATTGGTATTGGCAAATGTCCTTGTAAAAAGGCCACTATGGGCAAAGCTGCTGTTGTAATAGCTGCCAAAAACAAATCAGTATAGTGGGCTGTTAAAACCAGTGCCCCATTGACTAAAGAGCCTATTACCAAAGTGTCAAGAATTTTTGGCAAAGGTAATATAAAACGTAATTGTTGGGCTAAAAGAGCCACGGCGAGCAGTAAAGCTGCCCTGACAAGTTTTTTTTGTCTTTCGTTCATTGCTGCCTCCTAATCTATATTTTCATAGGTATATTTCTATGTTATAATTATATATTGTTCGTGGCATTTTGTGTAGGTAGAAATGGAGTTTTCATTGTGAAAGAAAGAAATTTGATTTTTGATAATTTAAGAGGTATATGTATGCTGGGCGTTGTGGCTATCCATATTGGCGGCTTTGTTATGGATTCTGCTACACCCAGTATTAATATATTTTTGCTTTTTGAGGTTCTCAGTCGTTATAGCGTGCCAACTTTCTTTTTGATTTCCGGCTATGGACTTTTTTATGCCTATCCTTTGGAACAGCCATTATCCTATGGCAAGTTCTTGCTTAAACGGTTGTGGACCATTGGTTTGCCTTATTTGTTGTTTTCGCTTTTTTATATTTATTATATAGATTTATGTTACCCTGACCCTCATACCTGGGATTTTGAAGAAATTATTTTCAAACTTTCTTTTGGGACAGCTTGCTATCATATATATTTTTTGGTAATTCTCATATGGTTTTATATTTGTTTTCCTCTCTGGCGTTGGCTCATGAGAATTATGGAAAAAGTTTCTTTAAAAGTTTCTTTGCCAATTTTACTGTTTTTGCAATTAGGTTTGTATAAATTCAGTTCGCATTTTTGGAATTATCCTGATTGGGTTATAGCTCAGGATTGGATTTACAATCTTTGCCAATACAGGTTGAATTATTTGCCCCTTTTCTATTTGTTTGTTTTTATGTTGGGTGGCATTATTGCACGGCACTACAAACAATTTAGGAAAATAATTACCGGTCATGGAATCATTTTAACATTACTTTTCCTGGCCAGCAGCGCATTTAATAGCTGGATTTTTTATAGGCATACTTATAAATGGGGAATGGATTTAGAAGATACTGTTAACATATTACAACAGTTGAGTGCACCGGGCCTGGTTTATACGGTTACAGCCTTTTTCTTTTTTGCCTGGCTGCTGAGCAAAAAATCAGCAGAAAATTGTCATTGGCTCAGGGCTATTTCCCAAAGGTCTTTTCTGATTTATCTTGTGCATCCTTGGATAATGGATTCTCTTCTGTTTCAGTTAGCAGATATGGGCTATCCACTGAACAAAATACCTATTTTGCCTTATTATGCAGTGGTCATTATTCTGGCCTATTGCCTGGCTGTGATTATTCATAAAATTGTAGCTTCTTTTAAAAGAAAAGTTAGCAAAAAAGAAACTTCTCGAACTGTCATTGTTACAAATAAATAATATTGTGGTAAAATAGATTTGAACAAATTTGTATCATACTAGGGACGTGATTTTATGAAAAAGATCTGGCTTGTTTTAACATTATGTTTGGTTATGATGAGTGGAACTTTTGCTTTGGCCGCGGATACGCCAATGCTGCGCACTAACGGTTATGTAAACGATGTGGACAATGATAAAGCGTTTATAAAGGCTGACGAAGGCGGTAAAGATGTTGCTTTGTATCTGAGTAAAGCTGCCTATTACGTAGATAATGAAACAGGTAAGTGGTTAAGTTCCAGTGATGTGAAAAAGGGTGCTAGAGTAGCTGCCTTTTACGGACCTCAACTGACTAAAAGCATTCCACCTCAAGGTGTTGCTACAGTAATGGTTTTGGGTGTTGGGTATACAGGTGTAGATTATTTTAGAGTTTCTAAGGTAGAACATTCGGAAAAGGGCATTAAGGCTTACGATGGAGAAAAAATTGCCGATATTAATACAATTGTTATGTCTACTTGTCACCAAGTCAGACCGGGAGACGAACTTTTGGTTTGGTATAACAATATGAATGCAGTGGGGAAAAATGAATATTTGGTACCTAAAGCAATGCTCTTAAACAGAAAAATAAAATAAGGAGACTATGCTTATGAAAATTTTCATGGATACAGCAGAGGTTGAGGAGATTAAAGCTTTTGTTGAAGAGGGTATCGTTTATGGAGTAACAACTAATCCCAGTTTAATTGCTAAAAGCGGCCGCAATCGGGATGAAGTAATTAAAGAGATTTGCGGATTGGTTGAGGGACCCGTAAGTGCAGAAGTCATCAGCACCGATGCTGCCGGCATGGTTAAAGAAGCAAAAGAACTAAGCAAGATAGCCAAGAATGTAGTAGTCAAGATTCCCTGTATCCCGGAAGGCCTTAAAGCAGTAAAAATCCTTTCAGCAGAAGGAATTAAGACAAATGTTACGTTGGTATTTTCTCTTAGCCAAGCATTACTGGCCGTGAGAAGCGGTGCTTCTTTCGTGAGTCCTTTTATCGGCAGACTGGACGATATTGGTGTTGACGGAACACAGTTGTTGGAAGACATGGTTACCGTTTTTCGGCAATATGGTTTCAAGGCAGAGATTATTGCTGCCAGCATTAGAAGTATAGAACATGTGAATAAGGCAATGTTGGCAGGAGTGGACATTGCTACTATTCCTACAAAAGTACTTAAAGCTATGATACATCATCCATTAACAGACCAAGGGCTAGAAAAATTTTTAGCAGATTATCAAAAAACACAACAAAAGTGAGGCATATAATAGTGAATTTAGTAAAAAAAATAGTTGGTATAGTAATAGGAACTAGCTTATTGCTTCCTGCAGCTATATCCTTGGCTGATGACCATAAGTGGGAAGGCAAAACACCAAAATATACAGAAGCTAAAGTTACGACTGTGGCAGGAGGTTCTACTCTTTTATTTTCCGATAGTCCGGAAATGGTCAAAGAATGTGGTGTACTGTATAGGGATACAGTCGAAGGAAAAGTAAGATTGTTCTTTCATCATGTAAATAATACTAGGGCAACCCAAAAACTGGCTATTGTATTACAGAATAAATATCCTCTTCACCCTGCCATAGTTACCGTAGGTCGTCAGGGAGTCAGCAGACCTAATAGTGGGTGGCTGAAAGCCGGTAAAGAAGCACAGCTAAAGTACTTTGAAGAAGCAAAACCTAGGACGTTTAAACTGCGGGGTAAAAAAGAATTGCTTACAGGGGTAAATGGCTTGAACTTTGAGCCTATGGACCTTATCAGCGGCATAGTAGATTTTGATTTTACCAATCCGGTAATAGTTTCTGTTATGATGCTGCCGGAAAATACGGATTTTTATGATGCGGTAGACGTTTATCCGGTTCTTCCCCCAGACCCGGGAGAAAACGCTTTGCGGGGAACTTTCCCTACAGACCGGCTTAATATCACAATGCAAGGTGAATTTAATACAAGCGGCAAAGATATATGGGGCGTAAAACTGGCAGATAATGATTCCTACATTCATGGCATAGATGCCACTACAGGCAAGAAAGTTGTGAATTTTGGCAACTATGGTGTTATTTATGATTTTTCCTTTAAGACAAAAGGGAGAAAAGCAGCACAAGTGAGATTCAATGCTTACGGAGGTTCTTATGGGGGAGCCTGTTATTTTGATAATGGCGATAAAAATAGTTTTATCCATCTTCCCAGACATGTAACGGGTTTTGGCAAGAGTGATCATAATGCAACTGTTATTTTGGGCAATATCCAAGGTGGAAAAGATGGCAAGGTAGTATTTTCTCCTCCCGGTTCTTCTAATTTGCCAATACGTATTTTCTTTGAACCGGTTCCAAAGAAAATAGAATAACAAATTAAAAATGATAAATCAAAAAGACTTGACTATTTTTTAAAATCCTATATAATAGTAATTAAGAATAATTATCAATTATTCTCTTATGTTTTGTCGACAACTGTGAAAGACTGCAGTTGAATAAATTCGTGGAGGAGATAACTATGACAGATTACAAAGGAACACAGACTGAAAAAAATTTGGCAACAGCATTTGCAGGTGAGTCTCAAGCAAGAAACAAGTATACCTATTATGCTAGCAAGGCAAAAAAAGAAGGATATGTAAAGATTGCTAATAACTTCGAAGAGACCGCTAACAACGAAAAAGAGCATGCTAAGATTTGGTTTAAAGAATTACATGGTGGAGATATCCCCGATACTCCCACAAATTTGAAAGATGCAGCTGATGGTGAAAACTACGAATGGACTGATATGTATGCAGGATTCGCTAAGACTGCTGAAGCAGAAGGTTTCAAGGCATTGGCATATAAATTCAAGGCAGTTGCTGCTATTGAAAAGCATCATGAAGAAAGATATCGTAAATTGCTGGCTAACCTGGAAGCAGGTATTACTTTCAAACGTACTGAAGACACTGTGTGGATTTGCTCCAACTGCGGTCATATCGTTGTAGCTAAAGAAGCTCCGGCTGTTTGCCCAGTATGTGCACATCCTAAAGCATATTTCATGATTAACTGTGAGTGCTTCTAAAAATTATAAAAACAACGGGATCATATGGTCCCGTTATTTTTTTGCGATAAAGTGGTCAAAAAAGCATAGCTCTTTTGTTTTGCTAAAAAGTAGGGTATAATAAATTATTATGAAAAATAAAACTATTAATGTTAATTTTACAAAAAACTCAATATTGGAAATGCAAGTTACAGGGCTAGGAAGCAGCGGAGAAGGAGTTGGTAAAGTCCAAGGCTTTACTTTTTTTGTGCCGGGAGCACTGGCAGGAGAAAAAATTCGCTTTCAGGCTAAACAAGTAAAGAAAAGTTACGGTATAGGTGAATTGACGAACGTTTTAGAGCCATCACCGGAACGAGTTAAGCCTGTTTGTCCGGTGTATAAGCAGTGCGGTGGCTGTCAACTGCAGCATTTGTCGTATGAAGGCCAATTGACTGTGAAACGTCAACAGGTAATAGATGCTTTGGAACGACTGGGCCATTTTAAAGGAATAAAAGTAGAAAAGACGTTAGGTGATGATGACCCTTGGCATTATCGTAATAAAATGCAAGTGCCGGTTGCTTCAGGCAAGAAGGGGTCTTTAGATATCGGTTGCTTCGCTCAGGCAACACATAGAGTTATTAATGTGGAAGAATGTTTTATTCAGAAAAAAGCTAATAATGCCATTGCTGCTGTGGTTAGGGCATGGATGAAAGAATACAAAATTCCGGCATTGGAAGAAGATGCCAGACGAGGCATAGTTAGGCATGTCATGGGCAGGGTAGGAGTAGCAACAGGAGAAGTAATGGCTGTGCTGATTACCAACTCTCCTATGGTTCCTCATATTAAAGACCTGGGCAAGATGCTTAGGGAGGCAATTCCCGGTTTCAAGACTTTGGTACAGAATGTGAATACTCGTCATACTAATGTAATAATGGGAGAAAAAAGCCGTATTGTTACCGGTCCGGGCTTTATTCAGGACTCTATCGGTACTCTGACTTTTAATATTTCGCCTGAGTCATTTTTCCAAGTAAATAGCGAGCAGGCGGCAAAACTTTATGGTGAAGCATTAAAAGCAGCTAACCTGACGAGCAAAGAAACAGTTGTGGACGTTTATTGCGGCACCGGGACAATTACCCTGTTCCTGGCACAAAAAGCGGCCAGAGCTATTGGTATTGAAATTGTTCCTTCTGCTATTAAGGACGCACGGATTAATGCTAGAAACAATAAAATAGCTAACGCTCAATTCGTTTTAGGTGATGCTGCGGTAGAACTGCCAAAGCTGGCTCAGGAAGGAATTAAAGCTGATGTGATTGTTTTAGATCCACCCAGAGCAGGGTGCGACCAAAGAGTAATAAATGCCATTGCTGCAGTTAAACCCAAGAAGGTTGTTTATGTGTCCTGTAATCCGGCCTCTTTGGCAAGGGATGCAGAACTTCTGTGTAAAAAAGGCTATAAGATAAACAAAGTTCAACCGGTAGATTTGTTCCCACAAACCCACCACGTCGAGTCGGTAGTATTGATGTCAAAGGTAGAAAAGTAAAGTGTGCGGAAACCCAGTAGGAGAGGGATACGGAGTTTTTTATAGAATTTCTAACTTTTCAATTTCTTGATTTTTAGGTAATGACCAAACATATCCACGGCTAAAATGCCGTAGGGTTGAGTTGACAGCTTGAAAACGGGTAGGTTGTGGAGATAGGATTATTGCTGATTTTATATAGAACGGATAAGATGAAAAAACAATAAAATACATCTGGTTATTCCGTAAAAGAGAAAACCACCATGAAATCACTCAGTTCTGGAATGATTAAGTTAAGAAATAAACACTTATATTCTGGTAAGGTAAAAGATTGAAAAAACCACAATGGATGTTTTATTTTCCGGTTCGTCAACGGCTGCTGATTTTGTTTTGGTATATAGCGTTAGTGGCCAAGCAACATGGAAAGATAAGCGTGGTAGGACACTGAAAGAAATAATAGCTGAATAAGTTAATTGTTAAGGAAAATTTAAAGAACGAAACCAAGGCGTATTAATCACGCATGTTTTTTGGTGTCGTTCTTTGCTGTTTTGTGAATAGCAAGATTATATGTTTCAATGCTTTAGTTTCTTCTATTTTAGCTTTTATCATGTTTAATGCATGGTGAAAAAAGTAGTATATTTTGAAAATGGTAAGTATAGAGAAGCTAAACGCATATACGCAAAAAAGCGTATATGCGAATAAAATATTTTAGCAATAATAAAAAATACTATACTTAAGGCTCTCAAAAAGATACGCAAAAAAGTGTAATTTATATATTGCCGTTTGTACATCTTGGTGTTATAATGTGTACATAAAACGGATAGGAGGGCTTGATATGCCGGAAATAAAAGTAGCAAAACTAAGTTATGATGAACTGTTCAACTCGGCCACAATGTTTTATATGAATCACGATTATGAAGCCGAAATAGGGAAAGTAGTCGAAGCAAAGACCGCTGACATTTCTGTTGGTCTTCAAACTATTAAAGATAAAGAAAGCTTGAAGCAGTACATTCTTGAACATAAGGATTCCTTGGACAACTTAACATCGGTGGCAGAAATCTCTGTTGAACGTTTCAAACGCATGGTTTCTATGATTCGTAAAGAGCGTGGATTTGTATTTGGCACAGAATGGGGATTAAGCAAGATTAGAACAGCCATGATGGACAGTCCGGCTATGATGGAAAGCATTCTAAATCTTCTTTGGGATGGAAAAAATGATGAAAAGTTACAATCCTGCATTCCGGCCTTTTATTTAGAAAATATGGCGATGGACTCCGTTACTTTAAGTATGCTACAAGATGAAAACACTGTGCGCAGACTTGTAAAGCGTGGGTTAGAGGGTAAATACAGTAATGGAATCGGTGATGCGGTTTTAGCAGACATCGAAAAGGAACTGAAACGTGTATGTGTAAAGCATGGTCTTGAATTCCAGAGTAACGTAAGGATACCATTCCTTGACCGAACAGTTAGTTTTGTGCTAGAATCTCCTACTAATCCAAGGGTTATTTTGGATGTTTCATACAGCGTTACTACTTCAAGTAGCCAAGGCAGTAAGAAAGAGGCTGCGCGTAAGACAGTAGAAATTCTTAAGAAAGAAAAGAAAGCCGGACGAAATATTGTTTACATCAACTTCCTAGATGGTGCCGGCTGGATTGGTCGTCAATCAGATATGAGAGAAATTTACAGATGCTCCGACTATGTTCTAAATTTTCGGAATATTTGTTTACTGGAAGACATCATTGATGCACACATTCACGAAATATAAGATGGAGGATAATGAATATGAACATTGCTGAAAGAAAAGCGAAACTGAAAGAATTCACCGATCACCCAGAAAATGCTTGTCGTACTGGCATTCCAATCACATATCATGGACAGATTATTACTCTGAATGCATATGCTATTCCGCTGGATTACCTTGTTTACAATCCTTATAATGGAAGAATTGGAAGCGTAGTAAAGTCTTATGAGCGTCAGAACCACATTATTGATCCAGAGGATGCAGCTGATAAGATTCTTATTGAGAAGTTCTTGTGGGAATCCAAGCCAGACGCTAATAAGAAGACGAAAGAACGTTTGCTAAAGGAGCATCAGCAGAAACACGGCATCGTAACGGCTGATGGTATGATTATTGACGGTAACCGCCGTGCTAGTCTGCTGAACAATATCATGACTGACACCAATATTCCTTTTAATGAGAAAAGTCATTGCCAGTTCTTTATTGCAATTATCCTACCGGAAGATGCTGACAAGAAAGAAATCCTGGCACTAGAGACTACATACCAGATGGGTGAAGATGCCAAGGTAGACTACAACCCAATTGAGAAATATTTGAAATGCAAGGATTTGAAAGACGCGGGCTTTACAGACGATGATATTGCCGGGATGATGGATTGCAAACCAGGGGATATCAGAACCATGTTGTCCGCCCTAAAATTAATGGATGAGTATCTGGACGAATATGATTATTCAGGTATGTACACGCAGTTGGATAAGCGTGAAGATCAGTTCCTGAAACTGGACCCGGCTCTGAGAAAATACAAAGCTGGTGTTCCCTCCATGTGGGCGTATAATCCGGAAGCTGATGTTTCTGATTTAAAACTCATTGCATTCGATTATATTCGTGCAAATTTTGAACAGACCTTATTCAGAAATATTATCTCCGTTCCTTCCCCTAAAAAGCCGGCGGCTAGTTTCTTTGCTAAAGAGGAAGTGTGGAAGGCGTTCAAGGATGCGCACTTTGCAGCGACTGATGCTGTTCAGGAGGATACGGTCCAGGATATCATGAACACCAATCCACCGGATCTTGGTCGAGCATTAAAAGCGCGCGATCTGAAATGGCAGCAGAAGGTAGATGATGAGCTTGAAGATAACTATGTTCAGAGTTTAGATAAACTCAATAATCATGCTAATGTGTTGTCCGGCACATTAATTTAGGCAGCATTCGTCACTTTAAATTAGTTGAAAACAACATAAAACAATTTACACAGCACATTAATTTGTGCTTTTTTTGTGCATTGTTTTAGACAAAGCATCCCTTGCCAGAACAATCTGGCAAGGGATGCAAATTCTTTTAGGCAAGCTCACAGTCGTTAATGGCCTGCATAACAATATCGGCGGTTATCTGCACTGCTTTTTGGTTGTGTCCGAATAGCAGGCTGGAGTTGCAGTATTTGCTAATAAGTCGAGGCGTGCCATCAGAGGCATTGAGAATTGCCTCTATGGCCGCATCTTCGAATACAGGCTGAGTGCAGCCCGCTCCTTCCAGCTTTTCATGTATATAGTTTCGTCCTTCTTCCTTGTTCATGCCTTCCATGTTGTAGTTCATGACAATCCTTTGCCGGAAAGGCTCGTGTATGCTCAGCCGCAGCGTGGAGTTCAGCTGCGGGAGACCGGCAAGCAGCACCGCAGCACGGTCCCTGGAATCCATCTCAAAATTGAAGAGGATTTTCAGGTCGTTGAGGATGGCATTGTTGATGTAATTTGCTTCGTCAATAATAATAACCGGCGTTTTCTTCTTTTCTATGGAAAGGCGTGTAATTTCTTCCTGAATGCACCTGAAATTATCAGGCTTGCGGAAACTGGGCTGTGCGCCCAGCTCTTCGGCCAGATTGCGGTAAAAGTCATTTACCGTGAGCGTCGAGAGGCTGGAGTAAACCGTTTTGTAGAGGGATGGGTTCAGTTTGCCGGCCCAGTTCCTGAGTACGGTTGTTTTCCCTCTGCCGGCCCCGCCTGTCAGCAGGCCGAAGCCTTTGGTCTTGGCCAGGTAATCCAGCCGGTAGGATGCTTCTTTGCATTCGTTTGTAACCACAAGTATTTCCTTGGAATTTTTAAGGAACGGGTTGAATTCCAAGCCGTATCTTGCTGTGTAGTCCATCATTTACCGCCTCCGCACAGATATGTCTTTTCCCTCTTAACCATGGAGTTCTCCTGCTTGTTCAGCAGCCTGATGGGTGTCAGGGCATCTTCTGCTTCCACTACGAAAACGTCTTTCATGTCAGGTGAATAGCGGAGCCGGATGCGCCGGCCGGCAAAGCGGAAATCCACTTCGTATTCTCTTTGGTCAATAACGACGACGCTGTCAGCTGAGACGCGGCGCTCGACTTCCAGAAGGAAGCTTTCATCAATTTTGTCCTGTGGAAGCCTGCGGATGCATTCCGGTTCGGCAAAGAACCTGTCCTGTGGTGTTTTCCCGTTTAAAGAACCATGGATGTTCATGTTGTAACGGCTGACATAGGAGGAAAGGCTGGTTCTGACCTCATCTATGGAATGGAAACTCCTTGTGTCCAAAGATGCCAGCCACTGGTCTTTCATGGTGCGGAACCAGCGCTCTATCTTGGCCTTGGCCTGAGGCGTGTATGGCTTGCAGTAGTTGACGGCTGAGCCTATCCGTGCTGCCAGCAGTTCCATCTGTTTGTTTTTGTAGGGGCTGCCGTTATCGAAATTGAACATTTTGGGCTTCCCGTATTTTGAGATGGCTGACTTCATGACCGACATGAGGTTAATGAAGTTATCGTTGAAAAACACTCCTGTGCCCAGCACGAAGCGGCTGGCATCGTCAATAAGGGCTATGACGTAAAACCTGCGTTTCTTTCCGTCCGGCATCTTGAGATAGGAGCCGGCACAGGAATCGCCGCACCATACCTCGTTGATGTGGGGGCGCTCATAACGGCGCATATCGGTGCTGCCGGTTGCGCCGGTCTGAAGGGAGAGGACATTAATGTACCTGCTGACCGTTGACTCAGAGAGCTGGCGCCTTGTTATGCTGCCGTTATCCTGCAGCTGCCTGTAAATGGAGGCGGCCGACATGCGCGGATAATTCGTCTTCATGTGCCTAATTTCTTCCTGAAGGGCATCATCCAGTTTGCGCGGCCTGCCGTTATCCGAACGCCCGGCAGGCAAAAGGGCATCAAAGCCCCCTTTCTTGTAATTGACGTACCAAAGTTCAAGTGTGCTTACTGCATAATGCTTAATTGTTCCGTCCGGGGCTTTGATCCCTTTGGCTGAGACGTCACGAAAGAAGGCACTCAGTGACGGATAGCTGTCACTGCTGCCTGAGATGAGTGGCACGATGGCCGAATAACGCATGAGGGCAATATTTTTTCTTTTTTCCTGATTCATTTGTTTGAACCTCCTGTTTTTTCTACAGTATATGGCAGAAAAAACAGGAAGTCGGGTAAGGCTATGTGGGTATTGCAAAAAGTATGTTTGCAGTTTTTCTAATTTGCATGAACTGTCTTTTGTAAATAACAAGACACTTCCCGGCCAGCATGCCGAGAGAGGCAAAAGAAAGCCTTTCGGACAGGAGCCTTTCCTTCCAATGGCGCCGGAAGTTCCTTAGTATGTGGCGAAGGTTGTTTTCGTCTACGAGAGGATTGTGGTTCAGCACGTCAACGGGACTTTTTCCGGAGAGGACGTTTGCCAGGATGTCAGCCTGGTCCCGAAGCGGTATCTGAGAGTACGGGACTATGTCCAGCAGCATGAGGGCGTGGGTTTTCCCGCAGACGTTGCATTTAACGCGGTATATTTTAAGGATGATTTTTTCTCCGAACTGTTTTATGGTGCGCCGATAGGAGCCGTGGCCGATAAGACAGCCGGAATGACCGCAGGAGCATTTCAGCTGGTGCAGTTGGATAGAGGAAATAATTTCATTATATAATTTTTGCGAAAGGGGCTTGCAAATATCTGTTTTTATGGTTATCATATGGTTGTTATCACAATGAGTAGCCATTAGATTGCTTGCTAACACTTTGCGGTGTTTGCGACGCTGGCTATTCTTGGGACGATTGAGACAGGGCTACTTTCGACGGTGAGCCTGTCTCAATTTTTTTATAAATATATATTAGCAAAAAGATGCTGTTAAAACAATCTGCCTGAAAATAAAGCAGGCTGTTTTAACAGCATCTTAATTTTATTTGACTGAAAAAGAGCTTTTCTGGGGAAAAGAATCTGACGATTAACAGTA
>Ga0183095_11366_pt1 | contig 20162 bp, 21 predicted proteins | sample BioMet4_FD_130346 | JGI IMG/M metagenome (GOLD analysis project Ga0183095, IMG submission 130346) | Microbial communities from bioreactor (seeded with sewage sludge) at LBNL, California, USA - Biofuel metagenome 4 (v2) (version 3) | ecosystem: Engineered > Bioreactor > Anaerobic > Unclassified ...
GTAACTTATATGCCCTTGGATGAAATCTATCACCAAGCAGATATCATCACGCTGCATATGCCCCTCTTTGAATCCACATATCATATGATTAATGACGACTCCATCGCCAAGATGAAAAAAGGAGTAGTCATTATTAACTGTGCCAGAGGTGGGCTTAGTGATGTTCACGCATTGACGCGCGGTATAGAAAGTGAGCAGATTGGTGCACTTGGAATTGACGTACTGGAAAATGAAGAAGATATCATACATAAGAATCTAAAAACAGATATATTTGCAAATCGGGATATGGCATATCTTAGGCAATTCAAAAATGTTGTACATACGCAGCACATGGCTTTTTATACGGATTCTGCCGTTAAATCCATGGTTGAACATGGCATCACTGGTATTCTGGACATGATACAAAACAAAGAAACCTCTTTGCAACTATGTTAAACCTTTCAAAATAATACATACCGGACTGGACCGGTTCGGTTTCTACAATTCATTAATGCATACTTGTCAATCCATGAGTACTTGTACGTTAATTAAGACTTTAAAATCATTAGTCTGGAAAAAAACAGGTCGTGGCTTCATCAGGAAGTTTGGACAGAAGAAGACTTTGATATGGTAACTGGACAAAGAGATCTGAGCATCTCAACATGATCAACGCAAGCACGTTATCCGTGTTCCTAAAACCGTATGCCATACGGACATCAACTTAATTTTGTTCATTCAACTAATTTACTTCTTCGCTCCATTAAAACAACATCATGCCATTTACCATTCACCATTTTAGCTACTTTTTCTCTTATACCAAGTTCTCTAAATCCGCACTTTTTATGTAAGTTCAAGCTGGCACTATTTTCTTTTATAATGCTCGATTGTAGCGTCCAAAATCCATCTTCTTCTGAACATTTAACTAAAGAATCTAACAATGCGGTGCCTATCCCTTGTTTTTTATGATGTTCGTCTATATAAATGCTCACTTCCGCAACCCCAACATAAGCACATCTGCTGGAGGTGGGACTTAAAGCTGCCCAGCCCAATACTGTATCTCCAAGTCGTGCCACAAGTCTGCATGATTTCAGATGGCTGCTATTCCATTCTTCCCAACTGGGTACTCCCGTTTGAAATGTGGCAATCCCAGTTTCAATACCAGATAAGTAAATCGATGACACTTGTGCCCAATCAGATGCTTTCATCGCTTCAATTTTGAAATCCATTTTTCTTCCTCCTTTTATTTACGTGTTTTAACATGCGCACTTCTTTTTTTTGTTCTGGTTTGCTAGTTCTAGTATTTCATCTGTCAAATCCAATTCATAAAACTTCGCAGTTTCACCAGCATGTTTGACGGATATCAATACATCCATTCCGTCATTGCTGCCAATATCCAAGACAGTTTCACCTCTTTGCACATTTGCAAGGACCATTAGGTATGCACATCCTAAAGATGCATTCTTCGCTTCTGTTGGTAAAATTCTTCAAATAAATGAGAGAACTGTGATTATCGTTGCTGCAAGAGGATGCCCCGTATCTGTAGATACCCTTAGCGTTCTCGGTCACTTTTCGGCTATTCTGCTATAATTTGATTCAATTTCTCTTTTCATATTCTTTTCCATAATAAGTAGTTTTCTATTATTAAATGTTAAAAATATTTTTCTAGCAATACTTGTTGTTTTTTACAGCATTTGTCAACAGCTGTAAGCTTTCAAGTACCTGACTCCTTTTGTTTTCTGGAATCGAACTGAATATGCTTTTATAATATTGTTTCATGGTTTCTTCGATGTTTTTAAATGCTTCCATGCCGCTTTCAGTCAGTTGTATTGTGACATATCTTCTGTTTTCCGGATTCAAATCTCTGATTACTAATTCGGCTTCCACAAGGTTATTTATTGTTCTGCTCATTGTACTTTTATCTAACCCCAATAAATCAGCCAGATCAATTAATACTATTTTTTTCGCCCTCCCGATTTCAACAATCGCATGGCACTGCGCAATGGTTATTTCACAGCATGACGCATCGCTTTTTTCTAAAATTCCTAGATTTCTCACGAGTACACGAATTAATTCGCGTAGATTGTCACTTCCTTGATTGATCATTTAATCACCTCGTGTCAATTATCACATGCAACTGTTGTATATTGCAACTGTATTTTTAATTTATATTCAGATGATTCGGGCGGACGTGGATCTGCACCATCTAATTACCGGCTAATAAGGGTAAATTGAAAAGGCTGACTCCTTGCGAGGCAAGGACTCAAGTCTCAGAATCTAAATAAATATTTTGTCCAAAGAAGTGGGTTCACTTCAATCTTACCCAACATCTCGTTTCCAAAGATGTCAGGAAAGTGATATCTTGAGTTTTCGTTACATACAAATTTTGATTTAACGCAATTAAACAAAAAAGGTTCTTGCTTGTTTACAATCAGCATAGCAATATCATACAAGAATAAGATTGAAATTTTTGATATACTAAGATGAATAATCCGTGGAGAAACTTCTTATGAGCACATGTGTATTGAGGTACTAATACTTATAATTAGCCGAATTTTACGGCATATAAGCTGCAGATTATTTATAACTTGACTCGATTTGATATGAAATAGTTTAACAGCAAAAGGAGAATAAAATTATGACTGAAATTTTCAAACAGATTCCATTGTATAGATTCTTGGCATATTGTAATGATATGAGCAATCTAGAAAAAGTAGTATTGGATTGTGGCGCTGGTGGTGATCAGCCTCCTTTGAGCCTTTTCTATCAATACGGATATCAGACTTATGGAATTGAGCTCAATAAGGAACAGTTAGAAAAATCTCAAAACTACGCTTTTCAAAAAGAACAAAATTTAAATATAGCATTGGGAGATATGTGTGAATTGAAATTTAACGATTCGTTTTTTCCATTTGTCTACTCTTACAATTCTGTATTCCATATGAAAAAAGTATATGTAAATAGAGCAATCAATGAAATGAAACGGGTTCTGAAACCCCAAGGACTACTATTTGTGAATTTCTTAAGTACAAATGATTTTCGTTGTGGTCTTGGGCCGCAGGTAGGAAAAAATGAATACGAACAAATGGACGATTTTCCTGTAATTCATTCTTACTATGGAAAAGATGAGCCAGATAACTATTTTCAAGATATGGAAATATTATTTAAAGAGGATAGGGTTGTAGAGAGAATTTATGAAGGCAAGAAAATACGCCAAGGGTTTATTGATTATATAGTTCAAAAATCCTTGTAACATTTCCTTTTGAAAATCGCTTTTTTTCTATGTTCTATGCACATTGGCTGTATTTCGTGTTCCATAAATAAGATCTCCGAGTCTAAGAAACCCTATGGTTTTCTAGACTAAAGAGCAACCATATATCGTACAGGTACTCATGATTTGGTTTTTCTGCTGGTCACCCGAATTACCTATGCCATAGCCAAACTCGCCGGAGGAATGGCTTGGCAGGTTTAAACATTCTCCCCCTATCGGATTTCGCCACAGATGATTGCTCTCTGAGTTTTTAATGTGCAGAGAGAATCCGGGCCTAAAAAAATTCCCTGGCGAAACACGAAATAGCAACCGCGTTGTCCTACTTCACTACAGATAACTCAGTCTGTCCTTGCATGACATGGAGCTGCTGATGATAGATAGGATCAATGACATGTACATGGAAAGTAGTAATAACTAATATAAATACTCTGTTTTGATCACGTAGAATGGTATAAATCGATTCTGATGCTGTGATACATATGTTCGTTGAAAAACTTTAAACATTTAATATGTCTGTAATATTACATTGACACGCATAGTAATATATGACACAATGTTAAAAGAAAGGAGGAGTAAACTTGCCTGTTGAAAATGTGAGCAGTGATTTGATCCGTGGCAATATTGACACATTTATCTTGAAAGTACTTCAAGAGCATGACAGCTACGGATATGAAATTATTAAATCAATTTATCAAAAAAGCGGCGATGTATATGAACTAAAAGAGCCGTCGCTTTATAGCAGTCTCAAACGGCTGGAAAAAGAAAAGTATATCCAAAGCTATTGGGGAAATGAGTCAATGGGTGCACGGCGAAAATATTATCATATTACGGAATTAGGTGGAAAATTTTTGAATAACGCTATACAGCAATGGCTAACTGCCAAAAAGGTAATCAATCAAGTTTTGATTGGAGGAACAGAGAATGGATGAATTGAAGCAATATGTCGAGATGTTGTTTTCTCATCAGAAATCATCTCCAGAAAATCTGGATTTGAAAGAGGAAATCTACAGCAATATGACAGCCAAAAAAAATGATTTGATACAGCAGGGGGTTTCCGAGCTGGATGCGATCAGCAAGGCGGAAAAAAGTATTGTTGCCATAGATGGTCTTGTTGGAAATAAACAACTCACTTACATTAACCGATATAATACAGAAAAACTGCAGACACTTCTGTTGGCAAGTATTGTAATGTGGATTCTATCTATTCCAACAATACTGGTCAGAGTAGAATTGTTTTCTTTTGGCGCATTTCTGCTTGTTGCGCTATTTGGTGTATTGTTTTTGAATAATCAAAGGAAAGACCAGAAGCCAATAGCTTTTATGGATACAACAAGTTGTAAAAAACTTAGAAAAACCGCATGGATCATCTGGGGAGTTTTCTTCTTCGTTTGCGCTGCCGCTGTGAGCGCGGTACTTTTCGGAAGCAATCTGTGGTTTTCAAGGCCTCTGAATATTACCGGACCGTATCAGTTCGGAGCAGCAGCAGTAAGATACTATCTATTATTCATTACAATTGTTTTTCCTATTGTCATTAATGGTTTTCCAAAAATAATGGATAAAAATGAAAGGAATGACGAAAATGAATAAAAAGACAAAAATCATTATAATCTTACTGGCTGCTGGTGTGTTGTTGTTCTCGGCTGTACAGTTTATCATTATTCCCTCCATCAATTACAGGCAGGAACAATACACTGCCGCGCAAAACGATTCTCTCACACATGATATTAACAGTGTTCTGAAATACAAGAGTCAATATATCGGCGATAATAGCAACACAGTGAATTTGTTTTACAACCTGCCATTGAACAATGTCTCTATGAAATTTCAGATTAATTCCGACGACTGTTCCCTTACTGTCAATTATCTTGATACCGTATGGAACATCGGAGAGGAAAAGGTTCAACGTGATCTCGTATATAATTCTGCAGCTGCCTTTTCGCTCATTGATAATCTTACTAAAATAACCTATGAGTTTTCCGGTAAAAGTTATTTCTTTACACGTTCCCAGTTTGAAAATGTTTTTGGAACACCGTTGCCTTCTCTTTTGAATCAGAAAATATTGAGTGAAAAAATTCAGAGCAAATTGGATGACACCAAATTTGTTGAAGAATTCTATTGAGCATTAGTAAAAGCTAAATCATGAGTACAGCTTGTTCATCAAAAAAACCCGCACCATTTTATTAATCTGATAGCGGTTTTTTTTACAGCACAATTCAGGAAGTAATGATAACCGTGAGAGTAAATCGTTGAACTCTGGGGTCTTAATGTACAGATAGAATCGCGTTAAAATACTTCGTCTGACTAAACGCGAAACGGCAACAGTACCGTCCTGCTTCACTGCGTACAGCTCAGTCTTTCCTTGCATGATTTGGAACTGCTGACGATAGATATGATCAACGACATGTATGTGAAGAGCGGAAACGATGATTATAAATATCCGGTTCTCGCCGCGCAAAATGATATGGATAGCTTCTAATATTCAAGCTACAATGGAAGCATAGCAAAGCTGAAATTTATCGAGGTGACCTATGAATACGAAAGAGCTACTCTTAGCTTTTTTCGAGGCAGAGAACAAACGGGATTGGATAACATATCATAATTTTCTTTCTCCAGATGTTATCTGGGAATTGCGCTCAACGCATGTAAAAATCACTCAGGGAATAGATAATTATCTTCTCGCAATAATGTCGGCATATGAAGACAACGATAATACCTTCATCTGTGAAGCTCTGCATCAAAGTAAAGACGGCACTCGCATTGAAACTATTCTAAGGAACAATTTGGGTGAACGCTCCTGCGATATCTTTGAATTTTCTAGTGGCCTTATTGTAAAAGAGTACGAATTCATACTAGCCTGATAAATTATGATTGATCGTTATGACACTCGTCACATATTACGTACTTAACATACGTTATATATGCCATAACTTTATTAAACGGCACTGTAAACTACTTGGTTTCGATTTACAATAGGATCATAATTCTGTTCTGTTTATTTATACTTGTAATATATACGAATAAACGAAATCTATACACACTATATTGATTTACCTCATCTTTTTCGTCAGCCTACTGAAATATAAAATGAGCCACTACTACTTAGCTATATTAAATCATTCAATAAGAGTTTCTTGTTCAAGCTTCACATCATTTTCAAGCATGTACTGTATGGCATCTTTGAATCCTTTATACTTTCCCTCTGTTAACATTTGTTCAAGAATCTTCTTATAGCTAGCAGATCCTAAAGGTATACATTTTGTTTTATTTGCAATTAAAGTCTCTTCATCCATTTGATATGGTCTTACTTGGCTAAATATATTATTTTGAAGCCTAGTAAAGATTCTAAAGCCTCCCGCATCAATATCAGACCAATGATAGATATTGGTATCTTCACCTAATCCTTCCTTGATCAAATGAAATAGTTTCCCTTTAGAAGGACTATATACACCACCATGGAAAACAACCAATTCATCACTTCTCTTTACATGTGATAAATACCAAATATAGTTAGCTTTGTTTTCAATGAACATGACTTGATATATTGTATCTTCTTCTATGCATTTGATGTGTGAAATCATTTCGGAATTGATATAGCTTCCATAGCTTTGACCATAATATGAAATCTGCTTTCCATCCTCCATAGTTACAGAGATATTGCCACAAAATTCCATTACTTCTGGCCATCTTGTTACACCATATAACTCAAGTAATTCAACATCATCAATCTTCTCTTCATTCTGTTTTTGATGAAGCTGTCTCAGAATGATCAATGCTTTTGATTTTACATACCTTTCAAAACACTTACTATCTTGATACAAAGACACGGATAATACTCTTTCTTTTAGTTCTTTTGTGTTTGAATTAATCAATGCAAAAAACATGAACATCTTTTTATCAAGATCCAGATCTTCACTAAAACCAATTGGTATTCTTTTGTTTATTACGCTGGCTTCTTTTAGTTCTTTCAAGTAAGAATACAAATCAGTAGTTGTTACCATCGTGGATAGATACTGGTCAAATAGATGCGTAAATTGATCAACAGCATCTTGCTTTGGCTTTCTCTTCAATAATTGATAAGCTTTAGGGATATTAATAAGATATAACTTTTCTATACGATTATTCTTTTCGTATTTCACCCATTTGATTTCAATGATCTTCTTACTTTCAAGATTTCTAATCACCTGAAAAAATGCTTCTTTCTCAGTAAAATTCTCCATTCTATTCTGAAAATCTTCTAGCTTATCAACATTCAAAAGAACTTTACAATCAAGGTTACCTTTTTGGTAGTCTGTACTTCTTTCATATTTATCTAGAAATCGAGAAAGAATAAATACTTCGTAGTTCATAAGAGTTCGCCATCATCAATTTCTTCTTCTAATTGCTTTGGATCATAATACTTAGTGAATGAATGACGATTGCTTTCTTTGATAACCGCAATATTGCGATCAACTAAAGTTGCTATCTCTCCTGCTTTCTCTGGAGGTGCAGAGAATATAGCCTGTAATTGGAATTTCCGTAATAGTGGAATACATTGTCGTATTCTTTCTCCATCCATTTTGGAGAATGCTTCATCCATCATGATCATACGGATTGTATTATTCCTGGTCTTATATTTAACATTGCATACCTGTGCAATAGAAGCTAATAAAGCAATGTATAAAGGAATCTGTGTTTCTCCACCAGATTTCTTTGACATTGTTTTAGAAAGACGCTGTTCAATACCATCGGTTCCTTTGACCCACATTTCAAAGGTCAAATAAGTTCTATAGTCTGTCAAATCCAATTTATTATTACTATTTTTCTTTGTGTCATTAGACTGTACTGTTGATTCATTTTGAATCAATTTTTCAAACAATTCTTTAATCAATGTACTATATCTTTCATTGAATGAATCTGACATCAGATTGTAGCCCTCCTGCATCAACATATCATCCATGATCATCCGATAATAATTCTCATATTCACTTCTTGGTTCAACTGTAAAATGATAGGAATCCGTACCAAAAGTAAATGCGCGTAAAGCAGCATTCAATTCATTGATCTGTCCTTTAACTGTTTCAATATTTGATTTCAACTTTGCAATGAAGTCATCTCTAAACTTACGAAGGGATTTTTCTTTTGCGTCTTTAATCTTCGTTTGATATTCAGGAAGTGCATTATTCTGTAATTCAGATAAATCTTTTTCATATTCATGATTATCATTTCCATCAACAGCATACGAAAGGCGATATTCTGTAACATAGTCTTGTCTTAGTTTGTTTCTTGCCTTCTCATTATTTACAAGTGTAGTTTCAGAACCTGCTAACGTTCTACGATAACTATTAATCAATGATTGTGATCTTTCTGTTTTACATGCATCTAGATATTTAGGTTCCCCAATTGTTGTAATCCATTCTTCAGCGTATTTACAATTTAATGCATCTTGTTTTACTTGAATACTTTGTTGTATTTCAGGTATTAGTTCATCATGAATTGTTGATTGTTCCTGTTGCTTACTACCAATACTTCTTTCCATGTCACTGATTTGATTGGAAAGCTCTCTTCTTTGTTCATCAAAATCTTTAATCTTTTGTTCTAGTTCTATAATTGAAGTTAAGTTCAATCCAGCAAGTTCTTTCTTTGCCTCTTCAGCACGGGTTTCATACCTAACAATAATTTCATGTTTTGAAGTGTTTGCTTGAATTCCTAGTGCTTCATTACGATTTATGACATCCACTTCATCAGTACGACTCATTATTCCTATGCTATACGCATATTTCTCAATTTCTATTCTTTCGATAGATACTTCTTTTTTTAGATTATCCAGCAGCTGTTCCATTGACTTTTTGCCAATGAATGGATTATTGTATCTCTTTGGATCTAACTTTCTACAGACGTAATTCTTATACAACATACATGTCTTTGTAATAGCTATTCGATATTGATTCAATTCATCTACTGACTCACACTTAATGACATCCTGAAGTAGGTAATTTGCATAGAGTAAAGCATCTTCATTGCTAGATTCAATCTCTTCAACCAATGCATTATCTTTAATATTTGGATGATAGTTTTCTTTTAGTTTAGCAATATCAATCAACCCTACACTATATAAATGCATTTCTTCTTTTGCATTTTCATAGATATGCAAAGCATCTTGATAGTATTCCTGCGGTACTAACAAATAGAACTTTTGTTGATCTAGATATCCTTCAATTGCATTGCGCCATGATTGATCCTTGATTTCAAGACAATCCGCTAATACAGATACATCCACAATGATATTCTTCAGCTCTAGTAATTGTTGTTCAATGAATCGCTTCAGTTTATTCACAATTTCAGGATATGGTTTAATCCCTTTTCTTAGATCTTCAATCTTCTTTTCTTTTTCAGCTACATCTTTATCAATATCTTCCTTCAACGAAGAAAGATGTACCTTTTCTTCTATAATTCTTTGTTTCAGATTACCTAAAACATATATCTCATCAAAATCGAAGTCTTTGCCATTCTTAACATTTAAATTAGCTATTCTTCTAGCAACATTGATTTCCTCTTCTTCCATAGGAAAATTCAATTCAGATAATTTACTAATAATCTCTAGCCATTCTTTACCAGAATCATTTAGACGTCCGTATGCTTTTTCTTCTTTATCGGTAAGGTCTCTGATTTGTTCCTGCAATCTTGAAATTTCATTTTCTAATTCTTTTTGCATCCTACCAATATCAGAACTAGCGAGTTTGATTTCCAATTCTTTTTTATCTTGATCTGCTGTGCTCTTCATTTCTAGGTAGTGATCACGTTCCTTTATTGTTTGTTCGATCTCTTCGATACATTCCCTCTGTCTTGTAAGTAAAGAATTTTGATGATCGATATCTTCTTGAACTTCTGCCCGATCCACAACATATTGTTGTTCATTTCTCTTCTTCTTCAGTTTTTCACAGATATCTGATGCATTCTGAATTCCCTGTAACTTCTCAATACGATCATTGATTGTCTTGATATCCTGTTCAAGCCCTTCATATTGCCGGATATCTGATTGCATTTCATCTAGATCAATCTTTTCTTTTACATCACAGATACTGTCTGTGATAAATGAAGTAATATCAAAGACAGGATTGAATGGTACCGCACTCTTCAATAGCGATAAATATTTCTTCTTTACTTGCCCATATTTACCTAAGATAGCTTGTTGATATGCATTGTTTGTGTCATATACCTGATAGGCATTCTGACCAAATGTATTCTTCAAGTATCCCTTCAACTGAACAAAACTATAAGAAGATTTTGTATTTGGATCAATGAAATGATCATCAGGTATTGGTTCATTCAGTATAATCCATTTCTTCGCAGGCTCAGAATTATCTTGATAACAATCTGCTACAAATATGTCCGTAAAAGGCTTCTTTCTTTCTGTGTCATAGAATTCTGCGGCGATATATGAAGTAAATGTTTGCTTGTTACGTATATATCGAAAAGATGAATCCCCATCATCTCCTAATTCACCATAGAGGTATGATTTCAAATCACGATGTGAGTCTTTATTCGCTGCTTTGTTTAATATTGTAGATTTTGTTTCACCTAAAAGAATAATCTGTAGTGCATCCATAATGACGGATTTACCAGATCCATTACTACCCGTAAGAAAATTGACAGTATCAAAATCAATCATCTCATGTTCAAAACTATACCAATGAATCAGAAGAAGACGTGTCAGTTTCTTCATGATTATCATCCTCCTCTTCATCATTATTTTCATCATCTGCTTCTGTTAGCTTTTGAATATTGACCACCTGTTCGTTTGTTACAACAAATAGAATACTTGGAAGGATTAAGAATCTTGTATCTGGGTCATACCAAGTTCCTGATTGCTTTTGCATTAATTGAAAATAAGCAATCTGTCTAAATGAACTACTTAATATATTCTGTGGAGGCCTTTTCGATATCGCTCCAGTTTGTAATAACTTATTCACAATTTCATATACAGTCGCAAATACTTCGGAAGACAGCGTAATCTGTGATCTCTTTTCATCATAGATCAGTCTTAAAGCAAAGATGATCTTAGTAGTTATCTGATCAAAATGAAAACGATTCACCTCTAATTGATTATGCAAGGCAAAAACACCATAGGTTGGATTACTTTCAACTAAGAATCCTGCTAAATCAAAGTAATTCTGAAGTAATTCAAGATGTTTTTGTACATAGAGGTATCTCTTATTCGTCTTCTTCATGTTATCCATAAAGTCATATTCAGTTTCAACAATATATGTATGCACTAGAAGAAACTGAACAACATCTCTAAATGCGTCTTTATCAGCAGAACTCATTTTCTCAAATTCTTCATCGAACATTTTTCTTCCTCCTGAATACTACTTTAGGCAAACGATAGCCATTATTGTTGTCATATCCTTCATTAAATGTAATGGTATAGTCGGCAGATCTCTCATTGGCTCTTAGTGTACTTAACATGAATAGTACAAAGTCTTCCGAACTATTTACGTTAGCTTCTTGTGTTGTCACAGAATCCGCATCTTTGAACAATTGATGAACATAGGTATCAATCTTCTTATTCGTATACTGATTCCGCAGCACCTTCAAGAAAGAATCATCTTCTTGATGTATGACATCTTCTACGGCAATCGCTATACCCTCGTGTCTCGTTGTTTTCTCATTTCGACGATACATCGAATCTCGATCTACAGTTAAGTATTTATATGCTTCAACTGCTTTAGACATATGATCAATAACATTCTCTTCATTAGAATGCTTTAAAAGATCAACGATTTTTCCTTTGATTGACATATCATTATTTGTCATATATCTGATCTTCTCAGAAGATACACGGGTATAATCACTATGTTTACGATCAATCTGTTCAATCATATCGTCAATACTTTCATAAGTACTGATGACCTCATTGATCATGATCTGTGTCTGTACATTACCTTCTTCTTCATTACCAAACACTTTTCTTTGTACACCTTGTTTAACAATTTGTTCAGTCAATGACTCATCCGCATTCCATTCATTTAATATACGTATAATAGACATTTTGAACCTTGGTACAGAATCAATGGTCTTCAAAGGAAAGTAGATAGAATCAAGTACCTTATCTTTATATTCATCAAAATATGATGCCAGCAATAAATTAATTTCTATCTCTTTCATTGCTTGTGACTCATAGTGCTTAATATTCTGAAACAGTATTTTTAATTCTTCCACAAGTTTACTTGTATTAGCATATGCAGAATTCAAGGCAAAATAATAGTCTCCACTCTCAGATGCATTCTTTAAAGATGCATATGTAGAGTATACATATGAATTATATTCTGCAGTTTTCATATGCGAAAGATCATATAATAGATTGATCAACTGTATCGAATAATTCGGTACAGTGATATTTCTTTGAAAACTAGTATCTTCTTCTTCCTCTATCCATCCCGTATTCACTAAGTGTCTCAATAACATATGTACTTTAGCAGATAGACTTGTTAGGTCTTCGCCTAATGATCCATCTTCTACTTCTTCTTCACTAAAATCAGACTGATTAAAATAATCATCAAATTGATCCATTAGTGTAGATATTAATTCTTCTCTAGAAATGACTAGTTCCGTACGTTTAAACTCATCTCTGATCACAAAGAGTGCATTCAAATACAACACCTTTTTAGATGATGTTAATACTGTAAAGAAACGTTCTGGGATCTCATCAAATAGTGCCATATTTCACCTGTACTCACATTTTACCAAATCGCATCCTGTATTACACTCTTTCTTTGTATAATTCCACCATATATTGTTTTGTCATTAATCTCACAAAAATCAGTTAAACACCATTACCTTTTGAATAATCGTAAAAGGTAAATCATGAGTACTGCTTGCTCATCAAAAAAAGCCGTACTATTTAATTTATCTGGTAGCAGCTTTCGTTTTTTACGACACGATTCAGGTAATGATGTTGACCATGGGAGCAGATCTTCTATGAAGCACATGTCTTTCCATCAATGTGTTTTGGTATCTCCGTTAATAGATATTCAAGATATGGATATACTTTGATGCCCTTTGCCTTTGCAGTCTCGACGATACTGTAGATGATCGCACGGGCCTGTGCTCCAGCGACTGTATCGATGACATGCCAATTATGTTTGCCCACGCAGAATGAACGGATCGATCTTTCCGCCGCATTAGAATCGGATTCGGTATGGGTAAACCATGCAAAGAATTCTTCGACCAGCGGTCGGATCTTGCGCTATCTTTCCTTTTTCCTCTGCTCATCAGGCAGTTCCCACAGCGGATTGTCCTGTGTACGACTACAATTGATGTGAGACCAGAACAGATTGAATAAAGACAGAGGCCTCAGCTATTCTATAAGTGTCTAATCAAACAGAAAGCGAGAAAACTCTGCCATGACTAGTATAACATCTATAAATCTCTATCTTCCTCATTCTGTCCTTACCCACTATCATGCCTGCCTGCTCTATTGCAATCATTGGCCTGTATCTGAAATCTGCCGGAGATATAAGATTTCAAAAGCTTCCTTGATGCGCTGGAATCATCGGTTTGATGGATCCAGAGAGTCTCTGGTTGACCGTTCTCACCGACCGAAGAGCCCGCATCCCAGGGAAAGTGGAACAAAGTCATAGAAACGATCAGGAACACTTCTATAACCATCTCAACTTCTACAGCTTTGATGATCTGCAGAATCAGATGAAACAATGCCTGAAGCGCTCCAACAATATACCACTGCGGATTCTAAACGATCTGAGCCCGAATCAGATGAGACAGAAACTGGAATTCTGCACTGCCTAAATCATCATAATCAGGATAGCATTTCCTTTTTCTTATTCTTCTGTTTTTGGTCTCACATCATTTACAAACATACACTATAGTCTCGTTTATTCTCCTTTTGTTCAACTAGGTATATAATCTGTTGAAAATGTAGTGTCCTTCCTTTCTTGGATGAGTCAACTTTCCACATCACTTTGTTTGCCTACAACAAGTATATCGGGAGAATCCTCGATACGGCAATTGATTGTGAGGCTATTACATATTGTCTATTCGTGGAAAAACGTAGATTATTTTCCCTTTTTTGTATCTCTCCATAGACAATACAGTTGTTCAACTAATGTGACCAATGCGAACCAAATTGCCACATTTAATCCTAATCCGAAATACCCGACTGCAAAGCTGAATGCAACCAAAATAATTGTCCTTATGATTGCTTTCATATTAATTAATTGGTGCAAAGTAGCAGCCAATAAATGTTGTAGTATAAACAGCTATAATACGTGATGGTTGGTATCGATTGCTTCTCAAATCGTCTACTAATGTAGGTACGGACGAGAATGCAGATAAAGCTAAACATCTAGATGCTCTAGATTGCCATTTCCCTGCGTAAGGATCTGCTCTAAAATTCAGATATGCAACGCATTCATCTGCATTAGCAAAACCAAAATTATTTGCATAAAAGCAAGCCGTGTAACCGCTGCCATCATCTTGGGCATGAACTTCTATCTGTTTCTGGCTGTTGGTACTGAACAATGAGCAAGTTACAGCAATTGCAACAATTACTACTGATTTCAACAAATTTCTTACTATTTTCGTCATATTTTCCCTTTCTTGATTTTGAATCAGCAAAAGTGTTTAATCAAAACTTACAACCAATGCATAATAATTCACTGATTAATCTCTATAAATTTTTTCGTTCAATTTTATAGCATCACCGTTTTTATACTTTTTAAAGAAGCCTTCCATTAAAAGTGCGGTTTTCTAGACTCTCACTATTCTGTTCAAAAAACCGCACTTTGAATACCCACGGAGGATTTACCATTTACTTAAAATCAAATCAAAGTCACTTCTTTTTGTGTTCTATGAAACTCACAAGAAGCCATGTACTAAATCCTTTACAGATCATCAAAAACATGAAATACCAATCATACGGAAAATTGTTCCGCAATATTGCGAAATAGCAAGAAATATCTAATGCAATATATATTGGGACAAATACACTAGATTTCGTCTTATTGTGGTCTTCCATAATCGGCAAATTCAGGATCGCTATAATATCCTAATTCTCTTTCTCTGATCGTATCCGTATGGCATCTTGTGACAATGTAATGTTGCTGTGAATTTGAATAATTCGTGGATTGATAATACTCCTTATAAATTTGAGAATGATATATCTCACTTGCTGCCGTAGATGCTGCAGCACTAGCAGCAGCAATAATCCCTCTACTCATTCTTTCAGCCTCAGTATAGATTCCTCTTGTAAAATATGCTGCGACTGCTGCGATTGCTAGTGCTGAAATGATCCAAGCCCAATTAATCTGCCATATATCATATGCATGTACATATGTGCTATATCCTGACACAGGGCTTGGAAAGGAATATAGTGAATTACTTGTTCTAAATGGCATTGTACTATCGAGTGAATATACAACAGTATTCAAAACTGGAATAATGTCAGGATTTTTTTGATTCATTAAACTAGCTTGTGCTTCTAAATAATATGTAATTGGTCGTTGATTAATGTCTTCTGCTTGTTTTTCCACTGCAGTAGAATATGTTTGCATGTCATACTTGGTTCCATTTACATTAACAGTATCATTGAGCGTGTCAAAATTTAATTGGATGTCCATCCCACTATCAGCAAACGCATATTCATATTCATGATCATTAATAATTGTTGCTGATATTTCATCATATGTCTGCTCAATATCTTCATTACTTGAAGCATGTACCACCTGAACAGGTTGAGCAACCGCAAATACTGTAAAAACTGCAAATAGTAATTTGAATAATTTCATAAAGTTACCTTTCTTCATCTTTTTTATTGTCGAATTCAAATTAATAATTGTAATCAACTAAAGCTTTTGTACACTGCATCTAAACAATGATTTTTCAATCAACTTAACCTAAAGAATATTTAAAATGTCTCCATTTTTATATCTTTGGATATTCATTGCATTTAAACTGTGTTTTCTTAAATATAAGAACTCCATAAAGAGCCTCATCTCATATACAATGTATATAGCAGAAAATTATGCTTCACTTGTTAATTTGTTTTATATTTTTGGCTCTTCTAGCACCTAATGTAACAACCAAAATTTTAGTATTATAATCAATGCTGCTCCTATAAATATAATTATTTTTGATTTTGTTGAAACTCTATATCCTTTGGGTAATTTTTTATATTCCATATATTCAGCTATGGATGTACTGCCTATAACGATTGCCAGCATAACAGCGATAAATACATTATAATTCACAACAGTTTGAGCAAACACAAGACCAACTAACATCAATAACATTTGAATAATAAATACTATTTCAAATTGCTTATGCATATGCCAAGCAATTCTGTCCAGCATAGTCTGGTCTTACACTGTGAAAGTACGAATCAGCAACTCCAGCATAACCACTATAATTATTATATTGATAATATCTGATATATTCATGTATATAAGTGAAGCAATCGCCTTTACAGTATTTATCATAATCAGTGTACAACATGGCAGTCATTTTCTCTCCGATATATGAAAATAGGCTAACAACATTCAATACCCCACCAACAATGCCTAGACTAGCAGCACCTAATGATTGGCACGCCCAGCATACAATCCCTGACATAAAACTAACCTCAGAAACAACTTGAAGAAGCATTGTGGATGTTCCCTTCAAATGTTGTGCAAGTAGAATCCACGAACCATTTGAACTGACCTGTGCAGATGAACATTCAGCAAATAATTGTTGAGATGATGGATCTGTCTGAGTTTCTACATTTGCTGTATTATCTGGAGCAAACTCATATACTCTTAGTCTATTGCCATTTTCAGAAACCAAGTCAATTGAGTTGCCTTCAATAATAACTGTATATTTCACCCCATTGATCAGTAACAGCATTTCAGAATCTGATACCACCTTGCCATATAGATACAAATTATTTGAAGAATCATACACTATCGCTTCTGAATTATATGAATCTTCTGACTTTTCAATCACTTTACCTTCTGGTTTTTTCCTTATTTCATTTAACTCAGAAAATTCATTTTTAAATGGTCCATCAACAATAGCTTTCTCATCAATTTGATTTATATCTGATTTGAAGGCATCGCTCGTAATCATACTAGTATTATATTTTATTATGTCATTATAATGATCAATAATACGATTGTGCTGTTCGGATGTGCTGTGTGCTTCTTCATTGTTTGTTGCTTGAATTGGTGTAATTACTGTACTAATTATCAACGCAAAAGCTATTAGTAATCCTTTTTTCATAAATATATCCTTTTATATTTTTCAAAATATATATACTATAAAGACTATGTCTACTATCAATTTTTTATGGTAGCCATCATTTGTCACCATTCTTGTATCTTTGGATATTCATTGCATGTAAACTGCGTTTTCTTAAATAGCAGGACTCCATAAGATGCTCCATCACAAATTACAGTGTACATTATCTAGAACTGTATCTTAACATGTTAATTTGTTTTACATTTTCAACATACTGGCTCATACATCTCAATTCAAGATATTTTTCGTTGCACATTGTTTTATTTCGTTGCATATATGTTATTTATTGTTGCAGGCATTGATAATCTTGGCATAATAAGGCATTTTATTATTAAAAGGAGATTGAACTCATGAAAATCCTGTTAACATTATTGCTATCATTTTCGTTATTCAATGCAGTGCCATTTAGCTCTGTTCCAATGCCACAATCATCTGCTGAAACTGTTGTTAACACTGAAAGTTCAAGCACATTTACTTTATTTCAGCCTGGAAAGCAAGAAAAAAAAGTCCAAGATAGTAATGGGCTGCCTGCTACAATCACAGTTGAATATATCGCACCACTCACAAGAGTAAGTTCAGGTGAACATATAATTAGATACAATGACATCAATTATAGTGTTTCTTATAAAATCAATGTCATCAATAATAAAATTACCAGTGCTTTTGACGGTTACTATACGGTGTTAGTATACCATGTGACGTCTGCAAGGTTATCTATACCTTTTTCAACACAAGCAAGATTTGATTTAACTGTTTCATTGTTTGGTGAATCGAAGCATTCACTTGTAAGCACAATAAATGGGACCAATCTACTTGTCAATTGGCTCTAGCCCAGCCAATTACAATTCCTGGGACAAAAAAGGCAACAAAAGAATATATGGCAAATGCCAATATCAGGATTGTCACTATGATAATTGGTTTACCCAGCTTCTGTCGTACACAATATACAATATTCACTACAGCTGCCATTACGCCATACGGAAGGGTCAGACACGATAGAATCATTAGAGCAATACAAATAATCACATTGAGTTTATGAGCAACATCCGGAGCCTCCATGAAATTATGCTTAGCGGTATTTGCAAGACTCTCTGGAATGTCCTCATCTAACAAAACATGAGCCGGAATATCAAGTTTTGAGGACAGTATTTTGACCTGTTCAGCATCAGGATATGATATTCCCGTCTCCCATTTGCTGATCAGCTGCCTGGTAACTCCCAATTCATTGGCAAGTTCCTGCTGCGAGATACCCATCTTGATTCTTGTCTCTTTAATATTATTTGCGACTGACATATCCCCTCCATCCGTTTGTTCCTAGTAAAATTGATTTCCTTACAAAAACCATTCTTATAACAATAAGTACTTTATTCTACGGGTCGCAACGACCGTATTTATCTCTTGTGATGCTGTTCCTCTTCCCTGTTTATATCCAGGTCGACAATTGGTTTATATCCCACCATATGTTGCCATTCTACACTGATTCATGCAATTTGTAATGAATTGTGGCGCCTCCGCTACAGCATCTGGCTGCACGGATATTAAATCTGAGATTGCTGTAATCTCTGTAACAGTCAATGGTTCCGGAACAATCAACTCGGATGCCAGCCCATATCTAATTATAGAACATTTCATTCTTTCATCTTGCAAACAGTTTATTGCAGGTCGTATGATGGGCACACCGGCTTCTCCAAGTTCGAATATAACCGCTGTTTGAGCAGTCATTGGGTGTCAAATACTTGTTGCATTATCCCTGCATTTCATCCTTAATTACGTTGTGAAACCAATATACATGTTTGGTAATACTACCCCTGCCTTATTCTATTTCCTCGGTTTTTATTATACCCATGATTATACGCGTCATAAGTGTTGATCAAAGACTTCTCCATACTGTCAATATTTTCTCCAGTCAACTTAAAAAGACGAATATCGAACTTATCCCCATATTTATAATCCGCGTATACATCCCCATTGCCGTGTCCAGTAAAATGCTGTCTCGCGCGTTGTAAGACATTCTTTCCCTGACCGACATAGTACATATCCTTTGTCAAATTATGGATAACATAGCAGCCAACAAAATCAGCTTCATTCTTTTTATAGTCCATAAACTGTTGAATCGTTAGTGGTTCCTGGCTATCAGCAAGTGCACGGAGTTTCTTCTTTTTGTTATTTAGCACAATAAACTTGATAATCACAGCACCCCAAACTACAATTATCACAATAACAAATGGTACAATCCAGCCTTTGAAATAATTAGCCATTGTGTTTGTAAAGATATCCCCTACATTAGTCATGCTTTGCCCACCATTTTCTAAATAATCATATCACGGTGGTACAAAAGTAAAAGTCAAATCATGAGTACACTTTAAATTCAAGTTCAGTCGAACACAGTGTTTCACTAAAGTTAAGAAGTTCTATAATGAGCTCGTTTCTCCGTGTCACATTTTGTCAAGAGAGGAGGTTATTTTATGACACGGAATTATAATCACATGTCTTATTCAGACAGAGAAGATCTTTTGAAATATGTTACGGGAGGATGCAGTCTCAGAAGAATTGAAATGATTCTGAACAAGAGTGCTTCCACTCTTTCCAGAGAGCTCAAGATGAACTGCTTCTGTCAAAAACACTCCATCTTCAATCAGGACAG
>Ga0183095_11367_pt1 | contig 20106 bp, 17 predicted proteins | sample BioMet4_FD_130346 | JGI IMG/M metagenome (GOLD analysis project Ga0183095, IMG submission 130346) | Microbial communities from bioreactor (seeded with sewage sludge) at LBNL, California, USA - Biofuel metagenome 4 (v2) (version 3) | ecosystem: Engineered > Bioreactor > Anaerobic > Unclassified ...
ATCTGAGTAAATCTCGGCGATTTTTGTGTGTGGGGAAAAATACTTAAGAAAAAACATTTTTGTGGCAAAAAGGTGCTGAAACTCTTGCCCTATTTTTTGACTGTGTGCAAGTATTAGCAGAGAAAACTTAGTGTAAAATTATAATTGGCAAAAAATAAAGGGAAAAGGATCGAAACCCTCTTCCCTTATCATACAGATAGCCTTATTATTAAAGCGACCAAACCCAATAAGGAGGTTATCGTATGATTAATACTATCGTAAACGAAAAGGGTTTAACATTCAAGGACTTTGAGATAAAAATTTTTCAAGAGGCATGCAGGGTGTGCCGGGAATATACCAAAACATTTCTGGAAAGCTACGATTGTAAGCTGATGCAGGAAAGGGACAAGAAGGCTTACCGGAATAAGGGTGGACGCAAAACTTCCGTTAAAACTTTATTTGGTGAAGTGGAGTATTCCCGCAATGTTTATGAAACTACTGGTGAAGACGGGTTAAAGAAATTCGTATTTCTTTTGGACGAAATGCTTTCCATAAACAACGTAGGGTTAATTTCACAAAATATGGCAGAGCAGTTGGTAGCCGGAATTACCGAATTGTCTTACCGCAGCTGCGCAGAGAAAGTATCTGCCATGACGGGGCAATGCATCAGCGCAATGGGAGTATGGAACGTCATACAGACTCTAGGGCAGCAGGTAAGCAAGGATGAGCAGCAGCTAGTCTGCGCCCACAAGCAGGGGCAAGTGCGCGGATCCAAAGAAGCACCGGTTCTTTTTGAGGAAACGGACGGAGTACACGTCAGCCTTCAAGGAGAGGACCGCAGGCATAGGCGCAAAAGCGAGATTAAAGTGGGCATTGCCTATGATGGCTGGAAGGAAACAGGAAGCAATCGTTACGAATTAGACGGCAAGGTGGTCGTAGCCGGATTCTCCAGCAACAAAGATTTTCAGGAATACCGAGAGGCTGCAATAGCTGAGACGTACAATCTTGATGAAACACAAGTAAGAGTGCTAAATGGTGACGGTGCTCCCTGGATTAAGAACGTCAAAGACAAGGACACGCATTTCCAGCTTGATCCTTTTCACAGGAACAAGGCAATAAAAGAACTTGTGCCCTACAAGGATGTAAGACAAAAGATTCACGGATACCTAAAAGCAAAGAAAGTTAATGATCTTCTGGCATATCTGGAAATGTATAGGGATAGTCTGCCTGATGATGAAGAGGCATCGCAGGCTGAGAAGCTACTTAAGTATTTCACAGGAAACAGAGCGGGACTCTTGTCATACCAAGAACAAGGCATTGAGCTTCCCAAGAACCCTGACGGCTTAGTTTACAAAAACATGGGAACAATGGAAAACCATATTTGGAGCGTGATAGCCAAACGCATGAAACACAACCATACCAACTGGAGTGTCTCTGGCGGTAACAATATGGCAAAAATCTTGGCCAAGAAATGTAGCGGCAGGCTAAACGAGGTAACAGAAAAATTACATTACAAGATTTTTGAGACAGATAAGATAGTAGATATACAGAAAGAGATTTTAAGCGCTAAGCAGGCTACGAAAACTCTGGGAAAAGGCTACAACTATCCTGTAAGCGGACATTTTATTGCACTGGACGGAGCTCTTAGAGGTGAAAGCAAAAAGCTTTTTGGCTTAGCAGGATACTAAATGGCATTCTGGATGAAAAAAATTGCCAACGTTTACTTGACACTAACCTTATAGAATGTCTTATTCTCATTTTCCTTTAATTGTGTTAAAATAAAATGATAACTATAAAAAAGGCGGTTTAGCATGGCAGAAGGAACATCTAGCAAAACAAAGAATCATCAATTTTTGAAGGGAACTATGATTCTGACTATTTCCAGTATAGTGGTTAAAGTCATAGGTGCACTTAATTGGATAATTTTATCACGGGTTATGGGAGGAGAAGGCATAGGCCTTTATCAGATGGGGTTTCCCATTTATTTAATGGCGATAACTGTATCCTCGGCAGGTATACCCGTGGCTATTTCTATTATTACAGCGGAAAAAATTGCCAAGGAAGACTATATAGGAGCCCAAAGAGTTTTTCATGTATCCTGGCGACTGCTTTTCTGTACAGGTTTGTTCTTTTCTCTGTGCCTTTTGTTCGGCGCTAAGTGGTTGGTTGAATATCATTGGATTCGTGATGCCAGAGCCTATTATTCTATTATAGCCCTGGCTCCGGCCGTGTTTTTTGTAACATTTTTGGCGAGCTTCAGAGGCTATTTCCAGGGTTGGCAGATTATGACGCCTACAGCTTGTTCGGAAATAACGGAGCAGTCTGTACGAGTAGTGACCATGATTGTTTTTGCCTATATGTTTCTGCCTTACGGGTTGACTTATGCAGCGGCGGGCGCCAGTATGGGAGCAGGAGCAGGGGCTTTTTGCGGACTTATTGTTCTATGCGCTTTTTATCGTAAACTCAAAAAACGTTTTCATTTAGAAAGCTTGAAACAGAATGCCAATGCAGTAATAGAACCGGCCTGGGATATTATTAAAAGACTGATTAAACTGGCTTTGCCTGTGTCTATGTCTAGCTTAATGCTGCCTATTGTTTCTAATCTGGACCTTTTAATTGTTCCTGCCCGTTTGGAAGTGGCAGGTTTCAGCGTTTCTCAGGCAACTACCTTATTTGGTTATTTAACAGGTATGGCGGTGCCGTTAGTGAATCTGTCCACGATTTTAACAGCAGCACTGGCTATCAGCCTGGTTCCTGCTATTAGTGAATCACGGACACTTAATGATTTGGCAGGTATTAAAGAAAGGACTAAAACTGCTTTCAGAGTAGCGGCTATTATTACTATTCCCTGCAGCGTTGGCCTTTTTGTATTAGGAGAAAAAGTTGCCGGCATGATTTACAATGCTCCGGGCGCGGCACCGGCCATTCAGACCATGAGTATAGGAATTTTTCTGCTGGGACTTCATCAGGTAAGTACAGGTATATTGCAGGGTTTGGGCAGAACATCTATTCCTGTTTACAATATGATTTTGGCAGGGGCATGTAAGGTTTTTCTAAATTGGAATCTTACTGCTGTTTCCACTCTGGGCATCAAAGGTTCAGCTTGGGCTACGGTGGCGGATTTTGGGGTAGCGGCCATTTTAAATCTTTTCTTTATTTATAAGTATACTGATTTTTCCTTGCCCATTATTGGATTAGTGAAAACCGCTATTGCGGCAGGAGCCATGGGAATTGCCGTAAAAGGCTTCTTGAGTGTTACTTCTGCCTGGGGAGCTTGGAATATATTGGGAGGCATGGTTATAGCAGTGCCTGTTTACTGTATTATACTTTTGGCTTTAGGCGGTATTTCACAGGAAGATTTGGAAGAAATGCCCTTAGTAGGTAAGAAGTTGCTGAACTTAGGCCGCAAAGTCGGATTTTTCAAGAAAAAGTAAAAGTTTGTGAATTTTTTAGGGCAAAGATTGAATTTCCCCGGTAACTGTGCAATAATCACAGTTGAATTTGACTGGAGGGTCAAGAATAATGTTAGGAATCAAGAAACCAATATCAACTGCAAATGTTTCTTTTGTTTGGCCGAAAAAAGACGGCACTATTAAAACTTTTCATTTTGCCAAAGGGGCGATTGTTGCTATTTGCGCTCTTTCTGTTTTTAGCGTGGCAGGTGTCGTGACTTGCGGCAGTTTGCTTTATAATGCATATCAGGAACAGATGGAATTAGACAATTACAGAGCACAATATGGTGTATATACAGAAAAGCTGCAAAAGCTTATGGCAGATAATGAGAAAATGCAAAAAGAACTGGCTCAGGTAGCAGCTCTGGAAAAAGCAGTACGGACGAAGCTTGCCAAAGACGGAGATGGAGTTCCGCGAGGAGAAATTGATAAGGAATCTCAGCGTTTGGATAACGAAGGCAAGGGCAGTGGCAATAGTACTGCGGATAAATTGGATATTTTAGCTGTACAGGAAGAAATTACTGCGAAGAGAATAGCTTATAAAAAAGAAAATTTATATAATATGCTTAATGAATTATCCAATGTGGGTGACGGAACTTTTGGCTGGCCTTTGGATGGAGGAGAAATCAGCTCTTTCTATGGCTACAGGGCTGATCCTTTCGGCTCAGGCGGCGGAGATTTCCATCCCGGGTTGGATATTGCTCAAAGCTACGGGTCACCTGTAAAGGCTGCCTGCGCCGGCACAGTAGAACAATCTGGCTGGAATGGCGGCTATGGACGGTACATTCGTATTGACCATGGCAATGGCACGGAAACGGCCTACGGTCATATGAGCGCTCTGGTTGTTGAACCGGGGCAGAAGGTCACCAAGGGTCAGGTTATTGGTTTTGTAGGCAGTAGCGGTGCCAGCACAGGACCACATCTGCACTTTGAAGTTCTGAAAGGCGGCAATACAGATAATCCTTTGGCTTATGTTAATCCCAAATAAAAAAACGTTGCTGATAAAAAATCAGCAACGTTTTTTATTTAGGATTAAATATTACATCTTTTTCCATAAACCATGGAGATTGCAATATTCGTAGGCTGCTACAAATGTTTCTCCTTTGGCCAGGGCAAAAGTGGTTTCCGGTTTGTCACCGGGTTTAAAAGTATGTCTTTGTCCGCCTAAAGAGGTTTGAATATAAACCCATTGAATATAATGCTTTTCTTCCATAGGATGAAGAGTACTGCCAACTGTAACAGTGACAGAAGAACCTTCAATGTTAACTACCGGAACATGTTTTTCTTGGGCTGCATCAGTTGTGTTAGGAATCAGTTCGGTCATTTTATCTCCGCAGCAAACCATAGGAACGCCACTGTTGTGAATCAGACCGGCAATATTACCACAATGCATACATTTAAAGAATTTTACTTCAGACATTTTTACGCCTCCCCGTCTCCTATATCATTAGGAGAACATATGCTACTTCTGTTGTAGGGCACAATTTTGTGCCTTAGAATCCCTCAATGAATTCATACTAATTCTATCAAGAAAAACAGTTTGTGTAAAGGGTAAGCAAATAGTATAATAAAATATAGTAATGTATAATTGCTTTAAATATAAGATATTTTCGACAATAGATTAAAAAACATTTTGATACATATAATCTAAGAAGGAGCATACTATTGCAGAAAAATACAAATTGGTTAGTAAAGGCAATGTTGGCAGTCTGCCTGGGAGCTCTTTTAAGTGTTTTTGCCGGTTGCGGAAATGCAAAACCTCAGCAAGAGCCAGGCAAAGCTGCTATAGAATATATAACTAAAGATAATAGGATGGAAAGAGTGCTTTTTAATGACGGATTTTTACGATCCACACCGGAAATAACTTCAGGAACCATTGTGTCTAACGTTTATAAGGGCAGTCAGGGCATGATGTATGGCAAAAGGGCTATAAATGGTATGTATTGGGCCAAAGTAACAACTAGAGAAGGAATTACAGGCTGGTACAGTGCCGGGGACGAAAATGGTCAGCCGGCTCATACAGATCTTAAAACGACACAAAAAAATTATAGTATGACTTATCCGGTAATTAGCGGTATTTCACCAGAAGCAGCAGAAAAAATAAACAAAGAGATTACCGATTACATAGAGGCATTTAAATATGTGGCAGGACCGGTAGGAAATACTTTACAGTGCAGAGTTACGTATAATAAAAACCATCTCCTTAGTATTTTATTTACTTCGGGAGCTGTCCTAAACAGGACATATAAGGTAACTGATGTTAATAATTCTGAATTTTGGCAGTCTATTACGAAATATTGTTTTATTCCGGAGCTTCACAGCGATATGCATAAAGAAAATTTAGTGGCGCCTCTTACAGATTTGCAATATGCCATGGTTTTTTCCTTGACAACAGGAAAGCGGCTTTCCTATGATTATTTCTTAGGGAAAAATAAGGAACAGGAAGTTAAGTATTTACTTGCACAAAATAACAAGCAAAACAACATAGTAATGGATTGCTTTTACATTGAATCCGGGAAAAAGCTCTGGGCTTATGTGGAAAGAGACAAAGGACCGGAAACCGGTCGTAAGTTAGTGAATTTAAGTGATTTAGTTGAAAAGCAGTTTTAATATATTTGTAGGAAACAACGGGGAGACGTTTAATGGAGCAAAGCAATCAGTGGAAGAGAACAGTAGCCATATTGTTTGTCAGTGTTTTTTTGGTAGATGCCAGTTATACAATGGTAGTTCCCTTCTTGCCTCTTTTTTTGGTAAAGGAATTGGCTCTGCAGGCAGATAATGCCAAGCTATGGTCAGGTATTATTATTGCTGTTACTTTTGTTTTTGCCGGTGTTATGGGGCCTTATTGGGGTGCCAGAGGGGATATTACCGGGCAGAAGAAAAATGTTTTTAGGGCAGGGATTGGCTTGACAATCAGCTATTTTTTGTGTGCTTTTGTACAGACACCTTTTCAACTTTTCTTGGTGAGAATGGTCATGGGCATTGTCAGTGGTTTCGTTCCGGCCTGCATGGCTATTGCGGGAAGCACTTTGCCGGAAGAAAAGGTAGGCTGGGGCATGGGACTGTTAATGGCTGCAGATGCCAGCGGCAGCATCACAGGCCCGCTTTTGGGAGGGTTTTTAAGTCAAATATTTGGTATGAGATTGTCTTTTGCGGTTTCTTCCATATTTTTGGGTCTTGCCACAATCGCAATTCTCACTATGGTAAAAGAACCGCCGCCGGTACTTAAACCCGGTGTTTCAACTAAGATTAATCCAGTGTCTTTGCTAAAAGATTTAGGGAGCATGCTCAGTAATAAAGTTGTTCTGTCTATTTTGATTCTTTATGCTATAGTTAGAGCATGTACCATGGTTATTCAGCCCCTTTTGTCTTTGTATGTCAATGATGTTATGCAGGGAGCCCCGTCTGCTGTGACCATTTCCGGCTTTATTCTTTCTTTGGCAGGAGTGGCAGGAATTATAGCAGCACCATTTTGGGGCAATCGTGGTCATGATTTTGGTTATGTCAAGGTCTTATCAGCAGTATTAGTATGTGCCGGCTTTATTAGCGTTTTACAAATGGGTATTCATGATATTTGGCTTTTTGCCGGTGTTTATTTTATTTATGGGTTGTTTTTGGCGGGAGCTGCACCCAATATTTTCTCTTTTTTAGTCCAATCCACAGCAACTGACGAACGGGGTAAAGCCTTTGGCCTAAGTACCGCTGCCAGCCAGCTGGGAGGAGCCATAGGACCTATTATAGGAGGCATTTTGGGAACATTTATCAGTTTGGGACATATTATGGGTATTACGGGTTGTATATTGATGTTGTCAGGATTGTATGTTTATAGGAAACAGGTAAAAAAAGCTTAGGTTTTAAACTTCTGAGGAAGTTTTAAATAAATTTAAATATTAAGGAGAACAAACAATGAGTGAAAACAGAAAAATTAGAATGACCACCAGTATGGGAACTATTGTGGCAGAAATGTTTGAAGACAAAGCTCCGAAAACTACCGCCAATTTTATTGACCTGGTTAATAAAGGTTTCTACAATGGTCTGATTTTCCACAGAGTTATTGATGGGTTTATGATTCAGGGCGGAGATCCTACCGGTACAGGCTGCGGTGGTCCCGGCTATGAAATTAATGATGAATTTGGGCCAGGTTTATCCCATGATGGTCCAGGGTATTTTTCTATGGCCAATGCCGGTCCCGATACAGGGGGAAGCCAATTCTTTATTACTTTGGCAGCAACGCCTTGGCTGAATGGTCACCATGCGATTTTCGGTAAGGTGGTAGAGGGCATGGATGTAGTGCAAAAGATTGGCAAAACAGAAACTGATGCCAGTGACCGTCCCTTAGAAAAGGTAGTTATAAAGAAAGTGAAAGTAGTGAAATAAGTGAAAGCTTACGTTTATATGGTCAGGTGCAGAAATAATGCTCTCTATACAGGCTGGACTAATGATTTAACTGCTCGAGTGGCCAAACATATTGGTCACAAGGGAGCTAAGTATACAAAAGCATTTAAAGCTGTTAAATTAGTTTATTTTGAAGAATTAGAGACAAAATCTTTGGCCATGAAACGGGAGTATGCTATTAAGCAAATGAAGAAAACCCAAAAAGAAGCCCTTGTGAAGGGCTTCTTGGGGAATTTTAGGCAAAAAACAGAAAATTTGGTAAAGTGAATAAAAAATACAGAATTACCTTGTAAAAGATTTTTGGGTATGCTACAATGTGAGGGTAGAAAAAACGGACTTAATACGTGTTAGACTTTTGTTAGACATGAATTGTAGTAGGGTTTTTTCGGAAATATTATTTTTAGGAGGCCAAGAAATATGACTGGCAAAGTAAAATGGTTTAATGCAGAAAAAGGTTATGGTTTTATTGAACGTGAAGATGGTGGCGACGTATTCGTACATTTCTCCGCAATCCAAGGCGACGGCTTTAAGACTCTTGAAGAAGGTCAAGCTGTTGAATTCGACGTTGTTGAAGGCAACCGCGGTGAACAAGCTGCGAATGTTGTTAAGCTATAATATATAGACTTAATCGACAAGTAGAACAAAACAAACCAACAATTAGCTCTGAGCTTAGCGCTCAGGGCTTTTGTTCTATCTGGGTATAAATGGGGACTGTATTGCAAGGACAAAAAGTCATTGTATTACAGTCTCTGTTTTTTAAGCATATATTCCAAAAAGGAATTATAAAAATGAAAAACTATAATTTTACAGAATTATTAAAACCATTTAAAATTAGAGGCAAAGGATAAGAAAAAAGAAGAAAAATGCCAAGGTAACTATATTAATGATAACATCAGAAAATAAAATGTGTCAAAAATAATTTCAAGGAGGAATTGCTATGGAAATGAAAAAGTATCCCTGTGTTTATATGCGGGGAGGAACCAGTAAGGCAGTTATATTTCACAAGGAGGATTTGCCTACAGATCAAAAAGAGTTGGATCAGCTCTTTTTAAAGGTTATGGGGACTCCCGATGTTAAACAAATTGACGGCATGGGAGGCACTGTGTCTTCCACTAGTAAAATTGCCATTATTTCCCGGTCTAAAGAACCTGGTGCAGATGTGGATTATACTTTTTGCCAGGTAGATATTAAACAACCCACTTTAGGATGGAACTCCAACTGCGGGAATATTTCTTCGGCAGTAGGTCCTTATGCTGTCGATGAAGGATTGGTCAAAGCCGTTGAACCGGAAACAGTAGTTAGGGTTTTTAATACTAATACCAAGAAAATTATTGAAGAGCATGTACAGGTTAAAGACGGACGGGCAGAAGTATACGGTGATGCGGCTATCCGGGGAGTACCGGGTACCGGTTCCCCCATTAGAATGTATTTCTTGGATCCGGCCGGAGCTGCTACCGGCAAGTTGTTGCCTACCGGTAATAAGAAAGATGTAATTGATGTTCCCGGCTATGGCCCTATTGAAATTTCTCTTGTGGACTGTTCTAATCCAGTAGTATTTATTAGGGCAAAGGATCTGAAACTTAAGGGAACAGAATTAATGGAATTAAACGGTAATAAAGATGTTATGGAACATATAGAACGGATTCGTTGTCAGTGCGCTGTTAAATGCGGATTGGTAACCAACTGGGAGGATGCCAGAACGAAGAGCACTTCAATTCCTAAGGTTTCTATAGTATCGGAGCCACAAGACTACAAAGATATGGATGGCAACCTGGTTAAAGGTCAAGATATGGACCTATGCGTAAGAGCAATCTCTGTAGGCGCAGCTCACAAAGCATATCCTATTACTGTAACAGTTTGCACGGGAGCGGCGGCATTATTGAAGGGAACTGTAGTTAATGAAACGGTTAAGCCTAAAGCTGACCAGCATGTAATCAGGATAGGTCATGCCAGCGGTGTTACCGACGTAAATATGGAAATGGACGGGGATAAAGTTATTAAAGGCGGTGTTTTGCGTACAGCACGGCGCATTATGGACGGTTATGTGTATGTCAGATAGGAGGGAAAATGATTAAATTATATGGTGAACCAACCTATGTCTTGAAAAACCAATGTATTCATGCATCTGATGAAAATGTGGGAATGAGTGCTGAAGAAGCCAGAAAGAACACTATGACTTATCAGGTGCTTAAAACCCATAATCAAGGCACGGACATGAAAAATCTTAATATTCATTTTGATACAATGGGTGTTTACGATAATACTTATGTAGGTATTTTACAAACAGCTATGGCCAGCGGACTTAAGAAATTTCCTATTCCCTGTGTCTTTACAAACTGCCATAATTGTTTAAATGCAGTAGGAGGCACAATTAACGAAGATGTGCATAAATATGCCTTATCTGCCTGCAAAAAGTTTGGAGGCATCTTTGTGCCCCCTCATGAAGCCGTTATTCATCAGTATATGCGTGAGATGATGATTAATTGCGGAGATATGTCTATAGTTTCTGATAGTCATACAAGGTATGGTTCTTTAGGTTCCCTTTCCATTGGGGAAGGTGGCCCTGAACTGGCCAAAGCTATGTTGGGTAAGGGTTACGCATTAAAATATCCCAAGGTAGTAGGCGTTTTTATGACAGGAACGCCAAAACCCTGGGTAGGGCCTATGGATGTAGTCTTATCTATTATTGGTCAAGTATTTAAAAATAATTTTGTAAAAAACTGTGTACTGGAATTTGTAGGACCCGGTATTAAAAATCTTTCTATGGATTTTAGAAACGGTATTGATACTATGACCACAGAATCAGCCTGCTTGTCTTCTTTGTGGGTAACCGATGAGAAAACAGAGGAATATCTGGCTGTTCATGGCAGAGCAGGGGGCTGCTATAAAAAGATGGAGCCCGGTTCTGTGGCATTATATGACAAAGTTGTGGAAGTAGATTTAGATACCATAGAACCTGTTATAGCTTTGCCTTTCCATCCCAGCAATGTTTATAGCCTGGCTGAGGTTATTGCCAATCCTACAGATGCTTTGAATATTATAGATGCTAATGCCAAAAAGACCTTTGAAAACAACAAAAATCTTCATTGGCATTTGGAGGATAAGATTAGAAATGGTAAGTTATATGTAGATCAGGCAATTATTGCCGGCTGCTGTGCAGGATCATTTGAGAATATTTATTCTGTAGGTAAAATTGCCGAGCATCTTAATAAGGGTGTAGGAACCTTTAACTTTAATGTTTATCCTGCCAGTCAGCCTATTATGACTGCACTTATGGAAGCCGGAACTCTGGAAACCTTGATGGATTATGGTGTTAGAGTGAAGACAGCCTTTTGCGGACCTTGTTTTGGTGCGGGCGATACACCGGCCAATAATGAGTTTTCCATTCGCCATACAACCAGAAATTTCCCGAATAGGGAAGGCTCTAATCCTGCTACAGGACAATTTGCTTGTGTAGGTTTAATGGATTCCAGAAGCATTGCAGCTACTGCTTTTAATAAAGGTAAACTGACCAGTGCTGCAGATGCCTGGGAAAACTTTACTATGCCCAAGTATCATTTTAACAGTAAGATTTATGAACATACTGTTTATAATGGCTTTGGCAAAGCGCAAACAGAAACAGAGATGATTTATGGCCCGGATATCAGGGACTGGCCACCCATGACAGCTTTGGCTGATAATTTATTGCTTAAAGTTGCCAGCGTTATTCGCGACGAGGTTACTACTACCGATGAGCTAATTCCTTCCGGGGAAACAGCTTCCTATCGCTCCAATCCCGAAAAAATTTCGGAATTTACTTTATGCAGAAAAGATCCTAAATATGTTGGCAGAGCAAAAACTGTTCGCGAATATGAAAAGGCCCGCCTGGCAGGAGACAAAACAAAAGCAGAAGAATATTTTGCTGTTTTGGCTAAGGCCGGAATCAAAGCTGATCCGGATGATTTAATGAAAAACACAGGTATTGGCAGTGTATTATATGCCAAGAGACCGGGTGACGGCAGTGCCCGTGAATATGCTGCCAGCTGTCAAAAGGTGTTGGGCGGGTTCGCTAATATTTGTATTGAATATGCTACAAAACGCTATAGGTCTAATTGTGTTAATTGGGGAATTTTGCCTTTTACCTGTGCTGATTATAAGATTCAGCTGGAACCTGATGAATATATTTACTTGCCCAAGATTCGTCAGCAGATTGAAGTCGGTGCTACAAACATTGAAGCTATAGTTATCAGCAAAGATGGAAATACCCGCAAATTAGCTCTGAAGCTTCCTGATGTTACAGAAGGAGAAAAAGAAATTCTCCTGGCAGGCAGTTTAATTAATTATTATAAAGAAAACAGGTGAATATAGGAGAAAATTAAATGGAAAACAATAGTGTGAAATTAGTTTCCTGTGATTTACGAGATGGGCAGCAGGCCTGCATTGCTACTCGTATGACTACGGCAGATATGCTGCCGGTTTTGGGACCATTGGATCAATTCGGCTTTGCTGCCTTGGAAGTTTGGGGCGGTGCGACCTTTGATTCTTGCATACGCTTTCTTCAGGAAGATCCATGGGACAGATTAAAAACAATAAAAAAATACTGTACCCATACACCCTTGCGTATGCTATTAAGAGGACAGAACTTATTGGGCTATACACCATATCCTGATGATGTGGTTAAAGAATTTGTTACAACAGCGGTAAATGATGGGGTAGATATATTTCTGATTTTTGATGGTTTAAATGATGTCCGTAATGTTAGAACTGCAGCTCAAGCAGCGTTACAGGCGGGAAAGCTTGTGGAAGCTAATATTCAATTTACGTCCAGTCCGGTTCATAATATTGATTCTTTTATAAAAACCGGTGAAGAATATCTGAAAGTGGGGGCAACGGCTTTGCATTTAGAAGACATGGGCGGAATGATTACACCTACGGTGGCGGCAGCTACAGTAAAAGCATTTAAAGAACATTTTAAGGTGCCGATTCATTATCATGCTCATTGTACAGGAGGGATGACTGATATAACCTATTGGGAAGTGATTAAGGCCGGTGCTGACGTTGTTGATGTGGATACAGCAGCCTTTGCCCTGGGCACAGGACATCCGGCGGCAGAGAGCATTATAGCAGTGCTAAAGGGTACTCCTAGGGACACAGGGTTGGACTATAGCAAGCTGGCTCCTATTACAAATTATCTTCAGGGCATAAGACAAAAATATGCCCAATATGCTTCGAAACTCCAAGGTGTTGATATTAACGTGGTTCGTCATCAGATACCGGGTGGTATGCGTTCCAATCTGGAATTCCAATTATCCCAGCTGAACGCGTCGGAAAAATTGCCACAGGTTTTGGAAGAAGTAGTTAATGTACGGAAAGATCTAGGCTATCCACCCCTGGGAACACCATTTTCTCAAATGTGCGGGGCTCAGGCAACTATGAATGTGATGACCGGTGCTAGGTATAAAGTGCTTTTGAAAGAAATAAAAAATTATGTTCTGGGTCAATACGGAAAAGCTCCCGGAGCTATATCAGAAGAACTTTATAAATTAATAGTACGCAATGGGGTAAAACCTATAACTTGCCGTCCTGCAGACCTGATTGCGCCGGGTTTTACCAAGGCACAGGAAGACAGCAAAGAATTTGCCAGGACCAAAGAAGATGTGTTGACTTTTGCTTTATTTCCACAAATAGGCAAAGAGTTTTTGGTGAAGAAATATATGTAGTATCACAAAAAGAGGCTGTAACATAATGTTACAGCCTCTTTTATAATGTCTTTTTAGCTTTTAGACCTTCCAGTGAGAGTGGAACTGTTTTAATAAACATGAATAGCGATTCCATTTGGCCTTATCTAAATATTTGCTGGCAAAAATGTAGGGCAAGGAAGCACCTACAGCCAAGCCTACTAAAATTAGAATAGCCATGACGCCATTGCTCAAGGCATTTAACAGACTGTCTAAATTAAGGTCTCTAATGTTGATAACCGCAAAAAGCAGTCTGTAAAGGAGTACTCCGGGTATCATAGGAATAATGGATGGAATAACCAGCATGCGGGTGGGGAATTGAATGTGTCTGGCAGTAATCATGGCAAGAATGGTTACCGCACCGGCACCTAAAAAGGACCCTAGTGGCATGGAAACACCACCTATATTAGTCGTTACAATACGAACTGTGCTGGAAATCATACCGCCAATCGCTACATAAGGCAAAATTTTCGGTGGTATGTTAAAAATAATGGCAAAGCCAATCGCAGCTAAGCCGCCGGCAATGGAGTAATGAAATAAATTAGTGTGAGCCGGGACAATAACAATGCTAGAGAAAAAGGCATTGGTTAAAACTACTGATTCTAGAGCCGTTACAACACCTAAAGTTAAACCGCCGGCAATTAATACGCCCATCATAGCTCTGGTTATACCGGAAATAATATGCTCATTGAGGAAATCATTAATAGAGTTCATAAGCGGTATACCGGGAAAGAGAAAAAGTGAACAAGCTATCATAGGATGCCAGGGGGTAATACTCCATGGTATTAAATGGGTAAAGTAAGAAAGAATTGTTGCCGTAAAAGAACCTACGGCAATGGCAATAAATTTATTGATTTCTAAATCATCACAGAGCTTTCTAGCCATAAAACCAATGGCGGAGCAAATGAGACAGAAGAAAAAGGCCATCCAGTCACTGCCAAAGAGCAGGCAAAATCCTCCTGTAGCAATACCGGCACCAATAGCCATTTTAACAGGGGAATAACATACTCCTCGATTGGCTATTTCCTGCAAGGCTTCGTCGTACTGCCAAAGTGTATAACCATCTTCTAAGGCATGCCAACTGAGTCTGCCGATATCCGCAATAGCTTCCAAATCCATAACATGTTTGCGGCATTTACGGAAACATGTAAAAGAGTGGTCATCGTCGCTAACATTAAGCATTAAAGTTGTGTAGGCAATGTGCAGATTAACTTTGTCCCAATGAATACCCATGTATTCAGCAACCCTAATCATGGTGAGCATAATACGATGAGTATCAGCACCATTTTCCATAAGTACTTGGCCGGTGGTTAAAAGCAAATTAAGTTTATAACCGATTTTGGCATAAGTGTTTTCCATAACATCGCTCATCATGGCAGGTGTCATTTTGTTAGGATTAAGATTAGGTGGTGGTGTAGAATCTGCGTAACCACTCATTGTCCAGTCATCGTACCAATCACGTCGTTGTGCTTTGTCTTTTTGTGTTTTTTCAGAATAGTCTTCAGTCATTAAGTGTTTTCCCTCCATAATAAATAGAAAAAAAGCAGAAAAAAGGCATAGCTTATGCTACAATAATTACAAATAAATTATATCAATAAGGAAAATATATGGCAAGAAATATTATTTTATTATAATTTTGCACAAATAGTAAGCTAGGGGGAAATATTTTGGAAAAACATGATGCTAAGGTTATTATGGAACCAATTGCATATATATATAATGATTTTTCTTCTAAATTCGGCATACCAAGACAAAGCAGATTAGTGGAGAAAATTACCGGAAGAATTGTATTTGCCCATAATTACAGAAATCCTGATGCTTTAAGAGGTTTAGAAGGATATTCCCATATTTGGCTTCTATGGGAGTTTTCGAAAAATATAAGAGAAAACTGGTCGGCTACAGTGCGTCCTCCCAGATTGGGAAGCAATACAAGAATGGGAGTGTTTGCGACGCGCTCACCGTTTAGACCTAATCCTATTGGTCTTTCTGTGGTTAAACTTGATAAAATACAATTAGAAAGTCCGGATGGTCCCTTGCTTTTTGTGAGTGGGGCAGATCTTATGAACGGAACACCTATTTTTGATATTAAACCCTATTTGCCACACGTTGACAGTATACCCGAGGCTATGGGTGGTTTTGCTGTAAAAGTTGCAGGCAAGCACTTAGACGTTAATTGCCCGGATGAGCTGCTGCAATATTTACCGGAAGGAAAAAGAGATGTTTTAAGGGAAATTTTGGCGCAAGACCCCAGACCTGGGTACCAAAATGACCCAAAACGTATTTATGGCATTGAATTTGCCGGCTTTGATGTGAAATTTACGGTAGCAGAGAATAAATTGATAGTCATAAAGATTAGCAAATGACTGTCAAGAACAATAACAAAATAACTATTGAAATAATTTGAATTTTGTGCCAATTAAAGTTATACTAATAATTAGAAATCCATAGCCTTAGTCAAAAAAATAAAGGGGGAAGAACAATGAAAAAATTAGCAAAGGGTTTGGTTTTGGGAGTTTTGGCGCTGAGCTTGGCAGCTTGTGGGAAATCCTCTATTCCCGGAGCACCGGGAACAAAAGACAACGGTAAAAAGGGTGGCAAGATGGTCATGCTTTATTCGTCTATGCAGGAAGACCAGCTGAAAGCTATTAAAGCAGGTTTTGAAAAGAAATATCCAGACATCAAAATGGACTATTATTTTGCTGGTACAGGTAAAGTTATTACTAAAATTGCTACGGAGGCAAAATCAGGTCAGGTGGCCAGTGATGTTATTTGGGTAGGTGATCCGGCAGACTATATTTCTTTCAAAAAAATGGGTATTTTAGCTAAGTATTCTTCACCGGAAGCTAAAAATATTGATAAAGTATTTATTGATTCTGAAGGCTTTTATACCGGAGCACGTATGATGAATATGTGTATCGGTTATTGTACAACCAAAGTAAAACCGGAAGAGGCTCCTAAAACATGGAATGATTTGCTGGACCCTAAATGGAAGGGGCAAATAGTTTTAACAGATCCAGGGACGGCCGGAACCACAAAATATGCAGTTGGTGCTTTAATGGCCAATCCAAAGTATGGACAAGAGTATTTTAAGAAATTAAAAGCTAATGGCGCAGAACTGGAAAGCGGCACGACAGCTACTCATAATAAAGTAGCAAGCGGTGCTTATAAAGTAGGTATGATGCTTGACTATGTAACCCATAATTTAAAGGAAAAAGGTTCTCCTGTAGCATTTACTTATTTAGATAGCGATGTAATTTCTATTTTTAGTCCTCTTGGGTTAGTTAAAAATTCAGCTAACAATGAAAATGGCAAGAAACTCTATGATTTTATTCTTTCCAAGGAAGGTCAAGAAATATTAGTTGCTAACAATCTGTTAAGTGTACGCAAAGATGTTAAGCAAAAAGGCGTTACCATAGCAGATATAGCTAAGCATGCTATGAAGGTTGATTTGCAGAAATTATCAGCAGATTCCAAGAAAATGCTGGCTGATTTTGATGCTATTTTCAAAACAAAATAATATTAAGATGCAAAATGGGAGGAGGTTGTAACATAACGATAAATTAATCATTGTGTTACAGCCTCTCTGATTTTTACAGGGGGATAAAATGGCTAAAGTTGTTTTTTCTAATATAACATTTCATTATGGAGATAAATGTATTTTAGATAATTTTTCTCTTACAGTGGAAGAAAGCCAAATTATGTGTTTGGTAGGACCGTCAGGTTGTGGCAAGACGACTTTGGTACGGTGTCTTTTAGGGTTTATAAAACCGGAAACCGGCGAAATTTGGCTGGGAGATAAATGTCTTTTTAGTGCAGAGAAGGGTATCAATATTTCTCCGGAAAGACGCCACATCGGAGTAGTATTTCAAGACTATGCAGTATGGCCGCATTTATCCGTGTGGGAAAATGTTACTTATCCGTTGAAGAAACGTAAGTTCTCCAAAGAAGAAATTAAAGCGAAAGCAGAACATGCCTTAAAGCAAGTTAGAATGACGGGCTATGAAAAGCATCTGCCCAGTCAGCTGTCAGGAGGACAGCAACAGCGTGTTGCTATTGCCAGAGCCTTGGTGAGCAGTGATGATGTAATTGTCCTGGATGAGCCCATTACTAATTTGGATGCTAAATTGCGTGAAGAAATGCTGGTAGAGATTCGCATGATTCAAAAAGCGGTAGGTACTACTATTTTGTATATTACCCATGATCAAGAAGCAGCTTTGCAGTTGTGCGATATTATGGCTATTATGAACGAAACTGGACACTTGTGCCAGGTTGGTAAGGATGAAGAAATTATTTTACAACCTGCTAATCGTTTTGTCTTTGAGTTTATTGGCATTTCAAATTTTATTCCGTTAGTTTTAAAAGAAGGAAAGGTTTACTTTTCTATAGGAGAAGAAGTGCTTTATCCGGAAGGCAGTCCTGATATTTTTCGGCAGCATTCTAAGATGGAACTGGGTATCAGGCCCAATAATATAGTTTTTGATGATAGTTCTCCAATTAAGGCCAAAGTAAAAACCATTGTCTTCTTAGGTAATGAATTTGATTATTTCTTAAAATTTGGCAATAAGGACCTGCGAGTACAGCGCAATGCCCTAGATGCCATCCAGCATGGTAAATTCCAAGAGGGAGAAACGGTAGGACTTAATTTTGTGGAACCTAAGTTTTACCCTGCTAAGGAGGTGGCACTATGAGGAGAAAGGGACCTTCTGACCTGGCTGCTCTAGAAGGAAAAAGCTTTGATTTAGATAAAGCTATGACTATTATTAGCTTTATATTGCTTTTTGTTATTGTAGTAATTCCTGTTTTTATGATTGTTTATAATGCTTTTTTCTTTGACGGAAAATTTGATTTGGCCTTATTTGAGTCAGTTATTGTAGATAAAGAAAATATTTCTGCCATGTGGCATACAGTAATTATTGCTTTTGCAGTTACCGTGTTTGGTACAATTGTAGGTTTGTTTTATGCTTGGCTTTTAGGACGCAGCGACATTCCCTGCAAAGGCATCATGCGGGCACTGTTCGTTATTCCTTATATGTTTCCGCCTTTCTTTGGAGCCATGGCCTGGGATATGCTTTTTTCCGCGCGGGGCGGTTATGTTAACGAATGGTTAATGACAACTTTTCATTTGTCAGTAGCGCCGGTTGACGTTAATTCCATAGGAGGAATTATTTTCGTTGAAGTTTCTTATTATTTCCCCTTTGTTTTTATGCAAGTGGTAAGTGCTTTAGAAAGAATGGATCCTACCTTGGAAGAGTCTGCTCGTATTGCAGGAGCTTCTCAAGGCACGGTTATTAGGAGAATTACCATTCCCTTGGTAACACCGGCTATCAGTGCCGGAGCACTTTTGATTTTGATTTCTTCTCTGGCGCACTTTGGTGTACCTTCCATTTTAGGATTTTCTAAGAATATTTATACTTTGCCTACTATGATTTATGCTTTTATCAGTAGAAGCGGCGGCAGTTTTGAAGGCATACGGCAGGGGGCGGCACTATCAATTTTATTGGTAGTAGTTGTGGCCATTGCTCTAGTACTGCAGAAAGTTATTTTATCCCACGGAAGCTATGATATTATTAAGGGTAAAAGTATGCGCCCTACTCTGATTAAACTTAGAGGAGCTAAATACCCCTTGTTGTTATTATCCATTTTAACCCTAGTTTTTATTGTTATTGTGCCTTTAGTAATGATTTTCTTAGAGGCTTTGGTGAAAGCTTATGGTTTGCCCCTTATTTTTGCTAACTTTACTTTTGACAATTATAAGAGCATCCTTACTAGCCAGACTACTCTCGACTCCATCAGAAACTCTATGTTCTTATCCATTACCGCAGGTATTATTTGTATGTTCCTGGGTGTTATGATTGCCTATGTTGTAAATAAGATTAAACCTAAAGGCAAAGAAGTTTTGGAGATTCTTTCTGTATTGCCTTATTCCATTCCCGGTACTGTATTGGCTATAGGTGTTATTCTTTCCTGGTCAGGGACTTTGGGAATTAATTTGTACAATACTTTGTGGATTATCTTAGTTGCATATATGGCCAGGTATTTATCTTTTTCTATGAAGAGTGCCTCTGCCGCACTGCAGCAGGTCCATCCATCTTTGGAAGAAGCAGCTAGAGCCTGCGGAGCTTCTCATACTGAGGCTTTAAAAGACATTACGCTGCCTTTGATCAGACCAGCTATGGTCAGCGGATTTTTCTTAATATTCCTGCCGGCTATGCGTGAATTAACCACTTCCGTTTTGTTATACGGGCCTTATACTCGTACCCTTGGAGTGCAGATATATTCTTTGCGTGATGCGGGTATGATACCTCAGGCTAGTGCCTTGGCCTCCATTGCCATTGGTATCATTATTATCTGTAATGCAGTGGTAACTTGGATAACCAAAGACAGGAAGGGAGTGTAGTCATGACAGAACAAATAGCTTTGCATCATGTAACTAAACGTTTTACTACAAAAACGCTAGGAACTATTACAGCAGTGAATGACTTTAACCTTTCTGTGGAAGAAGGAGAGTGCTTTTCTTTCCTGGGTCCCAGCGGATGTGGCAAAACAACGACTTTGCGTATGAT
>Ga0183095_10747_pt1 | contig 20042 bp, 17 predicted proteins | sample BioMet4_FD_130346 | JGI IMG/M metagenome (GOLD analysis project Ga0183095, IMG submission 130346) | Microbial communities from bioreactor (seeded with sewage sludge) at LBNL, California, USA - Biofuel metagenome 4 (v2) (version 3) | ecosystem: Engineered > Bioreactor > Anaerobic > Unclassified ...
AGTGCGGCTTCTGCGGCCATCCGCTTTGCCGCCGCGCCTGGCGGAGCGGGAAGAACTACGAGAAGATAATTTGGCAGTGCACCGGGTACTCCAAAAAAGGAAAGCACGTCTGCCCGGATTCCAAAGGTTTCCCCGAGGAGGAGCTGAAAAACGCCTTCGTCGATGCCTACAACCGCATCATCGGGGGCGACGCGACCTTTCTCGAGCGGTTCATCCGGAAATCGGAGGACTACCTTAAGCGCAGCAACCTCAAGACCCTCGTGGGCGCGAACAAGAAAGCCCTCCAGGACGTCCAAGACAAGATCGACCGGATTGGCTGCCTCTACGCCGACGGGACGCTCTCGAAGGATGCTTACGACGACAAATACAAGGACTTCGCCATCGAGAAGGGCAAATTGGAGAAGGAGAAGGAGCAGCTGGATCTGCAAGGCTCCTCCGAAGCCGACGCCATCACAAAACTCGAGGCCTTCCGCAAGGCGGCCACAAAGGACGGCGGTGGTAAGATGACGGGATTCGACCCGGATGTCTTCGACACCTGCATCGAGAAGATCATCGTCGGGGGCAAGGGCGACGACGGCAAGCCGGACCCCTACAAACTTCTCTTCGTGTTCAAGAAGGGCTTCAGGGACGGATTCCCCTCGGACAAGGAGGTGCCGACCAGCAAGCGAAAGTTCACGACAATCATGAAGTTCAGCCATTACTGGAAGCACGTGACCTTCATCTCAAGGGGCGACAGGGAAAGGATGAAAGTGCAGTCCGATCTCATCGACGTCGCGGTCGCGGTAGATTTGGAGTAATTCTCCATTTCTATCGCCGACTGTTGGCGACGTATAATATTAAAAAGGTGTAAACATCGTGGAAAACAAGCAACTTGAACCTGGCTATATCGCAACATTCGATATGAAAAAGCACCTGACCTTTCAACGAAATTTAGGGTCAGGAGGAACGGGCGATACGATGCTTTTCAAGGATGAGACCACCGATTCGTTCTTCGCAATTAAAAAATACGTTCCAAAGCAAACTGAGTACGCTAAAGAAGACTATGTACGGTTCGTTGAAGAGATAAAAATCATTTTCAAATTGGCTCACCCGAACATCGTTAGGGTCTTCAATTATTATCTTTATCCTGAACTAACCACCGGTTATATCCAAATGGAGTACATCCAAGGGACAACCTTGGATAAATTTGTCCCAACTGCCGACAGGGGTTGGGATGAAATTTTCATTGATGCAATCGGTGCTTTTAGATATTTGGAAAGCCACAAAGTGCTTCACCGTGACATTCGGCCAGCTAATTTCATGATTACTGCTGAAGGCAGCGAACTCAAAGTGATCGATTTCGGATTCGGTAAAGTGATTTCCCCAGAAAATAAGTCTGAAAATAGCGTTTTGCTAAACTGGACTGCCAAACTTCCGGAAGAGATTAGCAACGGGGGACCATACGACGAAAGGACCGAAATCTATTTTCTTGGGTGCATGTTTGGTAAATTAACCGAAAGCGATCCCTTTTTCTCATATTCCAGCATTCTCAACAAGATGTCGTCTTATGAAACTAAAGAACGGTATCAATCGTTTGGCGAAGTTGCGAGTGATTTAAATTCGACTCTTTTCACACAAATCAAATTCAAAGATGATGAGAAAAAAGTTTATCGGAAATTTGCCGATTGTCTTCTCTCTTTGATTTCCTATTTTGCAGGAGATGCCGTATTCGAGGAGGACCCTCAAAAAATAATTGGGCGCTTAGCGGATGTGATAAAAGAGAATTCTCTAGAAGAGGTTGTGGAAGCGAATCCTGCCTTAATCGAGTGTTTTGTCAAATCACGATATTCTTGCGATATGGACCCCAAAGTGCCTGTAACGGTAGTCGAGGATTTCTACAAAATGCTTGTTAGCCAAAAAGCCGCAAAGCAAAACCTCATTATTCAAAACATTATGAACAGGCTTTCTACAATTCGCATAGAAACAGGAGACGATCCTCTGCCTTTTTAATTCAACGCAATGAAAGAAATTAATTATTTGCTCGACGCCTGTTTTATCCGGGACATTGTCGAGGAAGATAGAAGAGGAAAAATCAATCTCGATTTGTTCTTTTCTGACGTTGATGAGAAGGCGCATTTTTACGTTTCCTCTTGGACGGTATCCGAGCTAATGAGCATTGAAAAAACCGAAAGGGAAAAGGTTTGGAAGTTTCTCAGCTCAACAAATGCCGGCATTGTTTTCTTCGGAGATGATGTCGAGAAACATGAAGAAGTAACCTTCAAGAAATTACTCCAAAAGCCGAACTCATATTTCAACCGGAATCGTGCGTCCTTTTTTGAGATGGAAAAAGGTCAAAAGTCAAAGAGCATATTTCACATTTGCGTTTTGATTGGGTCAATCGTCGCCTGGCTGATTAAAACGAAAGAAGAGGCAAAGACGCTGAAACAATTCTCTTTTTCTGTTCCTCCTTTCGAGAAACTTCACAATCATCAAGACCAACTTGTCAGCGATTGGCTGGAAGGGGCGTTGCGCGGGACCGTCTCAAGAAAAGATGACAAACAGTATTTCAGCAAAATCATCGCGGAAGCCATGAGCCTTGCGCTCTTTGCCTCTTATGCGGCGGAACCCAAAGAATCGAATCGGGAAAAACGTTATTCCGACCTCGTTGATAAAATGAACGCCTTGCCTCCGGACGAAAAGACGTATACCGGTTTCCTCAAGGATGTTTGCAATCAATTCTCAGCTACTCCTAAAGAGGTGTTTTCCTATATCCGAAATGAGATCAGCGTCTCTTCGGAAGAGTATTCTCCCCAGTTGCTTGAGTTGATGCTAGTGGAAAAGCTCTTTGAAAACGACCGTTTCCCAAGAATGAATGATATCTCAGATTTTGGCTTAATTAGCCTTGTGGAGAGTTGCCTTCACAAAACAAACGGATTAACCAAAATGCTAATCTTAACAAGCGACGTTGCGCTCGTTCATTTCATTGAAGCGCTAGGCTTGCTTCCTTTGATGAAAGAAAGTCGCGAGGCAATAGGACGTTACGTCGCCGCCTTTAGTAATAATTAATATTTTGAGCCAAATTCCTCATGTCCCTCACCTAGTCTCAACGTACCCGGGAAAACATCCTTTCCTTCCTTCCGGGAAAACTGCCAAACAGGAAACATCGTTTTCCGACCAAAAAACGCGAAAAGCGAGGGCCTGCCACATGTCCCCACCCAATGGTAAACATATCCCCCCGCCCAGCCTCTAGGTATGAGCCACAGTTACCCCGACCCCACTCTACACATGTTGAGACAGTAGTTGCACTGACGTTAAGAAGTTCCAATAAACGCTAAGAAAAAAGATTATCAAACAATAAAGAAACGCTATTTTATCCCATTTTTGAATTTTTCTGGGGATTCAAAAAGAAACTAAGAGCATTTTTTCTTTCTCACTTTTATAATGTTGGAAAATTTCCTTAGATAGACAAAAAGGATGTTGGAAAATTTCCTGCCACCAGCACAACGACGGCGTTGGATTGGGTGATGCTGAACGAGATATCGTCGCACCTTATTGTGATTTTTATCGAAAAAACGTTATTCGGTTTGTAAAAACGAGAACGGTTATTCCTTAAATTTGTTTCTCTATTTTTCGTAGATAAATCCATTCCTCTAGGCTATGGGAAACGTCATAAGCTTCAACGAAACCGGAGTCTTTGTTCCCTCTGCTCACGTCGAAAACCGATAGATTCGGATAGTGATGTTTGATGAAAAGACTGATGAATTTCTGTGCGGTTTCGAGTGAAGTAAAACTTCCTAACGTACCCTTTCCTTGTGTCACTACGTATTGGGCATTTTTTAAGGGCGGGGTTTTGACCAAAGGGAAAGGCCGACCATAAACATCTTGAAAGAGGTTATTTTCTTTGTTGTTATATTGATCGTAAGCCCGATTGACTCCGGCTTTTAAGCGATCGAGTTTCAAGTGGGGCGAATATTTTTCTAGGCCTAGAGTAAAACTCACCAGGTCTACCCGCCACGTATCGGCGTCCCATTCCTCTTTGTCGACGGGCCGATAATCTTTTGTGTGGGGTAGTTTCTTGCTGTAAGAAAGGTAGATCGAAGAGTCCTTGTTGATGTGGTTATCGAAAGGTGACATCTGGAATGCCACATCGACCACGTCTTTTAAGCGGTAGTACCAATTGCGGTAACTGTAGCCTTCGTAATACCATTCCGGCAAGTCTTGAGGCGTGAGCGATGTTCGCCGGCCTGTCTTCCAATTTCTTAGGAACCGTTCCTCGTCTTCGAGGATATAGAGCGGCAATTTGGCTTTTTTGTTGCCGAGGTAGGGCGCAGGAATTTCAAGGATATCATTGTAAAAGCAGCGGAACTTGGAATCGATTCTTAAGTCCCGGTGATAATGTCCGAAGTACCAATACCGATAGGTGGTTTGAGCCATCAAATCCTGGAGAAGATCTGTATTGTGATCACCTTCGAGATTGAGGCGGTTGGTTATGATTCTCGTTGGGGCGCAGTGGGTGAGGACGTAATCGATGGAATAGCCATAGCGTTCGAGGTTCTTTTGGGCATTTGCCATGTCCGCATCGCTGATGGCTTCGTCTTTCCACCAACTCTCGCCCTCCGTGCGGAGGTAGCGGTCGGTTGATCGGGCTCCGCCCATTGCCAAAAAGGATAACCCATTGATTTTGAAGATCTCTCCGCGGCACAAGTGGTAGATGTTTTCATCGATGTAGTGAGCCTTGCCGGAATAAATCTTAACCACCGGGAATTTGTTGAGCAAATCGAAGTTCTCATGGTTGCCATCGATGAAAAGAACGGTGGGACCTAAGAACGAATATTGGATAGTATATTCTTCGCTTTTGCTCCAGATAATGCCTGCGTCGCCCAAAATAATCAAAACGTCTTTGGGAGAGGTGTAACGGTGGGCAAAATAGATCTTTAGTTTTTTGAAATCGATGCTGCCATGGGTGTCGCCAGTGATGTAAATCATGATGTCTCCTTTAAGAATAGTTTTTCGTAGAGTTCAAATGGATAAGACTGCTCGGCAGTAGGGGAACGGGGGAACTCCTCGAGATGCCGGAAGCACGTTTGTAAGTAATTCTTGTCATAAGGAGTGTCACTGTATTCATCCAAAAAGGAAACAAAGGCTTCGTAGTCGCCTTGGCATAAAGCCATGGCGAGGCGGTAGGCTTCTTTTAATGCCATTACATAGTCCTCTGGCAAATTGATCTCCACTTTCTCATCTTCTGAGGATATAACGACTTTGAATTGGATATCCGCAGGTTTGAAACTGCAATGTTCTAAAACCGAACTGACGTTCTTTTTCTTTTGGTAGAGTGCCAGATAATAATTGGTCGTGGTCACAATTCCCCGAAGCCGATAAAGCAGCTCTTCTGCTTTGGCGTTCGTCTTCATCGGGCCGATGATTTCTTCGGTTTGTTTAATCCGGCTTTCCGAGAGGACGCGATCCGTGTCTTTGGTGTTAAAAATCGAAAGATAAGGGTAAACTTGCCGGCTCATGATTACTTTATAGGCATTGTAAGCCAAGTCTTGGAAATCCCAGTATTCATGGATGTTCAATAAATGTATGTTCATAGAGGTCTCAATTCCGCCTTAAAGGCTTGATTCCAATCCCCACGACACCGAACGTTTTGATCTTGTCCTCACTGTAATAAGTCAACATATCGTCAGGATTGGCTTTTTCGTTTCGTTCATATCCCAAAATGCTTTTGCGGGGGAAGAAAGCATAGAGGTCTTCGAAATTCCTGGCGACATGAAGAGAAGTTACTTCGCAAAGACAAGCTCCCTTGGCGCTTTCTTTATCGGAAAACGAAATATAATCACCGATTTTTAGCCTTCTTCGTTTTTCGTCATAGAGGCGCATTTCAACCCGCTTCTTGCCTTGGGATATCGCCATAAAAGGACCGTGGTTCAAAGAATAGGAATAAAGGACTGGAAGAGCGGCTTCCGCGGGAGCGTCTTTGCCCTTTTCTTCGGGGAAAACGATTTTGCTTTCCCAAGTTGGCCTATTTGTTTGCCCTAAATTCAGGCTGGAAAGATAATCCGAATATTTTCCGACGAACTCCTCTTTCGACACGAGTTTGTCGGAGTATTCGTAGACAGTCTCCGCGGCGCTTTGTAATCGTCCTCCATAGATATCGTTGTAAAAGCGGATCGCGCGGTTCAGCGTATCGAAAAGTTCTTCTTTGCCAAAAAGAGCCAAATCGTAGAACCCTTCTTTTTGGTTAAGATAGTGGACTCGGATGCGGCCGCAATCGCTTGCGCCACGGTCGCTTTCGTTATAACCAAAATAAATGGTGTCTCGGAGTTCCCAAATAAATGTGCTTCTAAATTCGGCGAGCGGATGGTAGAGGTCATAGGCCCGCTTGGATTCTTGGGGTGTTTCGGAATTGTAGATGCCTCGGTCGTAATTAAGCCATTCGATTCCGTTGTAGGCCTTTTTCGCGATGGCCGCCTTCTTTTCGACGATTTGGCGCTTATCCCAATCCACAAAACCCAAACTGAAAGGGACAAAAAACTGCCCCATCATCGTTCGCCAATAGAGTTCAAGACAATCGTCGATGAACCCCACGAGTTCTCCATCATTAATGCTCTTCAAGACGACTTGTTTGTTTTCCATTATCCTTTTTGCCTGGTTGGGCGCTCCTTCCTCATCCGATGCTTAAGGCGACGAATTCATCCGTTCCCCTTTTCTCTTTTTGAATGCTGAGAAGAGTTTTCTTTAGCCATCTCGCCTCCTGGCACTCTTCATCTTCTTTTTGCCAATAATGGAGGTTTTGCAGGGATTTCTCATAGGCTTCTTGGGCGCCGCTAAAGGCAGCGGGGGTTTTGGCGTTGATCATGATGTCTCGATAATCGGCTGCCTCTTTTTTCGCTTTGAGGATCTCCGTTTTGTTAGCGCGGATTTCCTCATCGCAAGGGGTGATTAACGATATGGGATCCTGATAAACTAAGATATCGGTTGCTTCGACGCTTTGGCTTCCCCAAGGGATATTCTTTTTTAATTTGAGGCCATCGAGCGCGGGGTCAAAGACAATTAAGAAGCTGCGGTGTTCCTCCATATCTTGGCAAGTGCCTTGATAGACGGGAACCTCGGCGAAAAATGGTGTGTTCTCTCGGCGGGAGGCAATGTCCTTGATGAAATCGCCTCTCGTTTTGTCATACAGGTTGAAATTCCAATAGACGCTCACTCTCAATCAGCTTCCGATTTATTATATTTCTTCAAACATCCGAAAAACAATAGAAAGATAAGTTTTAAAACACGATAAAAAGTTTTTAATTCAGTCTAAAGTGTCTTGGTATATAATCATCGTAGGAGTCCGAAAATGTTATATACCTTTGATGAAATCATCGCGGAATTCGGCAACAATTATCAAATTCATAAGAAGATTGAGGAAGGCAAACTCCAGAAAGTGGAGCCCAACATCTATACCGATTCTCTGGATTACGACGATTTGATGATCTTGATTAAAAAATATTGCGAAGATCAAGAGAAGGTATTCACTCTGCAGGATTCCCTTAAGGCGAACGGGATGATCAAAAAGGCGGACAAGATCCATTATCTGGCGACCGACAAGGACGCCGCCAAAATCAAAGATCCCCGGATTAAGCAGATTTTCTCGCAGAAAGAAGTACTGACCCTCGGCCGTACCATCGTGATCTATAAAGGCATTCCCCTTCCGGTTTATGACAAGGAGCGGACGTTGATTGAGCTGTGCCGCTACCGAAGCAAGATCCCTACTAGTATCTTTTCTGAAGCAGTTCGGTCCTACCGTCAAGAAGCCATCAGCATCAATCGCCCCAAACTGGAGGAATATTTGACGCACTTCCCCAAAATCGGCGCCATCAAAGATCGTTTAACTTTGATTTTCGCTTGAGGTATTCAGGAGATTTTGAATCACGGAGGCAACTCATGGAACAAATTAAAGTAAAAGGATCCTTGATCAATATCACGGGAATTGGCGACGATGATTATGTTTCAATCACGGACATCGCGCGATTTAAAACGGACGGGAGCACCCGTGATGTTATCGTTGCTTGGCTCCGAAAAGTTGATACGATCGAATTTCTGACACTTTGGGAAAAGATTAACAACCCAGATTTTAAACCAGTCGATTTCGACCTGTTTAAAAGTAAGCCTGGGTCAAATGCTTTTACTCTTTCTCCGCAAAAATGGATCGAATTGTCCAATGCCATCGGGATTAAAGTGAAATCCGGCCGGTATGGTGGTGGCACCCTGGCTCATCGGGACATCGCCTTGGAGTTTGCGGGCTGGATTTCACCGGAGATCAAGCTTTACATCATCAAGGAGTTCCAGCGACTCAAGATCCAGGAAGCCGAGCAACTTGATTGGAACGGCAAGCGGCTTCTCACAAAGGTGAACTACCTTATCCATACCGAATCGATTAAAAACAATTTGATCCGTATTGAACTGACTCCAGAGCAAAAGAGCTTTGTCTACGCCTCGGAAGCCGACCTCCTCAATGTCGCCCTCTTTGGCATGACGGCCAAACAGTGGAGAGAAGCGAATCCCAATAAAAAGGGAAATATCCGTGACTACGCTTCAACCATCGAGTTGGCCATTCTGAGCAATCTCGAATTCCAGAGCGCCAAACTGATTGAGGCGAAGATGAGCCAAAGTGAGCGCCTTGTCTCCTTGAATGACGAAGCCAACCGAGAAAAAGACCTTTTTAATCGGAACAGTCTTAAAGACATTTCAAAACTTCCGAAAGGCAAGTAATCCAGCATTCGAAGAATTTGCATTTTTGTTTATGGGGGTCATCAATAACTGAACAATAAGAACTGGCGGAATACATCGCCGCTGGGAAGGAAGTCGAACTCGTCCACCGGAAGAAGAAACACTCGAACCTGGGGGAAGGAAATGCATCTGTTCCTTTATAAGTGCAGTAAAATTTTACGTTTTTTGATTGTTTTCATCCGAAAAATGCCGTTTTATTGCCTATACATTCATAAGCGTCATTGCCTTTTTGTCTTTTACACAAATAAGCGCTCACGCACGTGGAAACTGTTTGCTCTTTAAAAATTCGTTGAAGGATGATAACAATTAAAGAGCTTAAAAGTGCTTTTCTTTATGACAAGGAGGTCGGCCATGACTTATCAAGTGAAGGTGACGGTCTTAGACAAGAAGCTTTATCCGGAATTGCAGAAGCAGTATTGTGCGAACCCTCGCAGTGGGAAGTGCTCTTGTTTCAATGTTGGCGATGAATTCATTTTCCACCGGGATGATAGCAAAGATGATTTCTGGCACATGGGCGAGGGGACGCTGGTGAAAGCGGGGAAGCCCGATCAGGATCTTGCCCATTCTCCCGACACCCACCATTGCGGGGCCAAGGGTGTTCCGTTCTGCTCCGAGGCGTGGGACGCCATCGGCCGCTATATCTATTCCGCCCTCCAAGGTGGGGCCATCATGCATGGCTGGACGAACGACGACCACGTGATGATCGCCTGCTGCTCCGATGGGACAAGGCCCGTCATCTTCAAAATCGAGAGGATCGACATCAAAGACTAAAAAAGCATTCCACTATTTTTAAACCCATCAAAATCGATGGTTTAATAACAGGCTAAGCGTAACCTTTCGAGATTCCCGGACGACTTTATGTTCCAATTGACTAAAGACGAGATCAATTCCGTGAAGTCGCAAAATGTGACTTTACCAGATTTTCGTTTTTTATACCGGTCAGAAAGGCGGATCCAGAAAATGAACTGTACCCCAAACTCTGGACCAAGCCAGAAAGCGGGGTACTTTTCTTATGATGCACACTTTGAGCAGAAGCTCGCGGCGCCGAAGCGCGAATGTTGTTCTAAAGGACCAAAAGGAGAGGGGCAGCCCTTTTGGTGACATTAATCCACCTCCTCTTTATATGCCCCTTCCCAGTCTCAACGTACCCGGAAAATTATCCTTTCGTTCTTTCCAAAAAACACTATCGGATTGAAAACGTCGTTTGAGGTTTTGCAATAACGAAAATATTGGCTTTTTGCAGAGGTTTTGTCTTTTTGGGAACGCGATCCCCTCAGCCTCTCACGGCTGGTGCTTTTTAATTGATACCGGCGCGGAGTCTCCTTGCCGTATTCTTATTAAAAGCGAGGAAAACGATGGACAAAAAGAAACTGACATTGGCTGCGACGTTGCTTGCCGGAGTGTCTTTGGTGACGGTCTTCGCAGGAGGGTTATCGCAAAAGAGCTTTCTCGCCGAGAATAATTCGGGAACGTATGCGCTGGATTTTTCGCCATCCACTCATCGGTTTCAAAGTTCTACCACGAAAACAACGGAGAGTATTGCTACCTTATTAGGCAATTCGCTGACTTTTGAGTACCAAGGTTTGACCTCGAGCGACGCGGCATGGGGCACGCTTGCTTCGGGCGGCTATTTTCGTAACCAAAGCGAAATCCATGGTCTTTCCTCGATTACTTTGACGATGGCGGATACCAACCCCGTTGGCATTTCCTTTGGCTGGGAATATGGTGTCCCATTTGAGAGTGATATTTCTCTTGCCGCCTCGACCCCCGGCGGAAGCGTCACTTACGCTTTTGACAATCTTCATCCCCCGTTCATTGAGGTGGCTTATTTCTCCGCCGTGCCGACGATCACGTCTTTTTCATTGTCTTATACCTGCGAAGCTTCCGCGAACCCTGCGTCTCAGATGATCTTCACGAAAATGGATGGCGACACTACTTACGCGCTGACCAGCTACACCGGGAATGCCGCAACCGTCTATGTTCCTTCCCAGTATAATGATTTGCCTGTGACGTCGATTATCAGCGCTTTCATCGGCAAAAGTTCGCTTCATCATGTGGTGATTCCCTCGAGCATCACCAGCATTGGTGCTAACGCCTTTGGGGGTTGCACCAATCTCAGCGAAATCGTCCTTCCTTCAAGCGTCGCCACGTTAGGCGAGGGTGCTTTAAGTAACTGCAGTTCGCTTGCCTCTGTTACCCTTTCGAGTTCCTTGACTAGCATTCCAGATTATCTCTTCAGGGGTTGCAGCTCTTTGGCGTCTCTTGTCATTCCTTCTTCCATCACCAGCATTGGGGCTTCGGCCTTCACAGGTTGCACCGCTTTATCGACGATTAGCCTCCCTTCGTCGCTCACGAGCGTCGGTGCCAACGCGTTTTTGAACGACACCGCTTTGACAACGGTTACGTTCGCCTCCGGAAGTGGGGCGTCTACGTTGGGAGATTATGCCTTCAAGGGTTGCTCCCATCTCACCAGCGTCGTCTTGCCCAACACGCTAACCACAATTGGCAAAGAAGTCTTCGAAGACGATTTGGCTTTAACAAGCATCGCGATTCCTTCTTCCGTTACCAGCATCGGCGATCTCGCATTTATCGATACGCCATCCTTGGCCTCGTTCTCAGTCGCGAGCGGGTCAACGACGTATTCCTCCGACGGCCATTGTCTTTTTAATGCAGGCCAAACAGCATTGATTCACTTTGCCAATGCCTCCGGGGACACCTATACCATTCCGAGTTCGGTGACACGGGTTGAGGATAAAGCATTCTATGGCGCGAAGGGCATCGTCCACCTTAGTGTCCCGACCTCAGGCATCACCTCGATTGGCACTTATGCCTTTGCCAAAAGCGGCATCGTGAAGTTTGTTGGCTCGCAAACGCTCGCGGTTCTTGGCGAACACGCTTTTGAGGATTGCACGAGTCTTACCCTAGCTTCTTTGCCTGTCGCCTCCACTTTGACGATGATGCCCGCCTACTCTTTCGCCAACTGCACGGCGCTGAAGGAATTTGGTTTTCCAAGCTATATGACGAGCATCGACCATCACGCTTTCTACTATTGCAGTGCTTTGACCTACATGGAGATTTCAAGCGTCACATCGATCGGCCAATATGCCTTTGAAGGTTGTAGCTCGTTGGCGAAAGTGCATTTATCGGATAAGCTCGAAAGGTTCGAAGACCATGTCTTCGGCCTATGCACCTCCCTTTCTGTTCTCTATATCGCTGCATCGTATCCGACCATTATAGGTTTCGCGTTCAGCGGTTGGACCGCTCAGCAATCCGTGAAGTTCAAGTCGAAGCAAATCCAAGTTTCCTTCCAGACTTCGGATCAAACCATCGGTGCGGCATGCTACGTCCAGTATGATGTCAGTGAAGATCCTCTTGTTTATCCTTGATCACTAATGGTTTATTCAATGGGGATTTGCAGGGATTTTGAAAGTTGAAGATCTTGAAGCGCGGGCTTCTCCGGATGGAATTTTAGGCGGCCCAGGATTGAAGAAGATTGGCGATCTTTTCCGCTGGGATATCGCAACCCTTTTGTAGCCATTCGGTTAAGACGCCGATCGTAATCCAGGCTCGTGAGGCAAAAAGATAATATTCATCTGGTGTGATTGAAGAAATTGGTTTTGGCGTATTGGATTTCTCGATCTGATGGATCAGCGTATCGAAATAGAGTTTTGCGTTCGCCTCATAAAAACAAAGGAGAAAGCGCCGGTTCCGTTCCATGACGAGCGCAATCGAATAAACAATCCCATACAAGGTTAGATTGGTTTTATCCCCCAAGAAACGATTGGATTCTTCGCAGATCTCCTGAAATTTCTCTTTGAAGATATCTTCTTTGCTGTGATAGTTACGATAAAAGGAATTGCGGCAGACTCCCGCTCGATCGACGATTTCTTGAAGCGAAAGGGTTTCATAGGGTTTGCCTTCCTCAATCAATGTGCACAAAGCGTCACAAATGAGCGAAGTTACTTTGCAGGGTCTTTTTTCTTGTGGCATAAAAAATCCTTTTTTGTTCCAATTGATTTCGAGCCGTTGCCCTCGAGCCGTTTGTTCTTTATAATCGGGCTTGTTGGAACACTTTGTTACATTTTAGCGAAAGCGGATTTTTTCGCAAGGAATCTTCAAGTTTTTGAACAAATTCTTCGAAAAAAGAAAGGAAAGATATGAGTATTCGCGATGCTTTCTTCCGTTGCTATATTCGTTTGAGCGGGTATAAGCCCAAGATTTTCACTTCGGCCGAAAAGAAAGAATTGATTCCGAAAATGATTGAAGCCAATCGGAAGCAAGAGAGGGATGTGCTTACCTCCGAGAAGTCCTTTCTTCAAAATCTATCGGTCCGTTCTCTCGCTTTAGGGAATTGTGGAGCTTGGCTTTTGACGAAAGAAACTAACCCTTCTAAGAAAATCATCTATTACATCCATGGTGGTGGCTTTACTGGCGCCTGCACCAAGGAGCGGATGCGTTTTATTTCGACTATGGTCAATGGCCTTGGCTACAACGTTTTTTCAATCGACTATCGTTTAGCTCCGGAATTCCCGTTTCCTGCGGCGCTTGAGGATTGCCTCGAAGGCTATCGGTGGCTCTTAAAAAATTTTGACGCGAAAGACATCGTTTTCGTTGGCGAGTCCGCTGGCGGCAACCTCGCGATTACCCTCTCAATGCTTGCCCGCGACAAAGCCCTGCCTTTGCCTCAAGCGGTTTATGCAAATTCCGCCCCGACCCAATTCGACGAAATAACAGAAAGTTATCGGCGATTTTCATTGAAGACGGACTTTGTGGTTACGGACACCATACTTGAAAATAGTGAAGAGGTTTGCTTTGAGAAAAAAGATGTTAAAAACCCTTATCTATCCCCACTTTATGGTCATTTAGATGCCTTACCTCCTATGACCTTAAGCGCCAGCCAATGTGAGTGTCTTTTCGATGATTCTTTGATGTTTTATGGGGCGCTCAAAGCTGCAGGAAATCAAGCCACGTTCCTGAGCTATCCTGGTCTTTGGCATGCCTTTATTATGTCCCCGCAAAACCATCGGATCGTCAAAGAAGCCTATCCCGACTTTATCGCGTTTCTGAATAAGAATTTCGGTGAAGGAAAGTGAGGATAAAACAGATGCGAAAAACGAAGAAAGAAAAGAAAGTTGGCGTTTGGGGCAATTATTTCCGGATGCTATGGAAGTCGGGTCTTCCTTGGGTGTGGATGCTCATTTGCCTCGCTTTGAGTTTAGGGCGGGCCGAACTCACTTTGGTTTTTGCTGATCGCACGGGCGCGACCTTCGCGGCGAAATATGTGGATCTTCATGATGCGATTACACCTTTGCTGATTTTATTGGCCATTGGGCTTTCGATTGTCGCTACCAAGGTCCTCGGGGCCCATCTCGAGGGCATTTTGACCTCCCAACTTGAACGCAACATTCAACGCTACGCGGTCAAACAGGTCTTTTTCCTGAAAGTCCAAGACATCGAAAAGGACGATCCTCGAGAAATCGTGACCCGTCTCACGGATGATACGGCCAAAAGCGCGAAGTTCGTCGTCGATCTTACCGTCAACGAGATTCCGCGGCTTTATTACATCGTCATGGCCATCATTCAGGTGGTGAAAATGAAGCTTCCGGTTTTGACGATTACCTTAATTTGTGTGATTCCGGTCATATTCCTTGGCTCGTGGCTTTCCGGCAAAATCACTTTCAAGAATCGGAACAAAATCCAGGCCAAGATTGCGGTGCTGACCGCAAAACTTGCTGAGAAGATTGATAATGTCGAAGTCATTAAATCCTATAACAATCAAGAAAAAGAAATCACCTCGGGGAATGAGGTTATCCAAGAGTTGGATAAGGTTAAAAAGCAAGGCGCGGTGGTTGACCAAATCAACGCCTTTATCAAGAATATGATGTGGTTTCTTCCGCTGTTGCTCATCATCATTCCGCCGGCGATTTATCTCTTCGACAAGACCATGACTCAGGAACAATTTTATGCCTATATTCTTTTAGCGACTTCCTTTAGAACGTATACCGCAGAGCACCTGACGTTGTGGATTTATTTGAAGGATGCTCAAGGCGCAACCTTGCGCTTGGCCACGATTCTTTCTTCTCCAAGCGAGAAGGGAACGAATGCCATTCTTGTTCCTGAGGCAGGGGACATCGTGTTCAAAAATGTCAGCTTTGCCTATGATAAAGAACCGGTTCTCAAGAACGTTTCTTTTACTTTGCACAAAGGGGAAAAGACCGCATTGGTAGGCTTGAGCGGATCGGGGAAGTCGACGATTCTCAACCTTATCGAGCGTTTCTATGAACCTTCTGAGGGCAAAATCACCCTCAGCGGAAAGGACATTTCCGAATACAGTTACGGCGACTATCGAAGCCTCTTTGCTTATCTGCCCCAGAACGCGCCTGGTTTCTCGGGAACTCTTCGCGATCTTTTAAATTATTGCGTCAAAAAGCCTTATCCCGATGAGCGGCTCCTTCAAGTACTTCAGCAAGTCGGATTGGCTGAAGAGTTCGCTCCTTTGGGCGGGTTGGATTATTCCGTGGGTTATGGAGCGGGACGTCTTTCGGGCGGCCAACGCCAAAAGATCGGTGTCGCTCGTCTTCTTTTGAGCGAAAGCGAATACGTTTTGCTCGATGAAGCCACGAGTGCCCTTGATGCCAAGGCTTCAGCCGATATTCAATGTCTCGTTGATGAGTCGTGCAAGAAACGTACGGAAATCGCGGTCGCCCATAATCTAAAAACGGTTAAAAACGCAGATCGGATTTTAGTTTTTCATCAAGGAAAACTTGTGGGTGAAGGTCGGCACGATGATTTGCTGAAAGCCTGTCCGGATTATCGCGAGCTCGTGAGGGAGGAGCAATGAATATGTCCAGAATTTCCAAGTATTTTCATCCAAACAAGAAACAAGAGGATGTCCAAGAATTGTCGGTTAAAGGTCATGTCTTTCGCACCCTCTATAAAGGGGTAAGAATTCCTTGGTTCTCGATTTGCATTGGCGCCATTTTCGCCGTTTTTAATTCGCTTGTCCTTTTGACACAGTATCAGAATTACATGGCGATTTTCACCGGGACGATGACGGATTTAACGCCTTTGTGGCTTTATTTGGCGGCCAGTTTCGCCCAATATGTTTTAATTTTTGCTGGCGTCTTGGCGGACTTTGGCTTCGTGAGTGTGGTTACGGGGGTTCGTAAGAAAATGTGGAAGAAGATGATGCATCTTCCTTTGCGGGATTTCGACACCGAAGCCCCGAATGGGATGCTTTCGCGGATCACCTCGGATGCCGAATATGCTTCCAAACCCTTCTATGCGATCATTGCTCTTCTCCAAATCGTGACCTATATCATTTCCGTTTCGGCTGCCGCTCCTAAAGAAATGCCCCAAGCCCTGATTATCTTGGCCGTCACGCTTGCGTTGGCTCTCGTGGTCCTCTTTTTCAGCGTCAAACTTTGTAGCAAAGCGACGACCTTGCTTCAAAATAGCATCTCGCTTCAAACCGACCATTACACCGAGCAACTCTCTTCCTACAAATTTATCAAAGCATCGAAAGGCGAAGAAAAAGCCATCGCCAAAAGCCTAGAGCTTATCGACAACCGTTATGATGCCTCGCTCTATAACGCCTTCGCCACAGCGATTCAAACCTTGGCGGAGAATTTCACTGAAATAATCATCTATTGCTGTGCGTTCTTAGGCGGAATTATCGCCATCGAAGCGGGCAGCATCACGGAGATGACCCCAATCAATGCCGTTTATGTTTTCGGCATGGCGCTTGAATTGACGCTGGCGGCCGTTATGACACTTCCGAGCTACTTCGCCGCGACGTTCGGCGGTAGCAAAGAACTGGTTTCGGTTTTCCGCCGGAACGAAGAAGATGTCACCCGAGGCGAAGCTTTTAAGGGCGACCATGTTGGTGATTTGAAATTGGATAAAGTCTCTTTCTCCTATCAAAAGAAAGAAGTCATCGACCACATCAGCGTCCAACTCCCAGAAAAGAAAGTAACCGCGATCGTGGGAAGTAACGGTTCCGGGAAATCTACCTTGCTCAAGTTAATCGATCGGCTCTATCCCACTTCCGAGGGAGAATTAACCCTCCAAGGCGAGAAAGCCAATGCGGTCTCGCTTCAGTCGTGGCGGGAGCAGTTTGGAATCGTATCTCAGAACGCTTCCTTATTCTCGGGCAGCATTCGTTCGAACATGACTTATGGGCTTTCCCAAGAGGTAAGCGAGGATCGTCTTAATGAAGTAGCTCACTTGGCGCGGCTAGATGAGGTTGTTGCCTCTCACCCCGGAGGCTTGGACTATGAGGTCGGAGTTAAAGGCTCGCGTCTTTCGGGTGGCGAACAAGAACGGGTGGCGATTGCCCGGGCCCTACTTAAAGATCCCAAATATTTAATTCTGGATGAAGCTACAGCCAATCTCGATCGAAAGACTGAAGAAGAAATCGACCAAGGATTAGCAGAGCTAATGAAAGGACGAACCGTTGTGATGGTCGCTCATCATTACGCCCCAGTGAAGAAAGCGGATTATGTGGTGGTGATGGACCAAGGCAAGGTCGTTGATCAAGGGAGTCCAGATGAACTACTGAAGCGGAATTCTTACTTCCAGATTCTTTCTCAAGGCGATTAAAAGAATCTCAGAACTTTAGAGTATTTCGGTTAAGAAAACAAACGATTGCATCCGCTGTTTCTCTTTTTGATTTTGGCGATGACGAGTTTTCGCTTTGCATTGAATTACGGACAAACTTCTCTGGTGTATTGGAAGAAAGAAGTCAATGGCTAAATTTAAGTAACAAAAATGTTACTAACAAAATTGTTACTAATAAATGGAGGCTGATGTTCATTGTCTTTATAAGCGGGTTTTGCAGGGGATTTTCAAGTAACCTAAGCGAAAAGATAGGCGGTGATAAACTCCACCATGTCGAGATAAAGATGTGAAAAAGAGGAATTAATTCCGCCCATTAACGCCTTTTGTCCAATAGGGGAGTTCGCCCTCAACCGCTTTAAAGTTGTAGATGGGTTTAATGATGGAGGTGACTTCGACGGTATCACGAAGGTAAGGAAGGATCATTTCGAGGTTCTTGTAAGCAAAGGGCGATTCATCGAGGGTGCCTTTCGCGATGGAAGTCGAATAAATCCCTTTCATTGTTTTTTGGAAATCTTTGACGGTAAAACGTTGCCGCGCTTCGCTGCGAGAAAAGAGTCGGCCGGCACCATGGGGCGCTGAGAAGTTGTAATCCGCGTTCCCTTTGCCCGTGCCCAAAATGGTTCCATCTCTCATGTTGATTGGAATGATGACCTGTTCGCCCTTTTGAGCCGAAATCGCCCCTTTTCGGAGGATCATCGCCTCAAGATCGATGTAGTTGTGGATGGTGCAAAGATGGTCTTGTTGATCGAAGTCCAAGCCCAGGAATTTGCATATCTTCCGGGCCATGGCTTCGCGATTAAGCACCGCGTAGCGTTGGGCGATATCCATGTCGTGGAGATAATCGGAAAAAGCCTGTCCTTCTAAGTAGGCAAGTTCGGGAGGAAAAGGAAGAGGGATGTCCTTCGCTTTTAAGGACTTGATGGCCCCTTCAATCTCTTTTGCCCGTCCTTCTTGACGATAGGTTTCAATCACTTGGTTGATTGCCTTTTCACGATCAAAAATGCCCTTTTCGCCTTCCGAGATGGCGACATCTTGATAGAATTCGGCCACCTGTTTTCCCAGATTTCGCGATCCGGAATGGATGACGAGATAATGCTCGCCCTTTTTGTCTTTATCGATTTCGATGAAGTGGTTGCCGCCTCCTAACGTTCCTAAGGCCTGCTCAAAACGATTCGTTTTTTTCAACTGCCCGTAAGAGTGCAACGCTTTTAAATCAATGGGGCAATCCTGTTTCTCGGCATTAATTTCCACGCCTGAAGGAATTTGCTGATGGATAAAAGCGTCCAAGGCGTGGAAATGAATTGGAGTTTGGCCCAAATGGACCAAAAGCATTCCACATCCAATATCGACCCCAACCAAGTTGGGAACGATTTTGTCTTTGATGGTCATCGTGGTTCCGATCACACAGCCTTTCCCAGCGTGGCAATCGGGCATGATGCGGATTTTTAAATCTTGCGTAAAAGGCTGATTCGCTAATAAGGAGACTTGTTGGAGCGTAACCTCGTCGACTTGATCTTGATAGATAATGATGTCACTCGCTTTGCCTTTGATGTTTTTCATAATTGCTTCCTCGAAGAAATTATCGAGAAAAAACTCTGGGCAAAATAGGCTCAGTTTAGCTTAACGGAAACGAAGACAATTATCGGGAATACCGGTGGTCTGCTTTATGATAAAACGAAGCGAGGTCATTTCGGGGTCTTAACGGGCTCTCGACGAGCGCATGTTCCCCGAAGCGGGATAAATAGTGATGGAGATTCATCGAGGAACCATGAAGACGAACTCGAACGTGTTCCGAATTTGTCTTCTCAATGACGACGAAAGAAGGCCTTAGATAATAGATGGATTTTAGCATTTTGAAACCGAGGCGATCGAAGGTGACGAAGGCATCGATTGTCTCATCGCCGGCATAGGCAATTCCGTCCTGTTTTAGTTTGTTTTCGAGGAATTCCTGATCTTCGGGAGTGAAGGCAAAATATTCGGGGAGCACGGACAAACTGTCTTTGAGTTTGAAGAGGTGAAAAGAACGAGGGAAGGGGTTATATCCATTACCAATTTCGCCATAAACATAATTGAAAGTCCCTTCGTCGTTGCTGTCGAAAAAGTACGGTTTCAACACGAAATCCATCGTGTCGTTCTTAATACGAAGTTTGCGTGAGGATTTCAGAGCATCGAGGATTTGTTCCTCTTCTTTAGGGAAAAGAAGCGATTCCTTTTCCGCTCCCGAAAGGCGGAGATAATCATCGATTAAACTTCGAAGATACCCCGACATGGTTTCATTGGAGAAAGCAAGCTCTTCGGCTTCGATGGTGGCAAATAGCGTTGCCTGTTCTTGATTGGGTCGTAGAGAGACGAAGGAACGAAGTTCTTTTTCATCCCGACCAAAATAGCCTTCATAAAGAACCGAATTGATATAATCCATCATTTCTGCTAAAGCCTTGTCACTGGGCGAGAGGGCCTTAAAAGATTGATACAAATGGTCGTGGATCAACCGTTCTTTTTCATAACGAGCGTGATAAGCGTTGGCGATAAGCGTATTTAAAAATGCGTTTAAATTGGCCTCTTCTGTTCCCTTTTTAAGGAAGCCAAAGGTTTGGGCATCGACGGAGAGCTTGCCATACTGTTCGGGCGATAAGTTGATTTTGATCTTTTCCACGCTAATAGTGTACCCA